>OKVF01002215.1_pt1 | contig 11642 bp, 9 predicted proteins | sample 1604831 | NCBI WGS metagenome assembly OKVF01 (sample SAMN01760980, study PRJEB22395) | human gut metagenome
GATATGAAAAACGCTCGGGCCGCACGGATATGTAGAGCATTGCCGGGTTGGTGCAGATTGTGCCCGTCCATGCCACTGTGAGCAGATTGGTGCGTCCGCCGTGGGCGCAGCTGACAAGAGCCGCTGGCAGCGGATATACGAGAGTGCCCGGTTTCCAGTTCTGCTTCATCAGATGATTTCGGCATCAGAGCCGCTGATAGTGTGGTTGCAGTAGTGGCAGCGGAGTTTTACGCTCTCGCGGTCGATGACGTTGAATCGTGTGGCCATAGGCTCATGATTGGTGACGCACTTGGGGTTGCTGCATTTTACCAGACCTACAAGGACATCGGGAAGCACGACGGGGCGCTTCTCCACTACCTCGTAGTTGCGGATGATGTTGACCATTGCCGTGGGAGCGATAATGGCGATGCGGTTGAGCACGTCTTCGGGGAACTCAACGTCGGCTACCTTGATGATGCCTTTCTTGCCGAGGCGCCCGCTGGGCAGATTGTTGCCTATGGTGACTGCGGTGTCGAGTTGCTCGATGCCGAGAATACGCACGGCACGGAAAAGTGCCCCGGAGGGTATATGGTCGATGACGGTGCCGTTCTGCAGAGCAGCGACAGCCAGTTCTTTCTTGTCTGTTGTCATTTTTCGAGAGGATTGATACCGAGGGCTCGGGTTAATATGGCCTGACGTGCGAAAACACCGTTGCGGGCCTGCTCAAAGTAGTAGGCCTTGGGATTTTCGTCTACGTCGATATTGATTTCGTTTACGCGGGGGAGGGGATGCAGAATGCGTACTGTCGGCTTGGAAGTGGCAAGCATGGCGTTGCGCAGAGTGTAGAGGTTTTTCACACGCTCGTACTCCATTATGTCGGAGAAGCGCTCGCGCTGTACACGGGTCATGTAGATTATGTCGCTTGAGTCAATCACTTCCTGAGAGAACTCGGTGTACTCATGGAATTCGATGCCTTCGCGGCGGCAGAGTTTGATATACTCTTCGGGCATACGCAGTTCGGGGCACGAGACGAAGTTGAACACGGGCTTGAAATGGCGCATGGCCATGATGAGCGAGTGCACGGTGCGGCCGTACTTGAGGTCGCCGACCATGGTAATGGTGAGGCCTTCGAGCCTGCCCTGGGTCTTGAGAATGGAGTAGAGGTCGAGAAGTGTCTGCGAGGGATGCTGGTTTGCACCGTCGCCTGCATTGACAATCGGCACATCGGTCACCTCAGTCGCATACTGGGCGGCCCCTTCGAGGAAGTGGCGCATGACGATGATGTCGGCATAGTTGGACACCATTTTTATAGTGTCCTTCAGAGTCTCGCCTTTCGAGGTACTTGAGGTGGAAGCATCGGAGAAGCCTATCACACGGCCTCCGAGGCGGTTGACAGCGGTTTCGAAACTGAGACGTGTGCGGGTGGAGGGTTCAAAAAAGAGGGTTGCCACAACGCGGCCGTCCAAAAGCCTGCTGTTGGGGTGCTCTTCGAAGTAACGGGTGCGCTCGAGAAGGTCGAGAAGCTCCTGCTTGTTGAGGTCGCCTATGGCGACAAAGCTGCTACTGTTCATGGCTGGGGGTAATTGTTTTACAAAATTACAAAATCTCCGGTGATTACCAGCTTAATTGAAGAAAAAAACGGAGCCGCCGCGAGGCAACTCCGTTTTAGTGAGTTTACATGTTCATGCCGCCGTCGACCTGAATCACCTGACCTGTGACATAGCTCGAGAGGTCGGAGGCGAGGAATGTCGCCACATTGGCGATGTCTTCGACCTGACCGCCGCGGCGGAGGGGTATTTTCTTTTTCCATTCTTCGCGTACGGCATCGGGGAGCTGTGCCGTCATTGCAGTCTCGATGAAGCCGGGAGCAATGGCATTGGCGCGGATGCCGCGCGAGCCCACTTCCTGGGCGATACTCTTGGCAAGGGCGATAAGACCGGCTTTTGAAGCGGCATAGTTGCTCTGACCGGCATTGCCGTGAACACCTACTACTGATGCCATGTTGATAATCGAGCCCGAACGCTGACGGAGCATTATGGGGAGCACGGCATTGATGAAGTTGAAAGCGCTCTTGAGGTTGACGTTGATGACGGCATCCCACTGGCCTTCGGTCATGCGCATCATGAGGCCGTCTTTTGTTATGCCGGCATTGTTCACGAGAATGTCGATAGAACCGAAGTCCTTGGCAACTTCAGCCACTACTTCTTTTGTCTGGTTGAAGTCGGCTGCGTTTGATGCATAGCCTTTGGCTTTTACGCCGAGAGCTTCGATTTCGGTCTGGGTGGCGAGGCCGTTTTCATCTATGACGAGGTCGGTGAATGCAATGTTGGCGCCTTCAGCGGCGAAGCGAAGGGCAATGGCTTTGCCAATGCCGCGTGCCGCACCGGTGATGAGGGCGGTTTTTCCTTCGAGTAATTTCATTTGCTTTTGATTTGTTATTTCCGGCAGCAAAGTTAGTGAAAAAATTTGGTATTTTTCACTTCATGTAACATATAAATCGCTATGCCGGAGCACGTGTTCCCCGTACGGATTGTCTATGGCCGGAACATTATCTTCTGGCCGCTCTGAATATATATTTGTCCCGGCACAGGCTTAATAACTTTTCTGCCTGACAAGTCATATATTTCATTGTCTTCACTCGTTTTTCTGATACTGATTTCGGGCACGGATGCCGAGGGGAACTCTTCCGTCTCTATGAAATTGGTAAAATAATTCCAGCCTTTGGCTGCTGCATGCAGCGACGATGTACCTACGGGCACATATACCGGTATATCGTTTGGAGTATCCTCAGGCGTAGGGCCAAAAGTAGAGTGGGCGTAGCCGTTTGCCGAATTTTCGTCGCACCTTGGCGGAACCGGCGCACTGCAGTAGATGGCCTCAAGCGAATTAAAATATTGGCACGACATCTCTTCAAGATACGTCAGAGTCGACGGCAATACCAGTCTTTTTATCGACTTGCAATTCCGGAAGGCTCCAGTCCTCACCATTTCCACACCTTCGGGGAGCACTAAATCTGGCAGGCTTTCACATTGCCACAGCGCCTGAAATTCAATTATCTGGACAGTAGGGGGTATAATAAATTCTGTCAGATTATAATCACCATACAAAAAAGACATGGGGATGACACTAATACCCGAGCGTATGCTCATTTTCTTTAAATTATGATTCTCGGCAAAGTGTTGGCTTCCCTTGAATTCCATACATGTTGATGGCAACGACACTTCTTCAAGGTCAGATGCATAAAACGCACAGTTATCTACCGACAACAACCCTTCCGGAAAATTTATGCGCTTGATTTTAGCCTGATGAAACGCTCCCTCACCTATTTTCTTTATTGTCGACGGAAGTACTACCTCATCCAGCGAATGGCAGTCTTTAAAGCACATAGGCGGAATCTCCGTCACACCTTCGGGTACTTGCAGCGGAGAGGTCTTCAACGACTTGCAGTCTGCAAAAGTATAAGAACCGAGCTCACGTAGCCCTTTGGGAAGATTGATTTCCTCAAGACGCACAGCGTACACAAAAGTTCCGCCTCCGATACTTTTTATATTGTCGGGGAGTATTATTCGTTTCAGCCCTATTACATATATACCCGTATCGTCAGTCTGCTCGTCGGCATGAAAGAAAGCATTGGCCGGCACACTCTCATTTTCAATTTCGGCATTCTCAAGATTGATTACCGACAGTTTTCCATAAAAAGTGGCGCTCCACAGCGTATTGAAATCCGAATCATTTATCGGCCCGCTGACTACTATCGAATCTATTTCGTTTATGTCAGGCCCGATAGTTTCGGCCAACGTACCTGCTTCCGTCACCTTAACATCTTTATGAATCGGATTACTGTCAGACCTTGACCGGCAGTCTGAGACTAATGTCTTTCCCCATGAAATCATACGGAATATGCTGTCCGATATCTCGGGCCTCCTATTGTTATAATAATTACCGTTGGATACAATATTCGATGCAGTGGCAGTGACAACCGACAGCATCAATGCAATAAATGTAATGATACGTATCATAAATAGTTTTCGCATTTTGTTAAGATTAGGATTAGGTTTGTGAATTACAGAAAAATAATGGCTTGTTATATGATTAGTTATTAAATAATAAATAATTGCGATTTTAGGTAATGTTATCTGGAATAGCTTCGCCGCAAATTAAATGATTATTTTTGAAATATCCAAAATTTTTTGAAAAAACTGCAAAAAATCAAAAGAAGAAAGGCTTAAATGGCAAAATAAAATGTTTTTTGAGTCGCGGACGTGATTAATCGCAATGTCACGGATTTAAGGAAGAACTTCTGCTTCTTGGTGGTTAATATGTTTATAATTAGTCATTTAATGCTGTTTTTGTTGATACGTGCCGAAGGCACGTCCGTACACTTTGAATGATGTTGAACATCATTTTATATTGTCATGAGGTGTGGCGTCGGGTTGCAAACCCGCCGAGACTGCACGTCCGTACACTTTGAATGATGTTGAGCATCATTTTTATTGTCATGAGGTGTGGCGTCGGATTGCAAACCCGACGAGACTGAACGTCCGTACACTTTGAATAAAAAACGGGACGGTGCCGTTGGGCATCGTCCCGTGTGCATATAGCAGAAAGGTTTAGAATGCGGCTTTGACAGTCTTAACAGTACCGTCGGCGGTAGTAGCGCGGACGATATAGAGACCGGAGAGATTTGTGGCGATGTCACCGGCAGCACGAGTGCTGAATACCATTGCACCGGCTGCGTTGAAGATTTCAACGGTTGCCTCGGCGCCTTCAACGCGTACGATGCCGCCTTCGAGAGCCTTGACGTTGAAATTGGTTGCGGGCACAGCCGATACTCCGGCACCTTTGTCGGCGAAGATGACATAGCTATAATAGTAATTCTCATCATCATAATCCCATACATTGGTTGTATATGTGCCGAATACTTTCTGGTCGGAGGATACCGATGGGATACCCGAGCACATCTGGTCATAGAGAGTGATATCTTCCCATGTGTCGGGGTCGAATGTATCTATGTCGTGGAGCATGTGGGCTTTCATCCAGTCTTTTGATTCGGGCGAGAAAGAACCGATATAATCTTCAAGCATCATGTAGGAATCTGAGCCTGCGGGGATTGCTACAGCCTGAGGAAGTGAGAGCATATTGTAAGTGCCGAAGACGGTGTAGTCGTTGGTAATGCATTTGGGGAAGATGCCTTTTTCGGAAGCGACTGCGGTGTATTCACCGGTGGCTATATCGAAGATGTAAGGCGTAGCGACGGCTGTTTCGGTTTCTTCGAAATCACCCATACCAGGGTCTTCGATATCGATACCTTCATCGGTACGTGATTTGATTCTACGGGACTGTGACATCCATATGCCGTTGTCACCGGCAGTGCCGGTCACATAGCGTTTGCCGTCCGGGGAGATATATGCAGCGTTGAAAACGAAAGCGGGAATTCCGTCCATGAATTCGTCGTATGCGGTCTGATATTCGGTCCACGCATCTTTATATTCTTTGTCAGCCACTAAGAAATCGGCATAGTCCTTGTTGAATTTCTCAACGTTTTCCTGCGACATGAAGTCTACCATGTCCGGCATCTCCTGAGTCTGACCGGCATTAAAGGCTTCCATGGCAGCCTCGTACGCAGCCATTTCTTCTTCATTTAGATAGTCGCCTTTGTATGGCTCCATGGGGTACTCCAGCTCGGGCATCCTGGGGTATGTGAGACCTTCTTTATTGAAGAGCTGATGGGCAAAGAGCTTGTAGCTCCACTCGCCTTTGTCGTCGCGTGTGTAGACGATGGGTTCGTGATAGAAACCTGTATTATCACGAACCTGACCAATCACAGTTTTGCCATCGGCGCTGATAGATACGGCTGTGATATACTGTGGTGTATTTCCGGTGAAATCAGTCGTGGGGTAAGGAAGCTTTACGATGTCGCCGTATGTGCCGTCGGAGTTGCGGTACCATACACAGGGGAGTCCCATGATGTTTTCTGCATCAAGCGACATTGCTGCGTTGCCGTACTGGCCGCAAATTACGCTGCCGTCGGGGGTAATAGCGTTGGCAAGATTGACAAGTTCAGGGTCGGGTACGTCAAGGAGATATACTTTGCCATCCTTGTAGTATGCTGCAGAGCCGTTTGAGGTACTGCTGCCCGCTACAGTGCCGTCATTGGCGATGGTGTTTCCGTTGCCGCCGCTGTACTGGGTCATGTAAGTGGGGTCGTTGGCGATGAAACTGTTGGTGTTGAGAGTCTCGAGGTTGAGGATGAAGAGGTTCGAATCGTCATAGCTGACAGCATATTTGCCGTTTGGCGAAATATCCATTAGAACGAATGAGGGAAGCTCGAGGTTCTTCGAATCCTCAGCGCAAATGCCGGGGACGGCAAGCGCTGTGGCGACTGCAAGGAGTAAAAATTTCTTCATGCGGTGTGGTTTAGTGTTATAAATAATGTGGATAATGATTTCAAATCTGAATAGACATTCCTTATGTCTTCGGATGCAAAGGTACAAAAAAATCAAAAAACAATGCCCCGAAAGTAAAATTTTTGCTGAAATTGATACAAAAATGTGTGCGGACTGATGAATTTCCTCTCATTTGTCACATTCCGTACCGTATGATGCTTCATGCTCGAAAAAGTAACCCTGCATACCGCTGTACTGCGGAAAGAAATGGTAAGGAGAAGTCTGAGACTGCTCGGAGTCGTACCGGCCGTCGGAAGCTTCAAAAGCACGCTGCATACTGTTGGCAATATGCCACATCATCACCGGAGGCACAGCATTGCCGATTGCCTTGTACTGGCGGACGGAAGAAACGACATCGAGAACGAAAGAATCAGGAAAACTCTGTATTCGGGCAGCTTCACGGGTGGAGAAACGGCGATAGCGGCCATTGACAAGGAGTACAGGGTCTGTGGAATTTAGGCTGACTTTGGCAAGATGCGCGCTGATAGTGTTGCATGGCTCGGAGAGGTTTTGAACACGGCCTTTGTTCATTTTATCTCGTACGGCGAGCATTCCGGCGACTGCTTTATCACTGAAGAAAAGCGCTTCGTTTGAATTCTCTTTTTTATCAATGACATCACCAAGAACAGAACTCTGGGGTATGAAATGCGAGAATGTGAAATTATCACGGTCGCGCTCATCCCTGAACCCGATTATTAACACTCTTTCTCTTTTCTGCGGTACACCGAATTTAGATGCGTTGACAAGATAGTACTGAACGTGATAACCGGCATCTGAGAATTCCTTGAGAATCATCGGGAATGCTTTTTTGTTATTTGCCGACAGCAGGCCTTTCACGTTTTCGGCAATGAATGCACGGGGCTTTTTCTCTTTAAGAATCTTGACCATTTCAAAAAAGAGCATTCCACGTTCATCCTTGTAGCCCAGGCGCGGAGGATTCTGCGCTGAAATTGAGAAAGACTGACAGGGGAATCCGCCGATAAGAACATCGAAGTCGGGTATCTGTGAAGACTCAATATCTCTTACGTCCCTGACTATGCATTTATGGTCAAAGTTCGTGTTGTATATTTTGGTGCAGTATTCGTCGTTGTCAACAGCGTAAACGATGTCAAAGGCCGAACGCGGATACTCGGTATTCAGGAAACTGAAGCCTCCGATTATGCCTAAATCCATGCCTCCGCAACCGCAGAACAATGACGCAACTTTTAATCTTGCCATACAAGAAGCTTTTCAAGGGTAAACTTTGATGAGTCGAAAGATATTTCCATGCCGTTGCGCGGGAGCGCACTGATTCTGTCGTTTTTGTATAGTGCGACGGGGTCGCGCAGCATATAGAGAGTCTTGTCGCGGGCACTGAGCATGAGACGGTAGACGCAGTAGTGCTCACGATGTGTTTCGGCTACATACCACTCGTTAGTCGACATATGGAAACTGTACAGATTGATTTTCTGACGGCTGATTGTGGTTTTGACTTCTATATAGCGGTGGTGATGAGTTCCGTCTCCTTCCAGACTGTCGATATCATATCCCGGATGATATGACGGACTGTCGACAATGGCAATGAGATGAAGCAGTTCTTCATATCCGGCTATTTTCAGACGCTGTTTTTCATGAGAAAATATGATGGACTCACCTATATTGCCGATGTCTTTGGTTGTTGTGCTGTTACTTTCGATAATTTCAGCAATTCTGTCATTGAAAATCACTTCGAGTTCCGATGTCGAGACAAGTGTGCGGATGTCGGTCTTGAATTTCTCCGGGTCAAGGAGGCTGTTCACATAAACAAACCAATCATCTTCAACAGAAGCCAGCATTGCAGGAGTTAAGTTCTCAACACCATAGTAACTTTCATACCCGCCGAAATAAGAAGTGTCCTGAACGAACGCTGTTATATCGTGCAAAGAGTCGGGCTTAAGGATGAAATAACCGTCCAGTCTGCGCTCGAGCAGAGATGCTGTTTCCATGTAATCCATGATGTCACCGGCGTAACGGACAACGTCGCCTTTGGTTCTTGGCGTGCCTTTGGAATTGAATATGCGCGAATCGTTCCTGTTGTAGTAACAGAGTTTGTTTTTGCGGTTGCGGAGTATTATTTCCGCTACTTCTTCAGGAGGACGCTTTCCAGTCGTAACCTGTAAATCATTCAGAATACAGTATGTAGCTTCTTCGTCGGAAACGGACATCTCCTTTTCAATTCCCTGCTCCGCAAGCAATTTATTGCCGGCCAGCAAAACCCTGATGATGAACTGGGCAGGCTTGAATCGGACACCGTTATTGATGAGCTCGACATTATCGGAGGGCTTGATGTGTCCGCCGGGAAACTGGAAGGAGAGCATCAGAAACTTGAAGAACTGTGTCAGGTCCTGATTTTCGTTAAGGAAAAATGATAACCGGGAAGTTTTTGTAATATCTGAAATCCTGTCTTCGTTGTAAAAGGCGCAGAGAGCCGAAATTTCTGTGCGCCAGTTGTCGACAGTTTTCTGTGTCAGTCCTGCATTACCCGGAAAAAGACGGATTGCATTGTTAATTTTCTCAGCATATTCGCGTCTGGAGCACGGAGATATTTTGCAGCACTCGTTAGCCATGTAGAGGAGCACGTTTTCGATATTGCTCTTAAAACGGGGGCGCACAAAATGTATGCGGAGGTAGTCTTGCTCCGGTATGGTATAATATTTTTTCATAACTGAGATAACAGAGCTCCGGCAATGGCCTCACTCATCAGGGGTGGCACTGCATTGCCAATTTGTTTCAGCTGGCTTGTGCGGCTGCATGTAAAGAAGAAATCGTCGGGAAACGATTGTATGCGGGCGCTCTCGCGAGCTGTAGGAATCCGGTTGTAGGAATAGTGGAAGTGGTGGCGGTGTCCGGTATCGATAGTGAAACTCGGTTTTTTACTGTTGAGTCGCGTCCAGGCGATATGCACTTTGCGTGTCTGGCGAAGCTCTTCGGGCAAATCTTTGTAGTTGCCTCCGTCGGGGACGAGAGCGATTATATCTTTTGTCTTCTGATTGTGCACCGTGGCCTGATGATTATTGACAGTGAGTGAATTTGCTCTCATCAGTTTCTGATACTGGGAACGCGGACAACAAGGATACAGAGAGCCGTCATCAAGCGAATTTTCTGGCAAATCGGAAATAGCTTCTTCAGATGTGACTTTAGGAGATTCAAACGGAGCCGGGAATTTGAAATGTGTTCCGTTGCGGAAGCCTACAAAAATCGCGCGCCGTCTGTTCTGCGGCACTCCATAATCCGATGCTGTAAGAATTTTGAATTCAACGGTATATCCTAATTCAGAAAAGTCGGACAGCACTGACTGACGGACTATGCCGTCACCTATGGAAAGAATATTAGGCACATTCTCCATAACAAAAGCCATGGGCTTGTAGTATCCGACAAAATGCACGAAGTTCTTATAGAGTTTGTTACGGAGGTCATCGACAATCCGTTTGCCGGCGATTGAGAATCCCTGACATGGCGGACCGCCAATAATTATATCGACAGACTGCCCTCCGAGCAGAGCCTCGGTTTCCTCGGGAGAGAGCACGGACAAATCAGCCTGAAGTCCGGTGCTTCTCTTGTGGTTGAAGCGAAAAGTGGAAAGTGCATCCTCCCATACGTCAATTCCGAGAATGACGTTAAAACCGGCTCTCTCGAATCCGAGAGAGAATCCTCCGCAACCGCAAAATAAATCAATGACGTTGAATTTTCTGCCTGTCATTTTAGATGAAATTTCCTTGCGCCGTCAGCGGCAGCGCTGTCAGAATACAAAGTTACGAAAAAATAACCGTAATTCGGAGATTACGGCGCAAAGATAAAAATGACTATGAGCAATAAAGATGCACATAAAAGTTAAAAACCGGTTCCGTACGGAGTTTCGGGCTCTGCCGCTCCGGAAAAAGTATGATTCTGCTGCGCATAATTGCCGTTAAGAATATCGGAAAGCCATCGGAAAGTTTTGTCACGGAGTTCTTTTGTTTTAAGCTGACACTCCCAGACAATAATCACGCGCCAGCCGTGTTTACGGAGAACTTCTGCGTCGCGTTCGTCCCTAATCCGGTTGCGCTCAATTTTGGCTTCCCAGAAACTGACATTTGATTTGGGCAGACGGTAATATTTGCAGTTTTCATGACCGTGCCAGAAGCAACCATGTACAAAAATGACTGTCTTATGCTTGCGCAAAACTATATCGGGTGTGCCTGGAAGTTTTCTGTTGTGCAAACCATAACGCCACCCCATGCCATGCAGATAACGGCGGACAAGCATTTCGGGTTTTGTGTCGTTGCTCCTGATAGCCGCCATATTACGGCTGCGTTCCTCTGCTGTTTTTATGTCTGCCATAAAAATATGAAAACTCAAGAATTCTTTTATACACAAAATTACAATTATTTTTTATAATTGTTGTGCGGAAAAGACTTTAATACTTCGGGGTATGTGTAATTTCAAATGTCGAAAACGGCTGTATAAACAAAAAAAGCCCGCTCGGGGCGGGCTTGTGGAGAGTGGAAACGATTTTTTTACTGCGCGAGTATATGCTTTACGGGTTTCATGACGAATGTAAAAGTGTAGTCGCCGTAGGGGAGATGATACTGCGGCAGAGCTGTCGAGTACCAGCTGTCGACGCAGCCAAGGCCGAGCTGTGCCTTGTCAATCAGGAGATTGGTGTAGGGAACACGGGGAACTTCGGGTGCGTGCACGTTGTGTTTCTCCGGACCTTCGTCGAGGCTTTCGATGCTGTAGTTGAGGGCAGATGCTGAGAACGGCGCTTCGGCAGTAAACTCGAGGCCGTTGCCAGACTGATTAAGCTGATACCAGCGGCGTATGTCTGTTTTTGTTCCGGTCTCCTGCGGGCGTACATAGGGGTAGAACTGTTCGGCGACGGTCTGGGAATAGATTCCGAGGCGAGTGCTGTGGTTGCGGTCGGCGTAGTTTTCAATCGGGCCGCGGCCATAATAAACGATGCGGTCGTACTGACCTGGCATTGGCATCTGCATACCGAAGCGGAAGAGTTCGGGCGCATCGGCGCCTTTTGTGGCCTTGAAGTTTTCGGTCACTTTCACATCGCCGATGCCGTTGATTACATATGTCATTTCGAGTGTGCCTTTAACCGAGGGCATGTCATAGCTTGCGGTAACGGTTACGAGGCCGTCGGTCTGTGACGATGCGAGGCCGAGGAGTTTCATATCGGGATTTTTCCATGCGGCGAGCTTGCCGGGGAGG
>OKVF01002216.1_pt1 | contig 11632 bp, 12 predicted proteins | sample 1604831 | NCBI WGS metagenome assembly OKVF01 (sample SAMN01760980, study PRJEB22395) | human gut metagenome
GGATAGATTCATCTATGCGTACAGTCTCTTTCGGTCCGTCTACAAGGAAGTTACCGGTTCCGGCTGATACGGCATTTTCAAAAATATCAATGCTACGGAATGGAATTATCTTAGCAGTCTGCTTTTCATACATTCCGGATGCGTGGAGCAGATTGATATAATCCATAGCTTTTTCCCTGCCTTCATCAGTTAGTGATGAGAAAGGATCGGCAGGATTTACTCCAAAATATGCCTCATACATGTTAGTAATACCAAGGATTCTACACACTTTGTAAAATATGGTAACGCTTGGTTCAGCAAGATTTCTCTCCCAGTTGGATATGGCTTTATAGGAAATGGTAATGCCTTCCTTTGCCAGTTCATCAGCGAGATCCTGTTGGAGCAAGCCTTTCTTTTTTCTATATGTTGAAATGATTTCTCCGATTGAGTACATACATACGCCTCTTTTCTTTCATTTTGTTGATTTCAAATGTCTCTTTTCACTCCATAGTATATAGCAATAGTGCCAATTATTCAAGTTAAAAATCCAATATAATGAGAAAAAGGACACATGTGTCCGTTGACAGTCGATTATTCTTGGGGTTATACTATGCCCTGTAAGGAACATTACTCATATACTTGGACTAAAGGTTATGGTAGTGACAGATTAAATGCAGCAGGAGGTTATGCAGATGGGAGACAGGGTAATACTTCATTCAGATATCAACTGTTGCTATGCTTCGATTGAGCATCTGCATCATCCGGAGCTTGCAGGAAAGCCACTGGCAGTAGGCGGTGACCCGGAGGCAAGACATGGGATTGTCTTAACAGCCGACTATATTGCCAAGAAGTACGGTGTGAAAACAGGAATGGCACTCTGGCAGGCAAAGCAGGTCTGTCCGGACATAACATTTGTTTCACCAAGAATGGACTTATATCTTCGGTTCTCAAGAATGGCACATGAGATATATGCAGAATATACGGACAGACAGGAGCCATATGGAATTGATGAGTGCTGGCTTGATGTGACAGGGAGCAGCTCCCTTAAAGGGGATGGATTGCTCATTGCACAGGAAATCAGCAGGAGAATGAAGTCAGAGCTTGGCATCACAGTAAGTGTTGGTGTTTCTTTCAATAAGATATTTGCAAAGCTTGGTTCAGATTATAAGAAGCCTGATGCAATCACAACTATGTATAAGAGTGAGTTTAAGCAGAAGGCATGGTCACTTCCGGTGGCAGATCTTCTATACGTTGGCAAAAGTACGAACAGAAAGCTTGCATTATTTGGTATCAAAACCATAGGTGATCTTGCAAGGGCAGATGAAGATGTGCTTAACAGTCACCTTGGAAAGATGGGCAGTATCTTATGGTCGTTTGCTAATGGCTATGATGATTCACCTGTCAAGCTGGAGAATACCCACGCTCCAATCAAATCGGTGGGAAACAGCACAACGACACCAAAGGATTTAGTATGCGATGAGGATGTAAAGATTGTTCTTTATATTCTGGCTGAGAGTGTTGCAGCAAGACTTCGTGAGAATGGATTCCGGTGCAGAGTGGTTGAGATAAGTGTCAGGGATAATGAGTTATTCTCTTTTACCCGTCAGAAAAAGATTGACCATGCAACGAATATCACCGGAGAGATAGCTGCATACGCTTATCAGATATTTAAGGAAAACTATAACTGGAGCAAACCAATCCGCAGTGTTGGTGTCCGAGGTGCAGACTTAGTAACAGATAATTATTGGGAACAGATTGATTTGTTCTCAAGTGTGGAGAAGCGTGAAAAGCAGATGAAGATGGATTCAGCGGTGGATGAGATACGCAGAAGATTTGGATTTTACAGTATCCAGAGGGGACTCATGTACCGGGACAGGATTCTGTCGGCAGTCAATGCAAAAGAAGAACACACAGTACATCCACATGGATACTTTTTAGGTTAGCAACTTCTTTCTTCAGCAGGTATAAGTATTGCTTTCAATATACAGCGATAGCAGGTATAATGGAAAGTGATATTTGAGGGTACAAAAAAATCAATTTTTTTTGGTCTAGGGTTGACACGAGCAGGGTATGTTTATCATAACGGATATAAACTAGATGAAACGAAAAGCTCTTATATAGCAAGTGAGGAATGTGATAGCTTATGGGAAGTTATTACATCTGTTTCAGGTGGAGATGCAAAGCCGATTAGTGTAATAGGTATTAATGGAAAGGCAGAGGAGCGGTGAGTATGGGAAAAAAGAGAACTCTGGCTATTATACTGTTACTGTGTGTTCTGGGCGGGCTGATAGCTTGTGGCAGAAAAGAAAAAGAAGATGAGTATACCTATACGATTAAACTAAACGATAATGCATCGGGCAGTAAGCAGTTTTCCTCCTGTGGTTATTTGTGGGTTTACTCTGTGACAGATCAGATGTTTACAAAGTACGGGAATGGTGAAATGCCAAGCAGCTGGACGGTGGGGGATACCTATATATTTTTCACAACAGAGCAGAAAAACGGGGGGATGGACAGCAGCTATAAGTTGTGGCGATGTAATAAGGCGACGAATGAGTGTGAGTTTTTGGGGGATATGTCGAGTGATGCGAGTCTGAACATTCATGAAAATTATTTATTCCTTGCGTTTGGGAAAGACAAGGTGTGGGTGATGCCGGTGGAAGGGGATTTTGGGGAGAGGATCAATCTGGCAGAACAGTTGGCAGAAAACGATGGAGCTTCAGGAAGATACGAATTGGATATTGCTGGTTATCATGGCTGGAACATCTATTCGTATGATGGAGATATTATAGCGGTGACAGATCAGGATGATCATAGCGTTGCCATAAGTAATGTTTTGTCGATTGATGTGCGTGTAGATAAACACTGGTATTATAAAGATGGAGAGAGTATTGAGTTTCGGGATGACTATTTTCAATATAGGAGAGCGGGCGAAGACGAATGGCATGATATTTGTCCAGAGTATTTTGGTAACATATTATGGTTTAAACTTGGAATTAGGGAGGTAAATTTTCTCCCAAAGCGCATTGTGAAGGAAGGGGAGAAGCTTTATCTGTCAGTTGAGATAGGAAGGACGAAGGTGACTGAGATGTCACAGAAGCATTTAGAGAGAGAACTGCTGGTCGAAATCGATCTTGAGACGGACACGAGCCGTATGCTATACGATACGCGAAATAATAGGACAAGAATCGTCGGATACCGGGAGGGAAATGTTTATCTGCTGAAAGATCATATTGTATACAAAAACGTGTTGAAAACTGGAGAGCAGAGGGAAATGTATGATTTGGGTCAAGAAAGCATGCTCTGGTATGAGGAAGATGGAGAACATAAGGATGTTCATTTTGAATGGTATGGAGATTATATGGTTGTATGGAGCTATAACAATGGGGATGGGGAAAATCTGGTGACGATAAAAAGCCTGGATATGACGAGGTAGGAAACATTAGGAGGATGGTAAGCTGAGAGAGGGCAAACGATAAAATAAAGGAGATGATTGTATATGATGGGGATGAGAGCTAAAAAAATCTGCATAGCAATGCTCCTTATTGTGGGCGGTATAATGGCAGTGTTTCTTGCACATAGAAAAGTGGCAGAGAAAATCACAGAGGAAGAGTACCAACGCTTTTTGGATGGGGAAGTGCCTGCTATGAAAGAGAGTGGAAAAACTTATTTTCTGGAAGACTTGTTCTGGGAAGATGTAAGTGATGTGGAAACTTTTTTATCTGATATTGACAGCGATGGAGTGAAGGAACTGCATATCCGGAATGGCTTTTATTATATCTTAAAGGAAAAAGAGGGGAAACTGACGATTATATATGAGGGTACTTCTTATGACCATCCGGTAGAGGCGATGTCTGGCATTTTATTTTATAGGGATGAGGGAGCACCATATCATGAGGTTTACCGTTTTACAAAATTTCAAAAAGACGGAACGATGGTGGAAGAACCCACTTATGAATGCTATGACAGGAACGAGGATGGAGAGATTGGGGTGGAAGATGTTTATTTAAAGGACGGCGTAGAGCAGGATAGGACTGCGTGGGAGAAGGAAACGGAGATATACAGAGCAATAAAAAATGAGCGAGGCTTATAGTCGGGTTGTTTCGATGGAGAAAAATCGCAGTTTGATGAATCAGGAAAGCTCATTATATCTGAAGATACACCTATACATGTGCTGTCTTATGATGAAAAGCCAGGAATACAGGCTACTGCAACAACACCAGATAATTTAATGCCGGACGAAAAACATTCGAAATTGGGATAATGGTTTTGATATTCCACAAACGGTTTTAGATAATAAAAAATGTGATTTAAGTATAGCATTATTAATTTTTTATAGGGCTGGTGGACTTGGGAGTACCATTGTCGTGGAGGAATGGGAGAAGTATGAGAAAAATTAAAAAACTAAAACGAATATCTATAATGCTGTTATGTGCAGTATTGCTTCATGGAGGATGCGGTTCTCATACAACAGAAGAAATAGAAAAAGTCGATACAGCGGAGAATTTTGATCTGATAGGAACGGAGGGCTGGGAGTATCAGGGAGAAAAGAAACAGTATATTTATGGAGAATGGACAGTCACCGGTGTCAGAAAGGGGGATACATGGGATGAGACGGATGAACGGGTGGGTGCTGTGTATGAGCTGTTACCGGAGAGCTGTTCATACAAAAGCAGCACGGAATCGTACTCACTAAAATTAGAAGGGTACTCTGCATCGTTGATTTCAGCACGGGAGTATGATATAGCCGGAATGCTGCCGCAGGACACGAACTATTGTCTGGAGTTCAGTGAGGTGGAGATGGGAAGAAAGTATGGTGGGATAAAGAGTGCATTTACGGTATTGATTTTAATTGGGGAAAATGAAATCATAGGACGTGAAGATGGAAACTGGTGTCGTCTGGAAAAAACAACCGACTATAATGATATGCCAGAAGGAAAAGACTTTCTGATACCAATTAGCGGTATTTGGAATGGAGAGTGGGAGGTCACAGAGATTCTGAAAGAGGATGGTGATGATGCAGAGCAGTATATAGGAGCAGATTTTTCCACATGGTTTCAAGAGATACTGGAGGAAAAGTTTTGTAACTTTTATATTGTTTCCACAAGGGAGCCGTCCATAAAACAACTGGTAAAGGCAATGGGGCTGGAGAAAGAAACATTTGTTGGTTTTTATGAATTTTCAGATGATTTTTACTGGGATAAAATGATTGTAAAAGATGAGATGACAGCAGTACTGGTAAAGGATGGAAACTACCTGTGGGCAAGGCGGACATCCAAGAGGGATCAGCATGGGGTGTATCTGGATGCCTATATGGAGGATTATCTGAATGATGGTGATTTGATGAGAACGGAAGCAACGAATGAGGAGAAGGTGCATCAGGAACAGGACGAGGAAAACATGGATGGTTGGGAAAACAAGGGGAAAAGACGGCAGTATATATGGGGAGTCTGGCAGGTTACAGGTATCAGAGAAGGAGATACCTGGGATGAGACGGATGAACTGGTAGGCGCTGTGTATGAAATGCTGCCGGAAAGCTGTTCCTATAAAAGCAAAACTTGGTCATATACCGTGGAGTTGGGTGGGTATGAAGCCTCTCCAATTGTTCGGTGGTTTGAATATAATATAGGAAATATGCTGTCTACGCCGGCGGGGTATTACCTGTCGTTTGGTGAGGTAAAGCCTGGTGAGGAGTATGCCAGATCACGCAGTGCCTTTTCTCCATGTATATTGACAGATGAAAAAGAGATGTTAGCCTTTTGGGGGAGAAAAGTATACCGCATGGAGAAGGTGGTGGATTATGATGATATCGTAGAAGGAAAAGATTTCTTTAGAGCAGACTATGGGCTTTGGAGCGGGGAATGGGTGGTTACGGAAGTTCTAAAATCAGAGCAACACGACGCAGAAGAATATATCGGAATGAACTTTTCCACAATGGAGGATAATGAGATCTGTGATTTTTATCTTGTGGATATAGGGGAAAAATCAATAGAGAAGCTTGTAGAGGCAATGGGTCTGGAAAATGAATTTTGTGTAGTTTTCTATGAATTTTCAGAGGATTGTTTTTGGGATAAAATGATTTTAAAGGATGAAATGACTGTGGTGCTGGTAAAAGATAATAATTATTTTTGGGCAAAGCGGATGTCTGAAAAAGATCCTGCAGGACTGTATGGCTCATATTTTTGAGTTAAGGTGTGAAGGCAGGAGAGTGTGATGAGAGATGTTTATTTAAAGGACGGCGTAGAGCAGGATAGGACTGTGTGGGAGAAGGAAACGGATGTATACATAGCAATAGCGGGCAAGGGCGTCAGGAACAGGATTACCCTTGTTGGTGGAGATAGTGGAACAGGAAAAACCGTGCTGTATGAGATGCTGGAAGATGTGAGATTGACAGAACAGTATAATGCTATTAAGCTGTTTAATTATAAATCAGAGAATATGAAAGAAAGCCTGATGAAATGCAGAGATTGTTTTATTGTCATTGATAATGCTGATATTGAAAAAACTTTACAATATTTAGCAGGTTTCAAGAGATTTTCTACAGAAAAGGTAATGAAGTCCTTAGCTGGAGAATTAACAGAAAATGAAAAGTGGTCAATAAAAGGAGCACTCATGGGGGAATGTTGGTATGAGGATTGCTGCATTTCAGAGCATTTAAATAGTCTTAGATGTGGTAAGCCGGAGGTTGAGAGTGGTAATGAGAAGATGCGGATGCTAATGCAGTCCGAGGAAGTACGAAAAATTTTAAATATGATAGAGGAGTAATCATTGAAACAAAAAATTGTCTTAATATATTAGTATTTGAACTCGTTAGAAGACAAGCGAAGAAAATAAGCGAAGAAATCAGGCAATGCCCTGACGAATAACCCCAGGAGGAAGAGAGCGAATGAATGAGAGAACATTAGCCAGATGCAAGAATCTGATTAAAAACAAGGAAACCATGAAGAGTGCATTTGCATGGGAGGATGGGCTGACTCATCTTGCCTGTGCGGGTATCTTTATCAATAAGGAGCAGACTGCCAATGAAGAGATGCTGCTTCAATGCAAGGATATCCTGAAAAGAAACACGGGTATTTTTTCTAATTTCAAAAGTACGGCGAAGCCTATGATTGTGGCAATGCTTGCGGCAAATGAGAATCCGCAGCTGCTTATGGAGCGTGGGTTGAAGGTGCATGATCTGCTGAAGGAAGAATTTATGAGTTCCGTATATCTGCCGATAGCGGCAATGATCATTGCACAGTATGCAGACGAGGCAAGATACGCAGAGCTGGCACAGAGAACCAGGAGAATCTATAAGCAGATGAGGGCAGACCATCCTTTCCTGACCTCAGGGGAGGACAGTACTTTCTGTGCTTTGATGGCATTGCTGGATAAGCCGGATGAAGTGCTGCTTGGAGATGCAGAAGAGTGTTATAAAACGCTCAAGAGTAACTTCTTTTCTTCTAATGCGGTACAGTCCTTGAGTCATGTGTTGGCAATGTGTGATGGAGAACCGAAGATCAAATGCCAGAGAACCATGGAATTATTTCAGAAGCTGAAGGAAGCAGGGCATAAATATGGAACAAGCTATGAACTACCAACATTAGGTGTTCTTGCCATGGCTGATGGTAATCAGGATGAGATTGCAGCAGAGATGGCAGAGATTGACCAGTGGTTATCTGAGCAGAAGGGCTTTGGCTTCTTTAGCAGTATATCTGCAAAACAGCGTCTGATGTATGCAGGGATGATTGCACAGCAGGATTATATCAATGATAAAATGATGCAGAGTGCTGCGATAAACGGTGTCATATCACTGATTGTAGCGCAGCAGGCGGCAATGTGCGCAGCGATTACAGCCAGTGCAGCAGCTACAGCTAATAATAACAATAGTTAGTGAAGGTTTTTAAATAATCGGCAAAAGCAGCTCGTATTGCCATATCCTGTATTGGCAGCTATCGGTTCTGTCCCGATGGCAATGGGCTTAGCCTGTGGACAGATGGTGCTTTCTGTGGCTGTATTGGCGATACTGATTACAGCACCGCTGGGGGCAATCGGCATGGATGCAAGTTATCAGAAGCTGTTGGAAAAAGAATAGATTATTAATCAAAGAATAACATGGCAGTAACGACAAAGGAGTGGTTCTCTACTTTATATTCGAGACTGCCGTGATATTTTTGTACGATTTTTCTGACATTTTTCAGTCCCCAGCCATGATGGCGTTTATCAGCCTTGGAGGTTCTGGTGGAGATATTGTCGGGGCAGGGATTTGTCACCTGTATCAGCATGAACTGATGAATGCGGCGTATCATAAGGTGGAGTGTGCTGTCAGGCTGCAGCTGTCTGGTAAGTGCTTCCAGAGCCTGCTTGGTCTGTATCAGTAACTTTTTATTTCTATTTTCTATCAATTGTATACCTACCTTTATAGATTGGATTGCCAGAAGGTCAACAGACATTCTTTGAGCGGACGCATGCGAGCCTGACTGACGGGCAGGTGGATATCGCCGTTTAGGATACATTCGTTGTTTTTCACACTTATAATCTGAGTCAGGTTTACGATGCAGCCCCTGTCGATCAGGAAAAAGGCATTATAATCCAGATTCTGATAGACTTGCTGAATGGTTTTGTGCAGACCATTCAGAGATTAGAGTATTGATTTTATCCACAAAGGTCATTTCATCATCACATATTGCAATTTTAATCATATTTGTACATCCCCCATTAAACTCATTATAACGTATGGAATACACTGGCACAATCGCATTTCAGGGACAAAGTACCCCGTTTCGAACCCACATCAATACAAAACAGAACAGGTATGGTAAGATAGCTGTAGAAACAGTCCGTAAACAAATTCAAGTACGCACAATATTCTTACTTAGTATGAAAAACCATACCAGAAGTTTTTTATATAATAACTTTTATCTTTCTGTTTGGTGCCGATATTTTGTTGGTGCGACACCTGTTTTTTTGCGAAATATGTTTGAAAAATAATGTTCATCAGAAAAACTGAGGCGATAAGCAATTTCCTTGATTGACAGGTTAGTGTTTGCAATAATGATTTTCGCCCGGTTTATTTTACTGGTCAGCAGATAATCGTATGGCGTGATATGAAAGTTGTTTTTGAAAATTCTGATTGTCTGTGATTCACTTCTAAGAATCAACCTTGAAAGTGTTTTTATACTGATATTTTCTTCTATATGCAAGTCAATATAATTTTTTAGAATGACAGCATCTTCACTTATGCTGTCATTTTTGCTTATTGCATTTGATATAAACATCATAAGTTCGGTAAAAACAGCAGCACAGTGCATATTTATTTCGAATATTGTAAATGTCTTGTTTTGACAAATCTCAAGTATTCTTTCAAAGTACGGAAGTGTATTGACATCATGAAATACTATCCTGTCATTCAGTCCGAATATCTCAGCAGACTGAGTCAGAAAAATCCCTTCAGCGTTAAACCATATTTTCCGCCACGGATTAATACTGTCAGAGTAATATCGTATATTCTGGTTGCATGGAAGAATATAGCTGTCGCCTGCCTGAGCAACATATTTCCTGCCGTTTATAATGATATGTCCTTTTCCTGATATAACATATTCCATTGTGAATGTAGGAGAATTGATACGATTAATTTCATAGCTCGGATTTTCATAGGTAATTCCCGTAAGTGTTATCGTAAATGGCACCTTTTTTGAATGTGGAGGGAGCGAAACTATAAATTCATTGTCCATGCGTGTTTTCCTCACTTGTTATATGGTATTTCTTATTTTTTTTGACTTTATTATAGCTGTATAATGTAAATAAATCAAGATATTGGAAGGAGCAATGAAAATGAAAATGCACAGACAAGAACACCCTAATCCTCAATGGGAAAGGGCAGACTGGAAAAACCTAAATGGAAAATGGGAATTTGATTTTGATTTTGGCAGAAGCGCAAGAGAAAGAAAGCTGTATGAGCAGGGCGCGCTTTCTAAGGAAATCAATGTCCCGTTTTGCCCTGAAAGTATGCTGTCGGGAATAGGATATACAGATTTTATGGCAGCGGTATGCTATAGGAAAGTATTTGAATTAAGCAAAGAGGAAGCAAAGAAGAATATTGTTCTGCATTTTGGCGCAGTCGATTATGAGAGCTTTGTGTATATCAATGGTCAGCTTGTAAAAACACATATCGGTGGCTATTCCTCTTTCGAGGTCGATATAACCAAGTATGTAAAGGTCGGCGAGAATACGATTTTTGTAATAGCAGAAGACGATGTAAGAAGCAGACAACAGCCGTCTGGTAAGCAAAGCGGGCAATATTATTCCGAAGGATGTGCTTATACACGCACAACCGGCATATGGCAAACAGTATGGCTTGAATTTCTGCCTGATACATATATAAGAAATGCAAAGTATTATTCGGATATTCATAACGAAACGCTTACTATTATAGGCAATGTAAGAGGCAGCGGCGAAGTTTGCGCAAAAGCTTTCTTTGAAGGTAATCCAATGGGTATAGCACGTGTAAAAGCAAGTAATTCTGTTTTTTCAATGCAGATAAAACTGTCAGAGCTTCATTTATGGGAACCGGGTAAGGGTGGATTGTATGATCTTGAATTGACTTTTGGCGAGGATAACATAAAAAGTTATTTTGGTATGAGGAGTGTTCATATCGACGGTACGAGGTTTTTGTTAAATAACAAACCTGTATTTCAAAGATTCGTTCTAGACCAGGGATACTATCCTGACGGTATATATACAGCTAAATCAGATGATGAGCTAAAAAGAGATATAGTTCTTTCGATGGAGCTCGGATTTAATGGTGCAAGGCTACATCAAAAAATATTTGAGAAAAGGTTTTTATATCATTGTGATAAAGCCGGATACATGGTATGGTGCGAGCACGCCAACTGGGGTATGAATTATACAGACATAATTGCAGCAGAAAATTTTATTGGCGAATGGCTTGAAATTCTTGAAAGAGATTTTAACCACCCGTCAATCATTGGTTGGTGTCCGTTTAACGAAACATGGGGATATGAAGAAAAGAAATTAAAAAACACTCTTATAGAGAATGTATATAAGCTTACAAAGCAATTCGATCCAACAAGATTATGTATTGATACAAGTGGGTTCTTCCATACTGTAACGGATATTTTTGACGTTCATGATTACGAGCAGGATGTTGATAGATTCAAGGAGAATTGTTCAAAAATTACTGAAAGCATAGAAAATGACCAAATTGAAGAAATGGATAACTGGAAAGCTGTATTTATCAGCGAGTATGGCGGTATACAGTGGAGTGATAATGTTTCGAATGGCTGGGGTTACGGAAACGCACCAAAATCAAAAGAAGACTTTTTAAAGAGATATAAGGGATTGGCAAATGCTATTCTTGACAATCCTCGCATAACCGGATTCTGTTATACACAACTATATGATGTTGAGCAGGAACAAAATGGGCTTTATACTTATGAAAGAGAAGCGAAGTTTGATGCCGATAGTATCCGCACGATAAACGCAAGGAAAGCAGCTATTGAACAATAGGAGCAATAAAACCACAGCTTAATCTTTGTTGACTTTTCCCGATAAGATTATTATACGATAGATCTGGTCTGCTAATATACGCTCCGGATAATGACCGGTCCGTTCCCTGAAACGCTCTGCCGCTTCTTTCAACACGGTACTTTCATTG
>OKVF01002220.1_pt1 | contig 11623 bp, 6 predicted proteins | sample 1604831 | NCBI WGS metagenome assembly OKVF01 (sample SAMN01760980, study PRJEB22395) | human gut metagenome
GGCCTTGACCTGTTCCAGCCGGGACAGTCAGTCAATCCCGACGAGGAAGAATTCCGCCGCCGTATGCAGCGTAAGAAAAAGAAAGGGCATCGCCCGAAATTTTAACCCAATTACATTTTTATTATGAGCCAACAGGAGGATGACCTCAGAGCGTTGGCGAAGATTATGGATTTCATGAGGGCGGTGAGCATCGTCCTTGTGGTAGCCAATCTCTACTGGTTTACCCGTGTGGAAACCGTGGACAGCGGTTGGTTCTACAATACAGTCCATAAAATCTGCGTCAACTTCAACCGCACCTGCGGACTTTTCAGCACAACATTCAACGCCAAACTTTTCGCCCTTATGCTCCTCGCCCTCTCATGCTTCGGCACAAAGGGCGTGAAGAACGAAAAGATAACATGGCTCCATATCGGCATTGCCGTAACCATCGGCACGGTGCTGTTTCTTCTCAACTGGTGGATGCCGGCTATCGGCTGGAGATACACCTATATTATCACCACCGTCAGCGGATATGTGTGCTTGCTGATGGGTGGAATATGGATTAGCCGCCGTCTGAAGAACAATATGATGGACGACCGTTTCAACGACGAGAACGAGAGTTTCATGCAGGAGACACGACTGTTGACAAACGAGTATTCGGTCAATCTACCCACAAAATTCTACTGCGAGAAGAAACTGCGCCGGGGATGGATAAATGTTGTCAACCCGTTCAGAGCGACAATCGTACTCGGCACTCCCGGTTCTGGCAAGTCGTATGCGGTCATCAATTCGTTCATCAAACAGCAGATAGAAAAGGGCTTTGCAGCTTATATTTATGACTTCAAATTTCCTGATTTATCGAATATTGCGTATAATCATCTGTTGATGCACCGTGACGGTTACGGCAAAATCAAGCCGAAATTCTATGTAATAAATTTCGATGATCCGGAGCGTAGCCACCGATGCAACCCAATTCACCCCGACTTCATGACCGACATTGCTGACGCATACGAGAGCAGCTATACAATAATGATGAACTTGAACCGGAATTGGGTGCAGAAACAAGGTGATTTCTTTGTGGAGTCTCCGATTGTGCTGTTCGCTGCAATCATCTACTTTCTCAAGCTCTACAAGGATGGCATCTACTGCACTTTCCCACATGCCATAGAGTTGCTCAACCGCCGATACGAGGATTTGTTTCCCATCCTCACCAGTTACCCGGAACTTGAAAATTACCTGTCGCCGTTCATGGACGCATGGCAGGGAGGCGCGGCGGAGCAGTTGATGGGGCAGATTGCTTCGGCAAAAATCCCTCTGTCACGCATGATTTCACCGCAGCTATACTGGGTTATGACGGGCGACGATTTCACACTCGACATAAACAACCCGCAGGAGCCGAAGATACTGTGTGTAGGCAACAACCCAGACCGTCAGAATATATATGGAGCGGCACTCGGACTATACAATTCCCGTATTGTGAAAATCATCAACAAGAAAGGAATGCTCAAATCCGGCGTGCTGATAGATGAATTGCCCACGATATACTTTAAGGGTCTCGATCAACTCATAGCTACGGCACGAAGCAACAAGGTTGCCGTCTGCCTCGGCTTTCAGGATTTCTCACAGTTGAAGCGTGACTATGGCGACAAGGAGGCAGCCGTTGTGATGAACACCGTCGGCAATATCTTTTCCGGGCAGGTCGTTGGCGAAACCGCCAAGACCCTTTCCGAGCGTTTCGGTAAGGTGTTGCAGAAACGGCAGTCAATCTCAATCAACCGTCAGGACATCAGCCACTCAATCAACACGCAGATGGACTCCCTTATTCCTCCGAGCAAGATTTCCACACTCACGCAGGGAATGTTTGTCGGCGCGGTCTGTGACAATATAGACGAGCGCATTGACCAGAAGATTTTTCACGCCGAGATTGTGATTGACAGCAAGAAGGTCAACGCCGAGATGAAACGCTACAAGCCGATACCGCAGTTGACAGATTTCAATGATGACACACCCGACAAATCCCGCATGAAAGAAGTCATACAACGAAACTATGAGAAAGTGAAGGCAGACATAATCCAGCTCATAGAGGATGAGAAGGCACGGCTAATCACTGAAAAGCCTGAACTTTCCAGATACTTTCAACAATAATCACCACCACTAAATTTATCCACAATCATGTTAGAAACTGACCGAAGTCTAAACGACTTCAACTACTATTATTTCTACTTGTTGCAATACCTCCGTATCAACAAGTATGAGGTCGATGCCGACCACCCTCAGTTGCAGTCCAACTCCATCGCGGCACTTGAAGCCTTTGAGGATGCCCGTCGCAATGGGGCATCTGTCACGGCAGCCGAGGAGGAGGCAATCAGGGTGCTTTTCACCAACATAGGAGAGTCGGAGTACAACATTGTATCTGAGCTTATACTTGAAAACTTCGGCGACACCATTGACATCGACTGCGAGGAAGCGGTGGAATACAGGACAAATCAGGTAATGACCGATATTCCCGACCTTTTTGACGGCCTTGACCGTATGGCAATCGGTCTGGATCCGCTCGACCTCTCCATTAAGGAGAATGAGATTATAGGCAAAATCGTAATCTATCTTTCTGACAATGGCCTACAATAAGTTACAGACCATACGTGACAACATTGAGGCGATACGCACCGCCTTTCGTCTCGGTGTTGAGAAGCGACCGCCTACAGCAGATGAGCGTGAGGTGTTAGGCAAGTATGCCGGATTCGGTGGACTGAAATGTATCTTGCAGGACGCCAACGAACTTGCCGATGCCGCCAAGTGGAGCAAGAGCGACATTGAGCTGTTTGCTCCTACGGTTGAACTGCGCCGCCTTATTCACGACTATTCAAAGGACGACCGGGAGTTTGCAGCCTATATGGACTCTCTGAAAACATCCGTGCTGACGGCATTCTATACTCCTGAGCCTATCATTGACGCGCTTTCCACTTCACTGCGTGAAAGAGGTGTGAAGATTAAAAAATTCCTTGAACCGTCTGCCGGGCAAGGTGCTTTCATCGACTCTTTTCTCAAATTGGAAAACTATCCGGGAACGGAAGCACTCGCTTTTGAGAAAGATTTGCTTACAGGCAAGATTCTATCTGCCCTGCATCCGTCTATATCCACCGAAATAAAAGGTTTTGAGCGGATTGACGCTGATTTTGAGGGCTATTTTGATATTGCCACATCAAATATTCCTTTCGGTGACTTTGCGGTTGCCGACCCTCGATATGCCACAAGCAAGGAGATTGCCTACCGTCAGTCAACAAAGGCTATCCACAATTATTTCTTTCTCAAAGCACTGGACTCTGTGCACGAGGGTGGTATTGTGGCTTTTATCACATCGCAGGGTGTGATGAACGCCGCCAGCCCCTTTGTGCGTATGGAATTGATGCGTCGTTCCGACCTTGTGGGTGCTTTCCGCCTGCCCAACAACACTTTCTCCGAAAACGCCGGAACGGATACAGGCTCTGACTTGATTATCCTGCAAAAGCATACGGGAAAGAAAGCGTTGTCGGCTGACGAGGAATTCTTTATTCAGTCAATCGTTGACCGTGATACAAAAGTACCGACAAACAAATATTTCGCGGCGTTCCCGCAGAATGTAATCTGCACGGAGGCGAAAGTCGGCACTGACCAGTTCGGCAAACCGGCTATTAACTACAAGCATGACGGCGGTGTTGATGGTATTGCAGCCGATATGCGGAAGGCACTCGATGAATCGCTGAAACTGCGACTCAATCTGGAACTGTATAACAATAAAGGTATCACGCCGCCAACTCCGGAACCACCTGCGCCAGAAACCGTCAAGCCTCGCACTGAAAACAGAGTAGAAAAGCCTAAGCGTGTCACTGAAACTCCCCTTATGCAGCAGTACAAGGAAATGAAGAAGAAACATCCGGACGCGATATTGATGTTCCGTGTGGGCGATTTCTATGAGATGATGGGAGTTGATGCAGTCAAGGCTTCCGAAATTCTCGGTATTACCCTGACCCGACGGCGCAACGGCAATGCCGGGAGCATAGAGCTTGCCGGATTTCCACACCACGCCCTTGACACCTATCTGCCTAAATTGGTAAGAGCCGGGCAGCGTGTTGCTATCTGTGAGCAGCTTGAAGACCCGAAACTGCAAAAGAAAGAGGAAATAAAGCCGACGGAAATAATCACACCGTCACAAACGGTTGAACTGAAGCCGACACCTGCACCGGTTGAGTCTCCGACTCCGGAAGTAAAGCAGCAACCGCAGGAGATTGAGACCGACGGTGGACCCGATTATAATGATAATCCGGATCCGCGACTGTTCGCCTACAATCTTTTCGGGGAGCTGGAGCCAATCGAGAAACCCAAGCGTCAGCCTCGCCAACCTCACCAGCCCAAACAAGAGGAGGATAAACCGAAGCCGGCACCAAAGATTGAGATTCCAGATGCCACCGCCAAGAAATTCCGCCCGCTCTCTGAGAAAGAACTGGAGTTTTACGGCTCTCTGAACTGGGAAGACAATCCGCCAATCAACGGCTTCTATGAAACGATGATGAGCATCGCCCACCGTCAGATGGCTGAAATGGAGGCTGAACGAGAAGCATTGGAGGCTGCAAAAAAAGAGACAATAACCGAAGACGGCACTATCATTGAGGTGTCAAAAGGTGATTTTATGCCGAAGCCAAGAGTGGCAGCGGCAGAAAATCCAGAAGAAAAAGATATGTCGCCACGTCCATTCTCGGAGGATATTCAGTTTTTCCACCATAACGGCAGCATGGTTGTTGACAAGGGTCAGGTGGGTTTTCTTTCGGAGGTCAAAAAATATGGCGCAACATTCACACCGCTGTCAATCAAACCGGAGCAGGAGAAACGCGCCATGCTTTACATCACTCTGTCGGAAACCTACCAGCAGCTCTATCACTACGAGGCTGAGACGCATGAGGCAAGTGCCGACCTGCGCGAACACCTCAACCAGTATTATGACGAGTTCGTGGACAGATACGGCAATCTCAATGAGAAACAGAACGTCAAGTTCATCCTTATGGATGCCAACGGCCGTGACGCTCTGGCCCTGGAGCGCGGTGAGAACGGTCAGTTTGTCAAGGCTGACATATTCGACCACCCGGTAGCCTTCGCCGTTGACGAGGTTACTTCTTTCGATACCCCTATGGAAGCGTTATCAGCGTCGCTCAACAAATACGGCGTGGTGAATCTGGAGTACATGGGCGGCCTTGTCGATATGGAGGAGGACAAATTGGTGGAGAGCCTTGCCGGACACATATATTATAATCCCCTCGTGAGCAATTATGAGATTGCCGATCGCTTCATCGCCGGTAATGTGGTACAGAAAGCCGAGGAAGTCAAAGCATGGATAGACCGCGAGGAAGAGCGTATCAGGAATTTCCCCGGCTATGACGGTATTGAGCCGTTCATTGCACTGTCGAAGGAGTCATTGAAGGCGTTGGAGGAGGCGACACCGCGCCGCATCACCTTTGATGAGCTTGATTTCAACTTCGGTGAGCGTTGGATACCGACCGGCATATACTCCGCCTACATGAGCAACCTGTATGCCACCGATGTGAAAATCGTGTATTCACCCTCGATGGACGAGTATTCCTGCGAAAGCCGCCACAAGAACATGAAAATATGGGAGGAATACTGTGTGAGGGGGCAATACCGCACATACGATGGACTGCATCTGCTGAAACACGCTCTCCACAACACCGTGCCGGACATAAAGAAGTCAATCGGCAAGGACGACAACGGCAACGATATAAAAGTGCCCGACGCCGAGGCGATACAGCTCGCCCACACCAAGATTGACGAGATACGCAACGGCTTCTCCGAATGGCTGGAGGCTCAAAGCCCGGAGTTCAAGGAGCGGCTTGTGGATCTGTACAACCGCAAGTTCAACTGCTTCGTGCGCCCCAAGTATGACGGAAGCCACCAGACATTCCCCGGCCTCAACATGAAACTGCTGGGAGACCGCTACGGAATCAACTCCATATACCAGTCGCAGAAGGATTGCGTGTGGATGCTGAAACAGAACGGAGGGGGTATTTGCGACTTTGAAGTCGGTTGTGGTAAGACGCTGATAATGTGCATTGCGGCGCATGAGATGAAGCGGTTGGGATTAGCTCACAAGCCGATGATTATCGGACTGAAAGCCAACGTAGCCGAGATTGCCATGACATATAAGACGGCATATCCCAACGCACGTATCCTCTTTGCCGATGCCAAGAGTTTCTCTGCGGAGAACCGAGTGGCATTCTTCAACAATATCCGCAACAATGACTATGACTGCGTTATAATGAGCCATGACCAGTTCGGCAAGATACCGCAGTCACCGGAGATCCAGCAGGAGATACTTCAGGCGGAGCTTGACACCGTTGAGGAAAACCTTGAGGTAGTCAGGCAGCAGGGCAAGGACGTTTCGCGGGGTATGCTCAAAGGGCTTATCAAGCGGAAGGAGAACCTGACGGCGAAACTCGCCACCTTGCAGTACCAGATGGAGCAGAACAAGGACAGCATCGTTGATTTCCGACAGATGGGCATCGACCATATCTTTGTTGATGAGAGCCACCAGTTCAAGAATCTGATGTTCAACACACGGCATGACCGCGTGGCCGGGCTGGGCAACAGTGATGGAAGCCAGAGGGCACTCAACCTGTTGTATGCTATCCGTACTATTCAGGAGCGGACTGGCAAAGACCTCGGAGCCACATTCCTATCAGGTACTACTATCTCCAACTCGCTGACGGAGTTGTATCTTCTGTTCAAGTATCTTCGCCCGAAGGAACTTGAAAGGCAGGAGATAAGGTGTTTCGACGCATGGGCGGCTATATTCGCCAAGAAAACCACCGATTTCGAGTTCAATGTCACCAATAGCATAGTCGCAAAGGAGAGATTCAGGTACTTTATCAAGGTGCCTGAACTGGCAGCCTTCTACAATGAGATAACGGATTATCGCACTGCCGAGGACGTGGGTGTTGACCGTCCAATGAAAAACGAGATTCTTCACAATATCCCGCCTACGCCTCAGCAGGAGCAGTTCATCGAAAAGCTGATGAAGTTTGCCGAGAGCGGCGACGCCACTATACTCGGACGTGCCCCGCTGTCGGAGACCGAGGAAAAGGCGAAGATGCTTATTGCCACGGACTATGCCCGCAAGATGGCTCTTGATATGCGTATGATTGACCCAAATGCCGATGATGACCCGAACAACAAAGCCTCGCACTGTGCCAAGATGATAGCAGAATACTACCGTAAGTATGATGCTCAACGTGGTACACAGTTTGTATTCAGCGATCTCGGGACTTACAAGCCCGGAGAGTGGAATGTCTATTCCGAAATCAAGCGCAAACTGATTGAGGACTATGGTATTCCGGCTCATGAAATACGTTTCATTCAGGAGTGCAAGACTGAGCGTAGCCGCAAGGCTGTCATCGAGGCTATGAACAGTGGAGATGTGCGAGTTTTGTTCGGTTCTACTTCGATGTTGGGAACCGGTGTAAATGCCCAGCGCAGGGCGGTAGCAATTCATCATCTTGATACGCCGTGGTGCCCTTCCGACCTTACACAAAGGGATGGTCGTGCTATACGAGCCGGCAACGAGATTGCCAAGCTGTATGCTGACAACAAGGTTGATGTAATCATCTATGCGGTAGAGAAGTCGCTGGACTCCTACAAGTTCAATCTTCTCCACTGCAAGGCGACGTTCATCGACCAGCTCAAATCCGGCGCGCTCGGGGCGAGAACAATCGACGAGGGTGCAATGGACGAAAAGAACGGCATGAACTTCTCGGAGTACATGGCAATTCTCAGTGGCAACACCGACCTTCTTGACAAGGCGAAACTTGAAAAGCGAATCGCGGCACTGGAGAGTGAGCGGAAGGCTCACAGCAAGGGCATTTCCGATTCCAAGTTCAGGCTCCAGACCATCACCCACGACATCGCCAACAACGAGGCGGCAATCAGTCGCATGAAGGCTGATGCCGAAAGGTATCAGTCGGTTGTCCAGCGGGACAAAGACGGCAACCCCGTCAACAACCTCACCATCGACACCTGCAACCTCCGTGACGAGCAGAACATGGGCATCCATCTGCAAGGATTGGCTCGCAAGACCGATACCCACGGCAAATATGTCCGTGTCGGCGAGGTCTATGGTTTCCCGATAAGCATTATCTCGGAGCGAACTGTGGTTGACGGCAAGGAGGCCATCCAGAACCGATTTGTTGTCGAAGGCAACTACAAATACAAGTACAACAACGGATTCATTGCAATGTCCGACACCCACGCCGCCTGCATGAACTTCGTGAACGCTCTGGAGAAGATCCCCGGCATCATCGCCCAGTACGAGGAACGCACCGCCAAACTCAAAGCCGACGTTCCCCAGCTCGAAGCCATCGTCGCCAAGACGTGGGGCAAGGAAGATGAACTGAATGCCCTCAAATCCGAACTCGCCGCCCTCGACCGCAAAATCACCGCCGCCCTCGCTCCCAAATACGACGAAAAGGACGGCGTTGAGAATAAGCCGATCAAAGCTGCACATCAACAATCCCCCAACATCACCCCTCCACAATCCTCAAAGGAACAGGAGGATAAATCTTCTCTCGTTGCGGAACCACAAAGAGCTTATATTGCACGTCCTAATTACACTTTTCCCAGATTATAAAACAACCCCGACATCTTTCTGCTGTGAGGTGTCGGGGTTGTTTTATGTATATCTGATTGTAGATTAACGCCAGCTCATGAACATCTTTACGACTTCGGGAGCATGATGGTCAAAGAACAGGCTTGTAGCAGTGTCAAGTGCCTTTATTGCCTCCATATCTTCATCGGAGAGAGTAAAATCAAATATATCAAGGTTTTGGCGCATGCGCTCGATATGTACTGATTTTGGTATAATAATGACATCTCGCTGTGTCAGCCAACGGAGGGCTACCTGCGCGACGCTCTTTCCATATTTCTTGCCGATTTCTTCAAGCACGGGATTTGTGAAGAAATTGTTACGCCCTTCGGCGAGAGGCGCCCACGCCATCATGTGGGTTCCAAACTCTTTCATGTATTTCTGTGCCTCAATCTGCTGATCGAAAACGTGAGTTTCAACCTGATTGACAGCCGGGACAATTTCCACGTTGCTGGCAAGATCAATAAAATGGTCGGGATAGAAGTTGCTGACACCGATAGCACGGAGTTTCCCTTCTTTATATGCGGCTTCGAGTGCGCGGTATGCACCGTAACGGTCACAGAACGGCTGATGCAGAAGCATCAGGTCTATGTAATCCGTGCCGAGTTTGCGCAGACTTTCATCAATGGAAGCCTTCGCTTTCTCATATCCGTAATTGGAAATCCAAATCTTAGACACAAGGAACAACTCATCGCGGGATATTCCGCTTTTCTTTACCGCCGAGCCGACACCTTCCTCGTTGTGATATGCCTGAGCGGTGTCAATCATTCGATAGCCCACGCTTAAAGCGTCGCTCACACAACGCTCACATTCTTCAGGCGAAACCTGATATACGCCGTAGCCGATGATTGGCATCTCTACGCCGTTGTTCAATATGACTTTATTCATTGTGCTATCCATTTTTTAATTTCTTCGGGTTTTGCCGGCAATCTAAGACCGGTTTTGATATTCAACGAGGGATAACCCTTTTTCAGAGTTGCGTCCGCTTCTGACATTGGACTTTCGTATGAAGTGCAGAATGGGTATATTACTTTCCCTTTAAGCTGTTCTCCATATTTGTCGAGGAATGTGCGGATTACCGCAGGCTCTTCGTGCCACCAAATAGGAAAGCCGACAAAAACTGTATCTACTTTGGCAAAATCTATATCAACAGGTTTGATTGCCGGGCGAAGAGTTTGATTGAGATGTTCCTGCGTGCAACGCGACTGTTCGTTTACCCAATCGACATCTTCCGATGAATAGGGCTGTTCCGGCAGGAGTCTTATCATAGGCGCCCCTGTCGCCTCGGCTACCTGCTTTGCGGCAAGCTCGGTATTGCCGGAATGAGTGAAATAGACAATTACTGCTTTCATATCATCACTTGTTTTGGTTTGGGTCTGTGCGGTGCAACTGCATGACATAATGACAACAGCCGCCATCGCAAGTAGTTTGTTCAAAATATTCATACTGATAGTTTTTATTAGTTTGCTAATCCGTTTTCAACGAGCCATGAGAACACTTGGTCGGCGATAATATCATTGTTAAGTTCCTGCATAAGAAAGTGAGAATTGCCTGTTATTCCGATTTTAGGCAGTTCAATAAGAGTGGCATTGCCGCCATGTCGGTTAATGGTATTGACAAATTCTTTCGCCATTTTTAACCTCACCTCCCAGTTGCTACCTCCCAGTGTGGTGGCTCCATTTTCCGGAATATAGTCGCCAAAGTAGATCACAATCGGCTTTTCCGTAAGATAAGTAAAGTCCGAAGGTAAAACGGCTACCCCTAAAGGTCCGCCTGTCAGTCCGGGCAGTGGTTCCGGCACTTCTCCTTCCGGGAAAACAAATCCGCCCGGTTCAAGTGCTACTAAACCTTTAACCTCCGGATTGTGAATGGCAGCCATCCACCCCGGAAAACCTCCGGCAGAATGTGTCACAAGGATATGATTTCCTATTTTCTCCGCCATAACGTCAAGCGCGGCGACATCAAGCTGATGATTGCTCAAATCAGGCACCATCTGACGGAAAAAGTTTGAAACGCTTAATGAGTCTTTCGGGAATTGTATTCCCTTGTTCCATTCGGGCCATAGCCCCATGCGCCAGATGTCAAACCAGAATTCTTCGTCAGCGACAGGTTTGACAGTCACTTCGCTGCTTGTACGGGAAGCATGGCCGCGACCCGGCAAATCAAGAACATAAGTCGGATAGCCCTTACGCAGCATCAGAGTAGAGAAACCATCACGACCATCGGGTGTCGTTTCCCAGCATACACCGTCACTGCCGAAACCATGCACGAATACGAGCGGGAGAGATTTGGCTTCTGTCGGAATTTGGTAACGGGCAAAAGCATGGTCACACCTGTATGTCTGACCGGACTGGTCGGGGTTCGTCCAGCCAACAAATTTATTCGGGTCAAATTCACCAGGACGCTCAATGGTAGTTCCACCAACCGGGAACTGACCTTGCCGCTCAATTATTATCGGTTTGTTCATATTACTTTGGGCAAGAGAGGCCATAGCCCCGAAAACGAGGCTAATGGCTGAAATCACAAAGGGTCTTATCATGGGATTATAGATTTTTACCAAAGAAATCCGTCAACTTATCAGTGACTTGGGTCACATATTCAGGCACATAATAGGTCTGGATATGTGTGGCTCCGGGAATAAGAAACAGTTCTTTGTCATTTGTCCCGTATGCTTTACTGAGGCATTGCTCCGACATATATAAGGTATCGGCATTTTTGCCGGCAATCATCAGCAACGGCACATTTATAAGCTGCATATCCTCCGAGGCATCCCAGTCCATCAAGTCAATAAGGCTACTCTTGGTATATCGGAATGTGGAATTAGGATGTGCGTAATTGACTATATAATAGTCATAGCCCTCCCGGTAGAGGTCAAACGGGAGTTTTGCTGCCTGTTCGGGAGTGACTTGGCTCATGTCGCCGAGATATTCTATCTCTCCACCCTCCGCCTCACGTTGGCGG
>OKVF01002225.1_pt1 | contig 11596 bp, 9 predicted proteins | sample 1604831 | NCBI WGS metagenome assembly OKVF01 (sample SAMN01760980, study PRJEB22395) | human gut metagenome
CAAAATATACCGCAAAGTGGGGCGTGCAGATTGCGGGAATGATTTTTCAGACACGCTCCAGGGCTTTATCTTTTTTCAGATAAACATTCTTAATATAGGAAATCAGTACCTCTTCCCCATGATCATTAAGTATCCGCAGCAGTCCCTCCAGATCTCTCTTTGTCTTCGGATGGATAAACCACAGCTTTTCCTTACCTTTCAGATAATAGTCCAGCGGCTGATGCTGATCATACTTATCCCCCAGATAATTTCTGGAAGCACTGATCCTGTCCATCACCATTTCCGCAATATATTTACGGGGCATGGGCACACCATTGATGATATGCTCATCTCCCGGTGCATAATCTACCCAGTACTCAAAATGATGTTTGTTGCGCCCTTTATGATGAAGCCAGGATTTTGATATTCCTGTATCTTCTCTTTCTGCATTGTTGGGACTTCTGTCTCCCTGATAGTATTTACATCCAACCAGAAATTCCACAGGTGCATATTTGGACAGGTCATGAAGCAGTCCCTGTTTATACATACCAGCCCGGAAACAGTAATGCATAACCAACAGCTTATGTCTGGTTATTGTTTTAAAGTGCAGCCACGGATGCATCTTTCTTCTCCTCCTCTACAGCCATCAGCACCACGATCGTACGCGGTGTGACCTTCAGCTTTTTACTATAAGTTTCCTGTTCCTGCTCCAGGAAACCATTCTCTTTCACAGCACTGGTATCAATCACTTTCTTCCATTTTCTGTATCCTGCCAGATTAGGAAGCGCAAAAATACGATCTTCCCAGTGAAAGTTATATGCAACGTATATGGAAGCATCCTCGCTGCCGTCTGCCCGGTGCGCATAGGCGCCACAATACATAATTCCAAGCAGTCTGGATGTGTTCTCAGAATTCATATACCATGCGCGTTCTCCATGAAGGGAAACATCCGGCAGTCCCCTGGTCTGATAATCCACTCCGTACATTTCTCCCGGAACATGAAGAATCGGATGTTCTTTCCGGAAAGCAATGGCATTCTTTACAAACTGAAACAGGGATTCATTTTTCTTCAGTGCTTTCCAGTCAATCCATCCAACCTGATTATCCTGACAATAGGCATTATTATTTCCGTTCTGTGAATTTCCAAACTCATCCCCGCCATAGATCATAGGAACACCCTGACTGAGCAGCACCATAAGAAAAGCATTTCTGATCTGACGTTCTCTCATCTGTCTGATCTGCAGCCTTCTGCTTGGCCCTTCCACGCCACAGTTCCAGGAATAATTATAACTGCTGCCATCGTGATTATTCTCCTGATTTGCTTCATTATGTCTGTAATTATAGGTCACCATATCATTCATGGTAAAGCCATCCTGACAGGCCATATAATTAATGACTGCATAGATATTTGGATTCCTTCTGATATGGTAAGCAGCCGCTGAGACCATATCCTCGTCACTTTTCAGAAAACGGCGCATATCCTGCAAAAATCCCGGATTATACTGTGCAATACATTTGTCTTCCGGTTTCTTCTTTTTCCGGATCTGGCTCTCATCAAAATCGTGAAACATCAGCCGGGTATCACTTAAAACCCCGTCATGCATCAGCAATTTGGCAGAAACTCCCTCACCCAATACATGAAATCCGTCTACATGATAGTAAAGCTTCCAGAACTGCAATGCCCTGAGTACTGTCACAGGATTACATTCTCGTGGAAAATACATTTCCATGATACAGGCAATTCCGACCTGATGCAGTTTTTTAATGAATGTTTTAAACTCTTTCTCCGGATCATCTGTTGCACAGTAAGATCTCTTGGGTGCAAAATAATAGCCATACATATATCCCCAGAAATTAACACGTCCCTGTATATGCTTCTCAGATACCATTTTCTCAGATTCAGAATTCTTACAGGTACCGCTTTCCATAAATTCATATGCAGGCATCAGTTCAATTGTATTGATACCAAGCTCTTTCCAGTACGGGATCATTTCCTCCAGTGCCTGAAAAGTTCCCTTTGTACCGGTTATCGTCCGATTCGCTTTTGTATATCCGCGCACATGCAGTTTATAAAGGATCATTTCGTGATATGGAATAGCCGGATTTTTGTCGTTCTCCCAGTCAAAAACTTCTTTTTTAAGAAATCCTCCCCTGACTTTGTGCGGATTCGTACCCACCTCTGCACCAAAGCGTTCCCGTCCCAGAATCCTGTACGCACAGGGATCAGTATACACCTTTCCATTTATCAGAAAATTGTACTCGTACTCTTTCAGATTAAAATCCGGAATATACATTGCATATACATTTCCGGTTCTGTTTTCTTCTGTAAAAGGAATCTCCACATAAGGTTTTGCTGATCTCTTTTTGTAGAGAATCAGAGATGCTCTGCTGTCTTCCGATACCTCAACTGCAAAATTACAGCCATCTGCCAACGGATTTGCACCAGGCACAAGAGCCAGCCCCTTTTCTGTTTTCATCTTTCTGCTCTCAGCCATCTCTTTCTCTCCTTCATATTTTTTCTTGTTGCTCATTACACTTTTCAGAAACACTATACAACGCTATAATGTAATCTGAAGTTCTACCGGACAATGATCGGAACCCATAATTTCAGAATGGATTTCTGCGCCTTCAAGCTTATCCTTCAACTGTGGAGACGTGATAAAATAGTCAATTCTCCACCCTGCATTCTTCTCTCTTGCTTTAAATCTGTAAGACCACCAGGAATATCTGCCCTCTACATCCGGATAAAAATAACGGAATGTATCGATAAATCCACTCTCCAGCACCTTACCAAAGCATGCTCTCTCTTCATCTGTAAATCCGGCATTTTTCCGGTTGGTCTTAGGATTCTTCAGGTCGATCTCCTGATGTGCCACATTGAAATCCCCGCAGCAGATCACAGGCTTACTTTCCTGCAATTTCAACAAGTATGCCAGAAAATCCTCTTCCCAGTGCATACGGTATTCCAGTCTGCGCAGTTCACTCTGGGAATTTGGTGTATATACAGTCACCAGATAAAATTTTTCATATTCCAGGGTGATCACACGCCCTTCTTTGTCATGTTCCTCAATTCCAATTCCATACGCCACAGACAGTGGCTCTTTCTTTGTAAAAACAGCAGTTCCGGAATATCCCCGTCTGTTGGCATAATTCCAATACTGATAATATCCCGGAAGTTCCAGCTTCACCTGCCCCTGCTGGCATTTCGTTTCCTGCAGGCAGAAAATATCCGCATCAAGTGCTGCAAAGCTCTCTTCAAACCCTTTGCCAATGCATGCACGTATACCATTTACATTCCATGAGATTAATTTCATAATCAACTGATCCCCTTTGTTTTCTTATTAGCCCTGTTCAGCATTTGCTAACGATTCTCCCCTGAACGCTTCTGGTCTATTATAGCACGTTTCATGACTGTAAAAAACCTCTTTTTCTCCGGTTTCTGCTCATTGCATTTTTTTCCGGTTTCTGCTACAATGAACTGACATCAGATAAACATAGTCCCTGATAAATAAGAAAGAATGAGGAATATAAAATGAGTGACGAATTTACAGCTGGCGGATGTAACCCGAGTGACTGCGCTTCCTGCGGTGGTGGATGCAGTTCAGCCGGCGGATGCGATCCTGTTGAAAACCACAAGACAATCACCCTTACCATGGAAGACGATACAGAGGTAGAATGTGCGATCCTCACCGTTTTCCCGGTAGATGCGAAGGAATATATCGCACTTCTCCCACTTGATGAGAACGGTCAGAATGAAAGCGGCGAGGTTTACCTCTACGCATTTGCCCGTACTGAGAGCGGTGATCCGATGCTTTCCAACATCGAAAGCGATGAAGAATATGCAAAAGCTGCAGTTGCTTTTGACACAGTTCTCCAGAATGCAAAAGATTCTATGGAAAAAATTGATTAAGATCAAAGAACAATTATAGCAATTCCGGTATTTTATGGAATTGCTATAATTATTTTACCAAAACACCTCTCAGGATAACTTCTAACCAATAGTTAATAGACATCTCCTTGTTCCAACTGTATACTGGATATAAAGATTATATTTGTGGCCAGAATCTATTCTGTCCCGGATCACTGTATCAGAAAATCCATATACACCCAAATATTCAAAACAAGGAGGGCTTACATAATGAAAAAGAAAAAATTCCCGGTTTTTATTCTATGCTCACTTCTAACCCTTACCAATATTCAGACACCATGGGCATTTTCGGATGAAGCACCCGATGATCCGGTATTTTCGGATGAATCGGTCGATGATCCGGTATTTCCGGTTGAACTGCCCGACGATCCGGCATTTTCTGACGAAATCACTCCTGATGAAGCAACATACGCCAAAGACACTGCAGATATATCTGCTTCCGGAAATTCCATTCCGATCACTGCTGACAGTGGATTTGCAGACCCTGTTTTCCAAAAATGGATTTCCGAAAACATTGATACAGATCGCAACGGGCTTCTCTCTGACGAGGAAATCTCCATGTGCACAGAAATCAGTATTCCTTCCATGTCAGTCGATTCCCTGGAAGGCATCGAATATTTTTATAATCTGAAAACCCTGGACTGTTCTGACAATGAACTGCTGTTTCTCGATGTATCAGCCAACACAGTTCTGAAATCTCTGAACTGCTCGCACAACAATCTGCTCAGTCTGGATCTCTCCTCATGCAAAAAACTGAAAGATCTTGACATCTCCTTTAACAACTGTGGGAGCAACAGTTCCATCAGTCTTCCCAAAAGTTCTTCTGTGGAGAAATTAAACATCTCTTCTGTTGTTCTTGATGATTTTGATTTCTCCCGTTTTTCCAGACTGAAAGAACTGGATTGCAGCAACTGTAATCTGCGCACTCTTAAACCTGCATCTATGCCATCACTGGAAAAGCTTATCTGTTCCGGCAATCTCCTGGATACCCTGAACTTAAGCCGTCTTTCCGGTTTGAAATATCTGGACTGTTCTTCCAACAGTATACAGACTCTGAAACTGCCGGACACCAGATCACTGAATACCCTTTACTGCCAGAATAATCTTCTCACTAAACTGAACCTCTCCGGTTTTTTATCACTGAAGAAACTGAACTGTTCCGACAATAAGCTGTTGGAGCCTGATCTTCGCGGCTGCTTTCCCGAGGAACTGATCTGTAATGATAACGTGATCCGCACTCCTATGGAATTTTATGATCTGTCTCAGTTCGCTTCACCTGAAGATATCACCATAATGGAAAATGGCATGATCGACACCTCTTACCGGCTGACTGCTATTAATAAATTAAACCCTGTAAAAATCCGCCGCAGATTTACCAGTGCCGGCACAGAACAATATGGCACACAGATCATTTACATTGGATATCTGCTTGAAAATGATTTCCGATCACCTGCATTGTTTCAGCAAATGCAGCAGAACTATCCACTGACAGACGATCATATGCTTTCCCGCGAATATCTGAAGGAAGTTTCTTCCCTTTCCTTTGACGAAGATTTTCCGTTATTTTCTTCAGATCTGGCCTATTTTACAGGACTGAAAAGTCTGAGATGTACGGATCTTCCTCAAATCACCGAACTGGATCTCAGCAGAAATCCGGAACTTACCAAACTGATCTGTATTGGAACAGGTATCCGTTCTCTGAACCTTACCTCCAACAAAAGCCTGGAATCTGTTCATCTGTGTAACAACAGCCTTTCCTCATTAAATATAACCGGACTTACGTCACTTTCCAGCCTTGACTGCCGCTTTAATTCTCTGGTCAGCGTTGATACCACAGGCTGCACTGCTTTGAAGGATAACCTGTTCTTTCCGCAGCATACATGCACCGTCAATGCTGATCAGGCAGGAAAAATTTCGTTCGACCAACTGGGAAATTTCCATCAGCAGCTGGATACACCGGCAGCAATCCTCGCAGGCGATGAACTTCTGTACACACCCGGAGATGACTTCTTTACTCTTTTAAGTCCTGCCGTAACCATGACGGAAGCATCTTTTTCCATTATGGATACCAATACATGGCAGATTCTCGGAACCTGCCGGATGACCATAAACATTGAATCAGGAACTCCTGTCACTCCTGAAAAACCGTCATTAAAAAAAATCAAATCCACTCATGAGGTTACCATCACCTGGAAAAAAGCAAAGAATGTCAGTGGATACCGGATTCTCCGCAGAGAAAAGAATAAATCAGAGGCTTCATGGAAAGCAATCGCAACAGTTTCCTCTTCCCGTACCTCCTATACAGACAGTACCGGACTGATCAAGAAATCCTACCTGTATACAGTGCAGTCCTACACTTTCCGGAACGGTAAGAAAATCTACAGTAAATATAACACCAAAGGCCTGACCGGTACAGCAAAACTCAAACGCCCTGCGGTTAAAAAGCCCCCAAAAAATGTTGTCATAAATCTTATGTGGAACGAAGTTCCGGGTGCCGATGGCTATCGCATCTACCGCCGCAGGAAAGGTATCTCCAAATGGACAAAACTGGGAGATATTGAATTTTCCGGGTTGTATTACACAGACGAAACTGCTGTTTCCAAAACAGTCTATGATTATGCAGTCCGCCCATACCGTAAGCTTGGCAGCAAAATTTCTCTGGGTGATTACAGCTCCACCGGATACGTCTGCCAGACTGCAATTCCAAAGGTCAGCCTGACTTCTGTCATTGAACAGGATGGTGGTGTCACAGTGAAATGGAAACACCAGGTTTATGTCACCGGATACTTTATTTACCGTGCAGACAGTTCGAGCAGTAAATACTATAAAATTTCGAATATACCTAATAGTCCTGATGCAGAGAAATATTATAAATATTATGAGCCTGTGCCATTCGGCTCCGTAAATCCATTATATAAAGTTCGGGCATACATCCTTATCGGTAAGAAATATTACTACGGACCATATTCCAGATCCCTGGCTCTAAATCCGTACTCCGATAATCCCAACGCCCACGATTTTTCGGAATTCCACATGGGTTACCAGTTAAGCAACAGTTCTTCCTCCACAGGTTTTGACCGTAACTATGATGACGGTGGCAGTTTTTCCATGGCTGCCGCCTATCTTACACGCGGATCTGGTCCTGTATATGAATGGCAGGCTCCTTACGAAAATATCTCATCAGCATCATATGGCTCTTTCACACCTGCACTCAAAGTAAATGAAATCATTTTTATCCCTGAGCGAAAGAACGCCCTGGATAATCAGGTAATCAAGCAGGCAGTTATAGATTACGGTGCAGTATCCGCATCCTATCTTTCCGCTGATGAATATTACTCCAATGATCAGACTTCCTTCTATCTTCCCGACAACTACGACGCAGGAAGGGCACCTGCGGGTTCTGCTCCTGTCGTATCCACACAACATGCCATCGCTATTGTAGGATGGGATGATGATTATGCAAAAGAAAACTTTCCGGTCCAGCCGGCTGGCAACGGTGCCTTTCTCTGCAAAAACAGCTGGGGAAAAGATTTCGCGGACAATGGGTATTTTTATATTTCCTATTACGACGGTTTTCTGGGCATGCAGGAGTTCTCCATGGCATTCGGAAAGGTTTCTGATGATAAGACCTATAGCCGAATTTATCAGTACGACCCTTTAGGCGCTACCACTGCTTTCGGCTATAATGATGAGCTGTACTGTGCCAATGTTTTCCCTGAAAACGGACAAAAATTAGCCAGGAAAGAGCAGCTTGGTTCTGTCTCTTTCTATACCTATGATAATAATTATAACTATGAAGTTTATATTGTTTCTTCCTTTAAAAATCAGAACTCCTTTCAGAAGCTTCCATCTCCTGCAGCTTCAGGAAACTGCCGCTATGCCGGATATCATACAGTAAATTTTGCCAAACCTGTAACTTTAAAAGCAGGCACCCGCTTTGCTGTGGTCATAAAATTATGGAGCAGTACAGGTGCAAAAACGTATTTCGAAGCCCCTCTGAACGGCACCAGTTCCCGGGCCACTGCTTCTGACGGAGAAAGTTATATCAGCCATCATGGGGATATATGGACAGATTTTAACACTTATCTGCCGAACACAAATGTCTGTATCAAAGCATTCACCAACGGTAAAATTACGGAAAATGTTCCTGCCGCCGGTTCAGACGGTAAAGATATTTCCAGTGAAATCTACTCCGCTGAGGAACTGAAAGAACGTGGATTTCTCCTTAATCCTGCTTATGAAGACGAAGGTTCAGATATGATTTCCTCTGTAACCACCGGAAATGCACCTTCAGCCTCTGCCGCAGCACTTCCTGCTGCCTATGACCTGCGTCAGAATGGCCGTGTATCCCCTGTAAAAAATCAGGGCAGTCAGGGGTTATGCTGGACATTCTCCACTTACGCTTCGCTTGAGAGCTTTCTTCTTTCATAGAATATAATGTTTGTTATTGTTCATGCTTCACTATTCCAAACCATATACCACAATACAGCACCTGTTTTGCTTGACATCCTCATTTATTCTGTGCACAATGAAAGAAGCAGAAACTATGATTGGAGCTTACAAAGATGAAAGAAAAGTTATATACCATTCCGCTTAATGACGCAGTAAATGCTGATGATGAATGTCCCTTCTGTTTTATTGAACGGGAACTGGAGCAGAATTCGCTGGATTTCGTGCTTGGAAACAGTTCTTCTTATATGGAAAGTGATATTCGAGATCAGACAGATAAAGCAGGATTCTGTAAAGTACATATGAAGAAGATGTTTGATTATGGGAATACACTTGGGAATGCGCTGATTCTTCAGACACATTATCATAAGCTTCGCGAAGAAATGGCAAGGCAATTTGGTTCTTTTACACCTGGAAAGTCTTCAATTCTGGGACGATTTCGCCGTTCAGATTCCCAAACAGAGAAGAATTCCATTGCAACATGGGCTGCTTCTAAAGACTGCAGCTGTTTTATCTGTCAGAATATTGAAGATACGTTTGCACGATATGTAGAGACTTTTTTCTGGTTATACCGACAGGACAATGAATTTAAGAACAAAATTCTGAACGGTAAGGGATTTTGTCTGCATCACTTTGGAGTTCTCTGCGACAATGCAGATAAATATCTGAATGATAAAGAAAAAGCTGAGTTTTATCCTGCTGTATTTAAGCTGATGGATGAGAACTTCCAGCGTATAGAAGAAGATCTGATATGGCTGTCAGATAAATTCGATTACAGAAATAAAGATGCAGACTGGAAAAATTCCAAAGATGCACTGCAGCGCGGGATGCAGAAACTTCGCAGCGGATATCCTGCAGATCCGATATATAAAACTAAATAAATTTACTTATAACTGTAACTTAAAACAGTACCCCAAAATAAAAAATTCTCTCTTACTTCTAAGATCATGCTTATTTGTAAGAGAGAATTTTTTACAATAATTGAATCAAAATTTAACCAAATCAAACAAGTAGCGAAGCGGATGATTTTATCCGCTTGACAGTTAAAACTAACAACGAATGCAAAATAAATTTCTTAATAGTTAGCTTTAATACAAAATCACATCACAATACCATCAATTTCTACATCAGCGTCCACGTCCTGAGTATAGTCGATATCTTCATAGCGGAATCCGAACATATGGTAGAAATCTTCCCAGTAGCCGTCAATGTCACAATATTCCTTTACGTTATCTGTAGTAACTGCTTTCCAGCATTTCTTTACTTCTTCCTGAATCTCAGGTGTCAGTTCATAGTCATCCATTCGGATGAAGCCATTCTCATCTGTCTGAAAGCCTGTCGGGGTATAAAGTTTCTGAGTGAAAAGTCTGGCAATCTGCTGAATGCAGTTTTCGTGAGTTCCAGCTTTTTTCATTACTTTATAGAGGATTGCGAAATACAGTGGTACAACCGGGATTGCTGCGCTTGCCTGAGTTACAAGACCCTTATTTACTGAGATTACTGCACGGACATCCGGATGTGCGTGGTTGATTTCGGACATGGTTTTCTGTAAATGCTGTTTAGCAGTTCCGATGGTTCCATGGTAGTAAATTGGATAAGTAAGTTCCGGTCCGATATAAGAATATGCTACTGTAACTGCATTCTCAGTCAGAACATCCGCTGCTTTCAGCGCATCGATCCAGTCTGCCCAGTCTTCGCCGCCCATGACTTTTACTGTGCTTAAAACTTCTTCTTCCGTAGCTGGTCCTACTGTTTTCTCTGTGATCTCGTTGTTTCGCAGATCCAGACTCTTCTCTGTGAAAGCTTCACCTGTGGTCTTCAGACAGGAGGACCAGGTCTTTCCGTCAGCATCTGTACGTCTTGGCGCTGCCAGACTATAAACTACCAAATCTACTTTTCCCAGATCTTTTTTTATCAGTTCGATTGCTTTGTCTTTGATTTCTTTTGAAAAAGCATCTCCGTTAATGGTCTTGGCATAAGCACCTTTTTCTGCTGCCAGACGATGGAATTCTGCTGTGTTGTACCATCCCGGTGTTGCTGTTCTTTTGCCGTTTGCCTGGCGTTCAAACATGATTCCCAGTGTATCTGCACCGCAGTTTTCCAGAGCACAGATTCGAGATGCAAGACCATAGCCTGTGGAACATCCAATGATCAGTGCTTTCTTTGTTCCGTTTACTGTTCCCTGCTTACAGGCGTAAGCTGCCTGATTGCGTACACTTTCTGCGCATCCCTGTGGATGTGCGGTTGTGCAGATATATTCTCTTACTTTTGGTTCGATGATCATGACTTCTTCTCCTTGAGTTTATTTCTTTAACTAATATTGGGGGCTGATATTTTTATTAAAGATACTTCTGTCTTTAATAAAATATAGCTTTATTTAATTCTACGAATTGCAAATATTTTGAATCTCAAAATATTATAGCAGAGAAAAAGTAGAACGTAAAGTGAAAATATAGCTTTCCTTCTATGTTCTACCTTTTTTACACTCTGTTTTTGATTTCGTTTATGTTATTTGTGAAATATGTCTTTCATATTTCCTGTAACATTTCAGATATAATTGGATTCATCCGAACACTATACCTGTTTCTTATTATTTCGCAGTAGTGCTTCCGAATCCTCCATTACGGATTTCAGTAGCATCATCATCTACTGTAATTCCATATTCTACAAAAATCCCCTGCATAAATCCTGTATCTGCCGGAATAGTCAGGGTTTTGTTTTCGTTGGAATCATTTGTAATCTTTGCAAAAATATGTCCTTCATTGTCTGAGTAGAAATAATCGCTGTCAATGATGCCAACGGTATTGTTAAGCTGAAGACGATACTTAAATCCCAGACCACTTCTCGGATAACATTTCAGTACCCATTCCGGCTGCATTTCTACCCGGATTCCTGTCGGGATCTTCACTGTTTCTCCTGGTTTCAGAGTAAATTCTGCAGGTGCAAAGAAATCATATCCTGCACTTCCTGCTGTTGCTCTCTTTGGCAGACGGATAGCTTCATATACTTTCTCTGCTTCTTCCTGAGACTGTGCAAAGGTATCGATCCAGTCTGCTGTGAAGCGTTCTTTACTTACTTTATGGAATTTTGCGATTCGTTTCATCTGTTTTTCCTCTCTTTTCATACATATACAAAACAGACAGTTCAGGTACACCTGAAGCATACTTGAACTGCCTGTACATTTTTTATTTATGCAATACGACTTTTCCTTCATGAAGAGTTTTGGGAACATCGATCACT
>OKVF01002226.1_pt1 | contig 11595 bp, 9 predicted proteins | sample 1604831 | NCBI WGS metagenome assembly OKVF01 (sample SAMN01760980, study PRJEB22395) | human gut metagenome
TACACGACGCTCTTCCGATCTGAATATTTTATAGAATATATATGGATAACTTTGGGGAATCGGTTATAATAAGCATGTAGTTACATGATAACAGTCATTACGAAAGAGAGGAAATAGATATGGCAATTGTACATTTGTCAAAAGACAACTTTAAGGAAGAAGTATTAGAATCAAAGGTGCCGGTACTGGTAGATTTCTGGGCTGTATGTTGCGGTCCGTGTCAGATGATGGCACCGATTCTTCATGAACTTGAAGCGGAAATGCCGGATGTTCAGATTGGCAAAGTCAATGTGGATGAGCAGATGGATCTGGCACGTCAGTTTCGTGTTGTCAGCATTCCGACACTGATTATTTTTAAAAACGGACAGGAAGTTCAGCGTATGGTTGGTGTGACATCCAAGGAAGAGCTGAAGGATGCGCTGAAATAAAAAGATAAAAAATTATAAAAATTTTTTAACAGATATTTTCATAGCAGGTACAGTAATAGTCAGAGAATAATTTAGCTAATTAAACTGATGATGTGGAGATAACGTTTATTGTGCACGCACAGAGAGTCTGGGAAGATGAGAGCCGGGCCGAACGCAGATAGGCAAATGGACCACTGAGGGCATAGTCAAAGGAATTTTATTCCGAGTATTCTATGACGTGAGGGCATGCGTTAGTTGCCGGGAATATGTTAGTATTTCGCTAAGAGTGTGGGCAGACCATAAATCAAGGTGGCACCGCGGTATTATTATTGTATAACCGTCCTTGGATATTATTATTTTTTTAATAGTAATATTCAAGGACTTTTTTGATTACCTTGAATGAAAGCTGTTAAGGAGGAAAAGCATGATTACATTTGAAGAAGCAAAAGAATTATCAAAGGGGTACAAAGTTGTACCAATCAGCATGGAAATTATGTCGGATATAAGAACACCGATGCAGGTGCTTCGTATTTTGAAAGGTGTAAGTTCACACTGTTATATGTTGGAGAGCGTGGAAAATCAGGAAAAATGGGGAAGATATACATTCCTTGGATATGACCCTAAGCTGGAAATCACATGTACTAACGGGGTGATGAAAGTTAAGAACGGAAAGACTGAGATAAGCAAAGTTAAACACCCGGGTGAGAAGATAAAAGAGATTCTAAAAGAATACACAAGTCCTAAGATAAAAGAACTTCCGACATTTACAGGTGGTCTTGTAGGTTATTTCTCATATGATTACATAAAATACAGTGAGCCAAAGTTAAACCTTGACGCAGATGATGAGGAAGGCTTTAAAGATGTTGATTTGATGCTTTTTGACAAAGTTATAGCATTTGACAATTTCAGCCAGAAGATAATTGTTATAGCAAATGCAAAAACTGACAATTTAGAAGAAGATTATAACAAATGTGTTGATGAGATAAATAAGATAATAAAACTTATAAAAACAGGAGAGATGGTTGACGTTAATCCGGGAAAGATAACATCTGAGTTCAGACCGTTATTTACTGAGAAAGAATATTGCGAGATGGTTGAGAAAGCAAAGCATTATATATATGAAGGAGATATTTTCCAGGTTGTACTTTCAAACAGACTGGAGGCAGATTATGAGGGAAGCCTGCTTAATGCATACAGAGTATTAAGAACAATAAATCCTTCTCCGTATATGTTCTACTTCAGCAGCGATGACATAGAAGTGGCAGGTGCTTCTCCTGAAACTTTAGTAAAACTTGAGGATGGTGTTCTTCATACATTTCCTCTTGCCGGTACAAAACCGAGAGGAAAGACTAAAGAAGAGGATGATGAGCTTGAAAGAAAACTGCTCAGTGATGAGAAAGAGAGAGCTGAACATAACATGCTTGTTGACCTCGGAAGAAATGATATAGGAAAGATAAGCAACTTTGGAACTGTGGAAGTTGAAAATTATATGGATATATTGAGATATTCACATGTAATGCATATCGGTTCAACAGTAAAAGGTGAGATAAGGGATGACAAAACAAGTCTTGATGCCGTAGATGCCGTACTTCCGGCAGGAACACTTTCGGGGGCACCAAAAATTCGTGCGATGGAGATAATAAACGAACTTGAAAACAATAAGCGCGGAATTTACGGCGGTGCGATAGGATATATAGATTTTACGGGAAATCTTGATACATGTATAGCAATAAGAACAGCTTTTAAAAAGAATGGAAAAGTTTTTGTACGTTCGGGTGCAGGAATTGTTGCAGACAGCGTACCTGAGAGTGAGTATAACGAATGTATAAATAAAGCAAAAGCAGTTATGAATGCTGTTTCAATGGGACAGGAAGAAATGTAAAAACATATGCGTGTTTTTTCTTGTATGCAAAAAAGGAGGTTTATATGATATTACTTATAGACAATTATGACAGTTTTTCTTACAATCTGTTTCAGTTTGTGGGAACTATAAATCCTGATATAAAGGTGATAAGAAATGATGAGATGACGGTTAGTGAAATAGAAAAGCTTGCACCAAGTCATATACTTATATCGCCGGGACCCGGAAAACCTTCTGATGCAGGAATATGCGAGGATGTTATAAAATATTTTAAGGGAAAGATTCCGATTCTTGGTGTCTGCCTTGGTCATCAGGCAATATGTGAGACATTTGGGGCAGAGGTTACATACGCACCGAAACTTATGCATGGCAAACAGTCAGAGGTTAAGCTTGATGATACCTGTAAAATTTTTAAGGGAATAGGAGAGAGAGCAAAAGTTGCGAGATACCATTCTCTTATCGCCAAAAAAGATACAATACCTGATGAACTTACAGTTACGGCTGTCACCGATGACGGAGAGGTTATGGCTGTAAAGCACAGGGATTATGAGATATATGGTGTTCAGTTTCATCCTGAATCAATAATGGCACCTGATGGAATGAAAATGCTTAAAAATTTCTTTGAATAAAATGGAGGGTTATTATGATTAAAGAGGCAATAAATACACTTGTAAATGGTGAAAATCTTAATGATGAAGTAATGACACAGGTAATGGAAGAAATCATGACCGGAGAGGCAACAGACGCACAGAAAGCATCATTCCTTACAGCACTCAGCATAAAGGGCGAGACAATCGACGAGATAACAGCAGCAGCCAAAGTAATGTCATCAAAATGCACACCTTTTCACAATGATGGAGATGCACTTGAGATAGTGGGAACAGGCGGAGATAAAGCTAATTCATTTAATATATCAACACTTTCGGCAATAGTGGCTGCGGCAGCAGGTGTTCATGTCGCAAAGCATGGAAACAGAGCTGCATCAAGCAAGTGCGGAACAGCTGATTGTCTTGAAGCACTCGGAGTAAAGATTGATATTGAACCAAATCAGAGTGAAAAATTGTTAAAAGAAGACGGAATATGTTTCCTGTTTGCACAGAAGTATCATCCGGCAATGCGTTTTGTCGGTGCAGTAAGAAAAGAGATGGGAATCCGCACAATGTTTAATGTACTCGGACCTCTTTCAAACCCTGCAAGAGCAAATATGCAGCTTATGGGTGTATATGATGAAAAACTTGTAGAACCGCTTGCACATGTACTTAAAAATTTAGGTTTGAAAAAGCTTATGGTTGTTTACGGAATGGATTGTCTTGATGAAATTTCACTTTCTGCACCTACAAAGGTATGTGAATATAGAGACGGTGAGTTTAAAAATTATGAGATAACACCGGAGCAGTTTGGATTTAAGCGTTGCACTAAAGATGACCTTGTCGGTGGGGAGCCGGCATTAAATGCACAGATAGCAAGAGAGATTTTAGATGGAGTGGAAGGACCAAAGATGGATGCGGTTCTTTTAAATGCAGGAGCTGCAATCTACATTGCAACAGATGGAATTACAATAGAACAGGGAATTGAAAAGGCAAAGGAAATGATAAAGAGTGGAAAGGCTAAAGCTAAACTTGAACAATTTATAGCTGACAGCAACAAATAAAACAGTCTGAAAACAAGACATACTTTTTAATTGAAAACAGATGCTTAGAAAGTGTTTAACAGACAAAAACAGAAATGGAGAAAACATTGAATATATTAGAAGAAATTGCGGCAAAGACAAGGGAGCGTGTAGCCGAGGCAAAAAATAAAGTTTCTCTTGAAGAGATGAAACAAAAAGCCGAGAGTCTTAACGCTGATACGGGATTTCCGTTTGAAAATGCCATTAAAGAGGGAAGTCTTTCTTTTATATGTGAGGCGAAAAAAGCTTCACCGTCAAAGGGACTTATAGCAGAAGATTTTCCTTATGTCGAGATTGCAAAGGAATATGAAAAAGGCGGTGCAAGTGCCATATCGGTACTTACCGAACCATTCTGGTTTATGGGAAGCAATGAGTATTTAAAGGAAATAAGGGAAGAAGTAAATATTCCTATTATAAGAAAAGATTTCACTGTTGATGAGTATATGATATATGAAGCCAAGGTTATCGGTGCAGATGCGGTATTGCTCATATGTGCCATACTTGATGATGAAAGCCTTAAAAAGTATATGCAGATAGCAGACAGTCTGGGACTTAGTGCTCTTGTTGAAACCCATGACGAAGAGGAAGTAAAAAGAGCAGTAGCGGCAGGAGCAAGACTTATAGGTGTAAATAACAGGGATTTAAGGAATTTTACCGTTGATATAAACAACAGCTTAAGACTTAGAAATCTTGTGCCTGAAGATATTACTTTTGTTTCTGAAAGTGGTATAAAAGGCGAGAAAGAGATTAGAGAGCTTGCCATGGGAAAGGTTGACGGTGTACTTATCGGTGAGACGATGATGCGTGCCGGGGAGAGCCGTATAGAGATTTTGAAATCACTTATAAAAGCAGGACATGTCTAAAATTGATATGATGAAAACCGGCTGAAATATTCAGTCAGATTATGGAGGATAAAAAGGATGAGTAAAGGAAGATTTGGTGTTCACGGTGGGCAGTATATACCTGAAACACTTATGAATGAGATACAAAAACTTGAAGAAGCATATGAATTTTATAAGAAAGATGAGCAGTTTAATAAAGAACTTGATACACTTCTTAGAGAATATGCAGGCAGACCGTCACTTCTCTATTATGCTGAGAAAATGACAAGAGATTTAGGCGGAGCAAAGATTTACTTTAAAAGAGAAGATTTAAATCATACCGGTTCACACAAGATAAACAATGTACTTGGCCAGGCACTTCTTGCAAAGAAGATGGGCAAGACAAGAATTATTGCAGAGACAGGTGCAGGTCAGCACGGTGTCGCAACAGCGACAGCAGCAGCACTTCTTGACCTTGAATGTGAAATATACATGGGTAAAGAAGATACAATTCGTCAGGCACTTAACGTATATCGTATGGAACTTCTTGGAGCAAAAGTTCATCCTGTTGAAACAGGAACAAAAACTCTTAAAGATGCCGTAAACGAATGTATGAGAGAGTGGACTAACAGAGTTGATGATACTCTTTATGTTCTCGGTTCGGTTATGGGACCACATCCTTTCCCTACTATAGTAAGAGATTTTCAGAGTGTTATAAGCCGTGAAGCCAGAGCGCAGATACTTGAAAAAGAAGGCAGACTGCCTGATGTCGTAATGGCTTGTGTAGGTGGTGGAAGTAATTCGATGGGAATGTTCTATGAATTTATCAATGACAAAGATGTAAAGCTTATAGGGTGTGAAGCGGCAGGGCTTGGAGTTGATACTGACAGAACGGCTGCGACAATGGCAACAGGTACAGAAGGAATATTTCATGGAATGAAATCATACTTCTGTCAGGATGAGTATGGACAGATAGCACCTGTTTACTCGATTTCAGCCGGACTTGATTATCCGGGAGTAGGCCCTGAGCACGCATACCTTAAGGATATAGGAAGAGCTGAGTATGTTCCTGTAACTGACGAGGAAGCTGTAAATGCATTTGAATATATTGCAAAAGAAGAGGGAATTATCGCAGCTATCGAGAGTTCACATGCGGTAGCACATGTGATGAAGATAGCACCAAAGATGGATAAAGACCAGATAATAATATGTTGCCTTTCAGGACGTGGCGATAAGGATGTGGCAGCAATTGCAAGATACAGGGGGATTGATTTACATGAATAGAATAAGTAACGCATTTGAAAATAAAAAAGCATTTATACCTTTTATAACAGCAGGAGATCCAAACCTTGAAAAAACTGAGGAATTTATTCTTGAGATGGAGAAAGCAGGAGCAGCACTTGTTGAGATAGGAATACCGTTTTCAGATCCGATAGCAGAGGGACCGGTTATTCAGGATGCGAATATAAGATCACTTTCAGGCGGATGCACAACTGACAAAATTTTTGAAATGGTAAAGTCACTTCGTACTAAAACAGACATACCACTTGTATTTATGGGATATGCAAACTCGCTTTACAAGTATGGTTATGATAAATTTTGTGCAAAGTGTCAGGAAGTAGGAATAGACGGACTTATAATACCTGACATCCCATATGAGGAAAAGAATGAACTTGCACCGATAGCGGAAAAATACGGAATGTATCTTGTTTTAATGATAGCACCTACATCAGAAAAACGTATTCAGATGATAGCAAAAGAAGCAAAAGGCTTTATCTATGTTGTGTCATCAATGGGTGTAACAGGTGTCAGAAGTGAGATAAAAACTGATATTGAAAGTATAGTTAAATCAATAAAGGAAGTTACGGATACACCGGCAGCAGTAGGGTTTGGAATAAACACACCGGAGCAGGTAAATAAATATACAAAGATAGCAGACGGTGCGATAGTCGGAAGCGCAATAATAAAAATTGTGGCAAAATACGGAGAAGAAGCAGGAAAGCATATCTATGATTATGTAAAAGAAATGACAGGCGGACTTGCGCAGCAATGAAGCAATCCGTGGCATTAGTTGGGGTCAAAATAGTTTTTGCCCCCAACATCATAATATAAGAATTAAATGAATTAATGGATTTATAAAAACCGGCAGGCTAAAAAACAGTCTGTCAGTTTTTTTTGTATATTTATGATATAATTATTTTAAAAAAAATATATGAAATGGAGCTGAAAATATGTCTGATTTACATGTAATAGTTATGGATATGGATGGTACACTTCTTAATGACAATAAAGAAGTGAGTGAATATACAAAAAATGTTTTGCGGCGACAGAAAGAAAAGGGAATGAAGATTGGCATTGCATCGGGGCGTCCTATACTTGGAGTCAGGAGAACTGTAGAGAATTTAGGGCTTTCTGACATTATACAGTTTATGGTTGCGTCAAACGGGGCGGAACTTTATGATGTTTCCGACGGAGAAGAAAGAGGTTTTTTTAAACTCGATGTAAATACAATTTTTGAGATAATTGATACATATAAACATTTTGATTTAAATCCCTATGTTTATCAGGGAGGGGATTGTTATGCGGTAAGAAACGATTCTACTATTGAGAGGGCGGCGAAAAATAATTTTCTTGGTATTCATCTGTGTGATATGAGAAAAGAGGTCACAACCCCTCAAAGTAAACTTGTATTAAGCACGCCACCTGAAAAAATGAGTGATGTGGAAAAATTTTATGAGGCACATAAATCTGAAAAGTATCGTGCATTTAAATCACAGACTGATATGTTTGAATTTGTCCACCCGGAGTTGTCAAAAGTATATGGGATTAAATATTATTGTGAAAAATATGGATATGATATTTCAAAAGTTATTGCATTTGGAGATACTACAAATGACCTTGAAATGGTTGACGAGTGCGGTGTCGGTGTTTGCATGTGCAACGGGACTGATGATGTGAAATCCGTTGCCGATATTATTACTGAGTTCAGCAATGATGATGACGGACTTGCAAAGGAACTTGAAAAATTATTATGATGCAAGGGTTAAAAGCAGATGTAATATTAGGAGTGTATAAAATTTTTTGGATAGAGAAAAGAGGGATGGTATGGTTTGTATAAAGGCAAATGATGAGATTGTTAAAGTTTACCAAAGAATAATAACAGCGATGAGAGAGCGCGTAGAGTGGAACGGGGACATTATTATACGAAAGAATACTATGATACTTGTAGGAAGAGTGCGCTCAATGTATTTTGAACTTGCGACAAGAAGAGTTTATTCGGATATTGAAGAATTGGACTTTGACATGGCAAATGCATTTGAAATGGGAAATAATAAACTTATTACCAATATTATAAATATGCTCTTATATCCGTTTGGCAAGTGGGGAGCTATAAAGGGACTGAATGTTGAGCAGGATTACATGGTTCTTGCTGCTCTTTTTTCGCAGATTTATAAAGAGATAGATGTAGAGACATATTTTACAAAGACAAGTTTTAAATTTTTTATAAACGGTATTCAGATTACATTTGAAGATGCAATGGAAAAGTGTATTGATTACATACAAAAACAGCGTGATATAAAGAATGAAGCCGAAAAACCAAAAGAGGGCAGCGGTAAAAACGAGACAGAAAAAAATACTAAAGAGGGTAGCGGTAGAAACGAAACAGAAAATAATGTTAAAAAGGATGGAGGCATAAACAGGGCAGAGGAGGACAACGAAGATACAGCCGGAATAAATGTCGAAGAGGAAAGAAAAGGTGCGGGTTTGTGGCACAATATGAAATGGAGTTCTGGAAAAGTTCAGTTTAACGGTGAAGATGTTGATAAAAAATATGCAAATTCCCACAGGATAGGAAATAATTTTTACATGGTTCCGTATGAATGTCCGGATTGTGGGGAACATCTGCATATGGTTGTCTATCCTCAGAGAAAAGAAAATGTCATAGATACTGATGACGGACGTGTTTACATAACAAGAGCTTATACATGTGACAACTGCAAAAAATTTTATACAGCAAAGCCGGGGAAACTTTTAAGAGAAGGTGATGCATATGTTCTTGATTTTGACAATGATGAATATGCGGCAAGAGATTATGTACTGCTTTTAGGAAAAAAAGGTGCAAAAACGGGAAACTGCAATTTTAATATGTATGAGGCAGATTATGAAAAGAATGTATCGTCATTGGGAAAAAGACTTAGTGAGAGATGCAGAAAAATGGAGCTTTTGACAGATGAGGAACTTGAACAGATACTTGCCCAGATGGATGAAGGATTCTTTTCTGATTATGAAAAGGAGAGATTTCTTGCGATAATAGAGCAGGAACTTGAGTATCGTGAAAAGATGCGAAATAAAAAAATGGGAGAGTTTGGCAGAAGAAGCGATGAGAGGGAGGATGATGAAGAGGAAAATGAAGAGGTAAAGGATGATAATTCGTTTGCCGGAGAAGGTTTATCAGAAGAGAATACAGAAAAAAGTAAAGGCAAGGGTATATTTTTCGGAAGAAATGCTAAGAAAAAGGAAAGTAAAACATTGTCTGAGCCTGATTTAAAAAATAAGGATACTGAGGAAAGTAAAACCGGCAGTGAAGAGAAATCAGTATTAGGAACAGAAAATAAAACGATAAAAGAATGTGATAAAGAAAACATTAGGAAAAATGAGATAATAAAGGATAATTGTAAACGTGATAATAAAGAAATTGAAGAAACAAAAGAAAACGAAACAATAAAAGAAAATGACAGTCATGAAGATAATGCAACTGAAATAAAAAGAACAGAGCAAAATCAAAAAGAGGAAAATGTAAAAAACGGTGAGTCTGCTAAAAAGGAGTCTAAAGAAAATGATAAAAAGCCGGCAGACAGCAAAGTGGCAGCCAACAGGGCATCATTTTATGACAGGATAACAGATGAGAGCAGGACAGCAAAGTATTCGGAGATAGTTGAAAATATTAAAAAGGTTAAGGCATCAAATGGAAGTGAGCAAGAGAAAAATCATTATATTGAAGTGCTGACAAAGCTTTGCAAGGCGGCAGCAAAAAGAGAGATAGAATATATGCTTTCACATCTTCCGGGAAATATAAATTTTGACAGATATAAAAGAACAAAAGAAAAACTTATGACATATACGCAGATAGATGTCAGTCCATATATAAAAATTGTTGATACAAAACGTGATAAAGTTGAGTTTGATGAATTAAATAAGCTTGTGGGCAGTGTTGACAGAGATAACAGGAATGATTTGCTGGAAATGATGGAGAAAATAAAAAACGGAGAGTACGAGAAACGTAATTCTGACAGATTTGTGGAGGGACTTAGAAAGCGTGTTTATGCGATTGATGAGGCAAAAATCAGAGGAATATGTCCAAATCCCGATAATATAACATTTGATGAGGGCGTTAAGGCACTTAAAGAGATTGAAAAAGGAATTTTTCTGCCTGAACTCAAATCAAATATGCTCCAGCTTATAGACAAGAAACTTACGGCATTAAAAACGGAGGAATGTGAGCTTCTTGTAAAAAAACTTAAACGTGATCTTGACGGAAAAATATCGGACATGTCAAAGCTTCATTTTTATGACATCAGGAAAATGAGAGAGGAAGATAAAGGTGATAAGGAAATTTCGTTTGTAAAGGTTGCAGTAAGCACATACGCTTATGCGACAGGCACATATGAGTATCCGGTTGTCATATGTGATTCATCAATGTTTGGAAGCGGAAAAGAGGGATTTATAATTACACCTGACCATGTATTTTACAAGGGACTTATAAAATCAGGTTCTATAGATGTGAAAAATATAAATAGGGTATTTTCAGAAAAGAAAGGTCTTATGATTGAGCATTCTTCAAAAGGAAATGTAAAAATGCCGTGTACACTTAATAAGAACGATGAAAAAAACATGGCAGAGGTACTTGATGGCTTTGTTGATTATCTGAAAATGAAACCGGAATCAAGAAGTATTGAATATATGTCAAAGCAGGAGCATGAGGTGAAGTGCTGTTACCGCTGCGGCCACGTATTTACAAAGGGTAACATATGCCCAAAATGCGGAAGCAGATTTGAACAATAAAAGGACTTAATCGGTTGACAATCGTCATGAATATGGTACAATGTAGTAATGAAAACTACATGAGATGGAAATTGACATAAAGTCAATTGAAATTTGAATAAATGACTAAAACGGATTTGCCGTTTAATCAATAAGTTGAACAAATCGGAATATGGAGGATTTGCCATGGATTATCAGATAATCAGTGACAGCTCTTGCGACCTGAAGCAGAGTTTAAGAGAAAAATACGATATAGAAGTTGTACCTTTTTATATATCATTTGACGATAAAAATTATCAAAAAGAAGTGGAAGAAATTGCAATAGATGATGTTTACAGGAAAATGGTTGATTTTCCAAAACAGTATCCTAAAACTTCACTGCCATCAGTACAGAATTATGTGGATGCTTTTACTCCTCATGTGAAAGAGGGCAGAGCTGTTATTTGTGTATGTATTACGACATCTTTAAGCGGTTCATACAATTCAGCGTGCAATGCAAAAGAGATTGTTTGTGAAGAATATCCCGATGCAAAGATTACGGTTATTAACTCACTCGGTGCGACTGTATTGCAGGGGCTTTTTGTAATAGAAGCGGCAAAATTAAAGAAGTCCGGAGCGACTTATGAGGAAGCGGTAGAAAAACTTACATCACCGGAGTACCTTGCAACAGGAAGAATATTTTTTACCGTAGGAAATACGGATTATCTTAAACATGGCGGAAGAATAGGGAAAGTGGCAAGTGTAGCGTCAAGCGCATTGAATTTAAAACCAATAATTCCGCTTAAAGATGTCGTA
>OKVF01002229.1_pt1 | contig 11570 bp, 8 predicted proteins | sample 1604831 | NCBI WGS metagenome assembly OKVF01 (sample SAMN01760980, study PRJEB22395) | human gut metagenome
CTGCCGATGAGGTCGACGGCCAGGCGGCCGTAGCTGTCCACCGTCTTCATATCGGCCGAGAGGATGAGCAAATTGGAGAACGGAACCGCTTCGCCGGTCGCGCCGTCCTTATAGTCGGCCTTATACTGCACAGCCGTGTACTTGCCGCTGTCGGCGTGGTAGGCAAAGGACGTGCTCTTGGACGTGTTGAATGTCACCTGCACATTCGCAGCCGCGCCGCCGGTGCACTGCTGGACAGCGTTGTCGGCAAAGTTCAGGCCGGTCTTGTAGCTGCTCTCGTGCTCGGTGCGGAACTTGTACTGATCCACAAGGGCCTCCACATTCGCACCGTGGAAGAACAGCGTGTGCTCCGAGCCGTGCTGACCGCGGCTGGCGTCGCGGTAGAACATGGAGCTGGTGTTGCCGTCGCGCACGCCGTCGAGATGGTCAGCGTTGTAGGTCCTGACATCGCTGTAGGCCTGCTCGCTGCCGCCGGCGTGGATGACGATGGCGTCATACGACAGGGCCACGCTCAGGTAATACGGGCGCAGGCTGCGGATGCTGCCGACAGACTCCACGTCATACAGGTGGCTGAAAATGGCCATCATGCGCGTGATGCCGCCCTCAGCCGGAATCTCGTAGATGATGTCCGCGTTGCTGATGCCAACCTGCGGCTGCGCGTAGACGATGTTGTTGATCATGACGGCAAACGGCCGGGTATTTTCCGGCTTGGTGCTCAGCGGCTCACCGGTCAGCGGGGCGTAGTAGTTCTCCGTTTTCCCGGCAGCGCCGTTGGTCGACGGTTTTTCGGATTTGATGCCGCAACCGGAGCAGACGAGCAGCACCGCAGCGAGAAGACAAGCAAAGAAGCGTTTCAAAACAGCAATCCTCCTGTTATGATTTGGTCAACGCTCATGATACACGCCTTGCAGAGGATTGTCAAATGCACCGAGCCGTGCTACAATGGAAATAAGAATTTTTAATAACTGTCTGGAGATGACCATTCATGTATGAAGAGATCCGTAAATCCGCCCGCGCAGCCCTGCTTGAACTGCTGGATGTTGCCGCGCTCAAGCCCGGCCAGCAGGTCGTGATCGGCTGCTCCTCGAGCGAGATCATGGGGCAGAAGATCGGCAAGGGCTCTACGCCCGAGGCGGCAAAAGCCGTAGTCGATGAGATCATGCCGATCCTGAAAGCACGCGGCCTCTGTCTGGAAGCCCAGTGCTGTGAGCACCTCAACCGTGCCCTGATCATGGAGCGCGCTGACGCGGAGCGGTTCGGATACGAGATCATCTGCGTCCGCCCGCGGCCAAAGGCCGGCGGCTCGTTCGCCACGGCGGTCTATGAGGCGATGGATGACCCGGTCGCGGTCGAGTTCGTGAAGGCCGACGCCGGTCTCGACATCGGCAACACGATGATTGGCATGCACCTCAAGCATGTGGCCGTGCCGCTGCGCCTGTCGGTCAAGACGATTGGGGAGGCGCCGGTCAATGCTGCCCGCACACGTCCGAAGCTCATTGGCGGCAGCCGCGCAGAGTACCCGGACTAAGGACATGAGAAAAGCGCATCCCCCGGAAATACCGGGGGATGCGCTTTTCTACAGCTGCGCCGGAAATTACGCGCCCTTGTGCATCAGGACGGTCAGCACCAGCGTCAGGATGACAAAGACGAGGCCGAACCATTTCGTCGCCTTGGCAAGCTTGGCATCGAGCGTCTTGGCTTTGCCTTTGGAAAGGAACGTTTCCGCACCGCCGGCAATGGCGCCGGACAGGCCGGCGCTCTTGCCGGACTGCATCAGCACGATCACGGTCACGGCGAGACCGGAAATCAGCTGGATAATCGTCAGAATCAGTTCCAAAGTAGTCATGGTATTCATCCTTTCATGATAGGGAAAATCATCTAATATAACGGAGTTACTATATCACAACATCTGGTGCATTGCAAGAGGAGTTTTGCAAAAACAGCTTGTTTTTGATCGTGCGCTATGCAGATCACTGCGAGTCATTCGAAAAATAATCGCTGTCGATCCGCTTGATTTGATATGTTTTTTGCGCGGATACGCCCAAATTGTATTCAATCATGAGTTCCGTCAATTTTTCGCCATCGACAAGAATGATATGCTGCGCTTTTGCAAAATCCATTGCACCTTGCGAAAACTTTGCGGTCGTTATGAACAGCCCTTTCTCCACTTTTGGAGGACCCATCATGGCACCGGCAAATTTCTGGATTTCCGGCTTTCCGATCACTGAATCCTTGTTCCAGCGCTTCGCTTGAATGTAGATCAAGTTGAATCCGAGCTTATCTTCGTAAATAATGCCGTCAACTCCGCCGTCACCGGTTGCCTTTGTAACGAAGCCGTCACCATATCCCATGGCTTTCATCAAATCCACAACAAGCGTTTCAAAGAATGATGGCGTTTGATCTATAATAGCGGTGAGTAAGTCATCCGCCAGCTGCTCGTTGATGATCGAATAGACGCGCTCAAGAGTCTCCGGCGGAGTTTCCGAGAGATCATCTTCCGGCGGTACAGCAGGATCGATGTCAACCTTTTTCCCTTTCCGAAATGCTGCAAAGTCGGGATAATGCTCCGCAAGATAATGATTCGTAATATCAACACCGCTGTTAAGAAGACGCTTCCCTTCATCGGTTATCTGACAATGGCCAATTTCCGGCGCGATCACGAGTCCGGCTTTCTTCAAGTATGTATTTGCCCAGCCAAATCTTGAAGCCCATACGGACTGACGATTGCTGGAAATCAATTGCGACAGATCATCCTCCGACAGGTGAAGGCTGGACGCCAGACGATCTCTGACTTCTTTCACAGAGTGGACAGCGCCATCTTGAATCGTTGTCAAAAACGGCAGATAGAGTTCACTATACTTCGGTAAAGACATTTTTTCACCGCCTCATTCAGATAGTCTATTCAGCAGAGCCACCGTCTCAACATGCGGCGTCTGCGGGAACATATCCACGGCCAGCGCCTGCGTGAGCGTATAGCCGCACTGTGTGAGCAGCTTCACATCGCGTGCGAGCGTGCCCGGGTCGCAGGAGACATAGACAATCCGTGGCGGCTGCATGGACACCATCGCGTCGATGGCTTCCGGGGACATGCCCTTGCGCGGGGGATCGACCACAATGCAGTCCGGACGGACGCCGCGCCGGGCCAACTCCGCCGCAGCGGCACCGGCATCGGCGCAGAGAAACTCCGCATTCTTGATGCTGTTTCGCTCCGTGTTGCGGCGCGCATTCTCGATCGCCTCCGGCACGATCTCGGCCCCGATGACGTGCGCGGCCTTGCGCGCCAGACACAGACTGATCGTCCCGGCGCCGCAGTACAGGTCCAGCACCTGATCCGTCGGCGCGTTGACGGCGTATTCCACCGCGCGCTCATACAGCCGCTCGGCCTGCACGGGATTGACCTGATAAAACGCCTGAGGCGAGAGCGTGAATGTCAGCCCGCAGAGCCGGTCAGTCAGCTCCGGCTCGCCCCAGAGCGTATAGAAGTCTCCAGCGAGCACGACGTTGCCCTTCTGCTTGTTGACATCGAGCACGATACCGGTCAGCTCCGGGCAATGCTCGCGCAGGTAGGCAACCAAATCGTCCGTCTGCGCGCCGAAACCGCGCGCAGAGACGATGCACAGCACAGCGTCGGGCGTGTGCATGGCGCAGCGCGTGAACAGATGCCGCACTGTACCGCGGCCGGTGACCTCGTCATGCGGCGCGACGCCGCGCAGATTCATCCAATCGCAGACTGCCTGCGCCGCCTTGTCCGCGAGCGGGAGCTGGAGCAGACACTGCTCCACGGGCGTGATGTCATGGCTGGATGCGCGGTAAAAGCCCTTGACCACGCGGCCGTTTTTTTTGCCGACGGCGTAAATCGCTTTGTTCCGGTAACAGAGCGGATACTCCATGCCGATAATATCCTGCACCGGCGTCGAAACGCCGCCAATGCGCTTGAGCGCATCATTGACGCGCGCAAGCTTCATGCGCAGCTGCTCGTCATAGTCCATGTGCTGCAGGCTGCAGCCGCCGCAGGTGCGGTAAACAGGGCAGGGCGGCTCCGTGCGTGCCGCGGCAGGAGACAGGCACTGCTCCGCCTTACCGTAGACGGCATTTGCCGTCACCTTCAGGATGCGGACCTGCCATGTCTCACCGACGAGCGCGCCTTTCACGAATACAGCGCGGCCGGCGATGTGGCACACACCCGCGCCGTCGGACGTATAGCCCGTGATCTGCGCGGTATGCAGTTGGTTTTTCGCAAGCTGCTCCATAGCTTATTCCGCTTCCTGACCCGCGATGTGCATATACTCGTCGTACGTGCAGCGGCGGTCGATGATACCGTCGGGCGTGATCTCAATGATGCGGTTGGCGACCGTCTGCGTGAGCTGGTGGTCGTGGCTCGTGAAGATGATATTGTAGGGGAAAGCGGCCATGCCGTTATTGAGCGCCGCAATGCTCTCCAGATCGAGGTGGTTCGTCGGCTGGTCGAACACGAGGAAGTTGGCCCCCGAGAGCATCATCTTCGAGATCATGCAGCGCACTTTTTCGCCGCCGGACAAAACCTTGACCTGCTTATAGACATCGTCGCCGGAAAACAGCATCCGGCCGAGGAACGTGCGCAGATAGCTCTCGCGCTTATCGGTAGAGAACTGGCGCATCCAGTCGATGAGGTCATAGTCGCAGTTTTCAAAATAGCTGTTGTGATCCTTCGGGAAGTAGGCCTGCGTGGTCGAAACGCCCCACTTGACCGTGCCCTCGTCCGGCTCCTCGTCGCCCATGAGGATCTTGAAGAGCATCGTCACGGCGAGCTCATTCTTGCCGAGAATGGCGATCTTGTCCTCTTTGCCGACAATGAAGCTCACGTGGTTGAGCAGCTTTTCGCCGTCGACGGTCTTACTGATGTCCGTCACGAACAGGCGATCCTTGCCCGGCTCGCGCTCAGCCTTGAAGCCGACCCATGGATAACGGCGGCTGGAAGCGGGCATATCCTCAACGGAGATCTTTTCGAGCAGCTTACGCCGGGACGTGGCCTGCCGGGATTTGGACTTATTGGCCGAAAAGCGGGCAATAAAGGTCTGCAGCTCCTGAATTTTCTGCTCGGCGCGCTTGTTCTGATCCTTGACGAGCTTTTGCATGAGCTGGCTGGATTCGTACCAGAAGTCATAGTTGCCGACATACATCTTGATCTTGCCGTAGTCGATATCGACGATGTGCGTGCAGACGTTGTTGAGAAAATAGCGGTCATGCGACACGACGAGCACCGTGCCGTCGTAATCCATCAGGAAATCCTCCAGCCAGACGACACTCGCAAGGTCGAGGTTGTTCGTCGGCTCGTCGAGCAGGATGATGTCCGGGTGGCCGAAGAGCGCCTGCGCCAGCAAGACTTTGACCTTCAGGCGCGGATCCATGTCGGACATCATGGTCTCGTGATGCTCCGGCGCGACGCCGAGGCCCTGCAGGATGCGGGACGCATCCGATTCCGCCTCCCAGCCGCCGAGATCGGTAAACTCCTCCTCCAGCTCGGAGGCGCGAATGCCGTCCTCATCCGTCATCTCGTCCTTGGCATAGATGGCGTCCTTCTCCTTGCCGCAGTCGTACAGGCGCTGGTTACCCATGATGACCGTGTCCATGACGGTATAGGCATCGTACATGGTCTGATCCTGCTTGAGGACGGACATTCTGGCCTTGGGGTCGATATAGACGTTGCCGGTACTCGGCTCGAGCTGACCGGAGAGGATCTTCAGGAACGTGGATTTGCCGGCGCCGTTGGCGCCGATGATGCCATAGCAGTTGCCGGGGGTAAACTGCAGGTTCACCTTGGAAAACAGCGGGGCGCCGCTGTACTGCAGCGAGAGGTCATCAACAGTGATCATTTTTGAAACTCCTTTGTTACAATTGTTACAATAGATAATATATTAGTTTATCATATTTTCCTGCACTTGAACAGCACAAATGAACAGAGCCGGCGATTTTTCGCCGACTCTGCGTTTTGCTTATTCTGCAAGCACCTTTTTCAGCCGCGCATAGCGTGGGAGGCCGTTTTCCAGCGGGATCTCCGGCACGCCCTGAATGAGCGGCAGGGCATAGTCGATAAAGTCCTGCGTGACGTTGTTGCCCTCCGGCACGATCCATTCCACTGGAACCTTCTTTTCGTAGTTCGCAACATCGGAGAGCGGAATGAGCTTCATGCGGCAGGTATACTGACCGTCCGCCATCACGCGCTCAAACGCGACCATCTTTCCGGTCTCGCCGGAGAGTGCTGCCTCAACGGCCATCTTGCCTGCAGCAAACGCCTCGTCGATATCCGTCTGGGAGGCGAGATGCGCGCCCGCGCGCTGCAGCAGCGACAGTTCAATGCCGCGCACCTTGGCGTGCTCGCGCTCTTTGATCACCTGCGCCAGACGCGCCGCCAGACCGCCAAGCTGCGCATGGCCGAAGCCGTCGGTCGCAGAGGCCTTGGCCTCGGAAACGAACGAGCCGTCCGCGTAGTGGATGCCCTCGGAAACGGCGATAAGAACGTTGTTTTTCTCCTCATAGATGCGGTGCACATCCGCAAGGAACTGCTCCATGTCAAAATCAACTTCCGGCAGATAGATCAGATCCGGTCCGGAGCCGCAGGCTGATGCCAGCGCGGCGCTGCCGGCCAGCCATCCAGCATGGCGGCCCATGATCTCCACAACCGTGATCGTGCCGGTGTCATACACGCGGCAGTCTTTGGAAACTTCCATGCAGGAGGTCGCTATGTACTTGGCTGCGCTCGCAAAGCCCGGACAGTGATCGGTGCCGAAGAGGTCGTTGTCGATGGTCTTGGGCACACCCATCACGCGGCAGTTCCAATCGTGCGCCTGCATATAGCGGCTGATCTTGTTGCAGGTGTCCATGGAGTCGTTGCCGCCGTTATAGAAGAAGTAGCGCACGTTGTATTTCTGAAAAATCTCCAGAATACGCCGATAATCCGTATCATCCACGTCCGGATCCGCCATTTTGTAGCGGCAGGAGCCCAGCTCCGACGACGGCGTGTGCAGAAGCAAACGGAGCTCACCCGGATCCTCCTGACCGATATCATACAGGCGATCATCCAGAACGCCGCGGATGCCGTGGGCCGCACCGTAAACGTTGGTAATGGCATCGGATTCCAACGCAGTCTTGAGTACTCCGTAGGCGCTGGCATTGATGACTGCAGTCGGCCCGCCGGACTGCCCAAAGATACACGCGCCTCTCAATTCACCGGACATAACGCACCTCCACAAATTCAAAGAATTGATAGATTTTACTGAAACATTGAATTCCGCTATTGATATTATCTCAAAACATGTGTAAAATAAATTGAATCGATTATCTGTTTTGGATCATATTGCTGTTCTATATATTATATGAAAGTGAGTTGACTTGTCAATGTCGATTGTAACTTCTCAGGAAATGTTTGCAAAAGCGTATGCGGGCGGCTATGCCATCGGCGCCTTCAACGTGAACAATATGGAGATCATTCAGGGCATCACGGAGGCTGCCAAAGAGTGCAATGCGCCGGTAATTCTGCAGGTATCCTCCGGTGCGCGCAAGTATGCCAACCGTACGTACCTGGTCAAGCTGGTGGAAGCTGCCGTTATCGAGACCGGTCTGCCAATCTGTCTTCATCTGGATCATGGGGACTCGTTCGAGTTGTGCAAGGCCTGCGTCGATGACGGTTTTTCTTCTGTCATGATCGATGCCTCCTCCAAGCCGTTTGAGGAAAATGTCGCGCTGACGCGTCAGGTCGTGGAATACGCACACGCGCATGGTGCCGTCGTGGAGGCGGAACTCGGCACACTGGCCGGCATCGAGGACGACGTCAAGGTCAAGGCCGAGGATTCGTCCTATACGCGCCCGGAGGATGTGCAGGAATTTGTTGAGCGTACCGGCTGCGATTCACTCGCAATCGCAATCGGCACGAGCCACGGCGCCTATAAGTTCAAGCCCGGCACGAAGCCGCAGCTCCGGTTCGACATTCTTGAGGAAGTGTCCGAGCGCCTGCCCGGCTTCCCGATCGTGTTGCACGGCTCGTCGTCCGTGCCGCAGGAATACGTACAGATGATCAACGAGTTCGGCGGTGATATGCCGGGCGCGATCGGCGTGCCGGAGGATCAGCTGCGTCAGGCGGCGCGTCTGGCCGTGTGCAAGATCAATATTGATTCTGACCTGCGTCTGGCCATGACCGGCACAGTGCGCAAGTACCTTGCTGAGCACCCGGCAGAGTTTGACCCGAGAAAGTATCTCGGCCCTGCACGCGAAAACATCAAGCAGCTCGTCAAGCACAAGATCGTTGATGTGCTCGGCTGCGACGGAAAAGCCTGAGCTGCCATCCGACGCGCTGCTCAGTCTGAACAGGGGGAACACCCATGAATTTTCAGGAACTTCTGACGCGGCTGTCGGCAAGCTGTTTTGCTGCTGACCGGCCGGATTATGATTGGAAAACGCTGCGGCTGTTTCCGGAAACAGGGCTTGATCTTACGCTGATCGCGCGCTTAGCGGCGGCGTTGATTCTGTGCATTGTCGGCGCACTTGTGCACAGCACAGTGCTGCGTTACGTGTTTTTGGTCCTGTCCACACTTGCTGCAGGATATGACTATCTTGCAGCTGCAATCGTCTGCATTTTGAACCGGCAGGTGTTCCGGCCCGCAGTGATCGTGATCGTGTGTGTGATCGGCACCATGGCGGTCGGGCAGCCAGTTGACGCCGCTGTTTTCCTGCTCGTGTACCGGGTCGTGTCGATCCTGATCGCAGTCGTTACCGTTCATGCGAAGAAAACGCTGGAGGCCGCCGTCGGCGGTGAGATCCATTCCCCGGCTGAATTTTCCGCCCCGAAATGGGTCGGGTATCTTGCACCGGCCGGTTTGTGCATTGCGGTGCTGGTTGCCGTGCTGGAGATCGTTCTCAAAATTGCGACGGTTTCCCGGGCAATTCACGCCGCCATGATCGTGCTCTTCCTTTCCACGCCGTGCGCACTGCTTATTTCCGTGCCTCTGGTGTGGTATAGTGCCGTCAACGGCGCTTACCGCTGCGACGTGCTGTTTCGCAGCTGCCGCAGCATGCGTGCGCTCAACGCCGTGCGTGCAGTTGTGGTCGACGAAGGGGAGGGAGACATCCAGCTCCCGAAAGTGGTGAGTGTAAAGTCCAGTCAGCTGACGCCGGAAGCGCTGCTGCAGCTGGCGGCGAATGCGGAGTCCTGCTCGAACAGCCGCACGGCACGCGCGATCTGCGCTGCCTATAATGGCCCCATCCTCACACAGTATCTCTCCCGCGCGGTGGATATTCCCGAAAGCGGCGTGGAGGTCTATATTGAATCGACTCGCGTTTGCGTCGGCACACGAGAGCTGATGATCCTCAAGGGCGTGGACATTCCGGATGCAGACCTGACGGACGGCTACGTAGTTTATGTGTCCGTAGGTGAGCAGTACGCAGGCAAGATCCTGCTGCAGGAAGTTGTGCAGTCGGACACGAAGCCCGCACTCAAAGAGCTGCGCGCACTGGGTGTGCATACAATCACGCTCTTCAGCAACGCCAGCAACGACTCCGTATCCGAGAACGCGAAGGAACTCAAAGCAGACCATCTCTACTGCAAGTGCAGCGGAGCAGAAAAGGAGCAGATTCTGTCGCAACAGGTGAATAACCTGAGTGACGGGGAACTGCTGCTGTATTATGACCGCCGCTGCACGGCGCATCCGGAACACTCGTCCGCTGATCTTGACGCCTGCGTGATCCCGGAGGAAAGCGACGAGCGGTTCGACGCTGACATTCTGCTCACAAGCCAAGATCCGTACCTGCTGCCGGAGGCGATCGAGACGGTCGGCTGGGTCGAGGGCATCTGCCGCGAGCATCTGGCGATTGGTGTTGTTGTAAAAGTCCTGCTGCTGGTGATGGCAGAGCTCGGCTATTGCACACTGTGGTTTGCCGCTGTTCTGGACGGTGCCGCCGTGCTCGGCACACTGCTGATGGCAATTCGCGCTTTCGGCTTCGATAAGCCGCATCATCGTGTCCGCGATTACTTGCCGAAAATCAAATCCAAATAAGAGCCAAAATCTCCGGTCCCTGTTTTCAGAAATCGGAGATTTTTTTTGCCGTATTCTCGTCAGGGGAGAATTCTCCCAGTGGATTGGCCGCCGCTGCCGTGCGCAGCTGGTCATTATCCACGTGTGTGTAAATCTGCGTTGTGTTCAGGTGCTCATGGCCGAGCACTTCCTGCAGCGTGCGCACATCCACACCGTTTTGCAGCATGAGGGTCGCCGCCGTATGCCGCAGTTTATGTGTGGAATATTGGCTGGCATCCAGCCCCGCACGAGTCAGATTCTTCTTAACCATGACCTGTACAGAATCGCAGCTGATGCGCGTGCGCCGATTGGAGAGAAACATGGCTGTTGTGCGCGGCGGCGCAATTTCACTGCGTACAGTCAGATAGCGGTCGAGCGCTTCGCGGCAGGCATCATTGAGGTAAACGACACGCTCTTTGTTGCCCTTGCCAAGGATACGCAGACTGTCTCCGTGGTCATCCTGGAGGTTCAAACCGACCAGCTCAGAGATGCGCAGACCGCAGTTGAGAAAAATACACAGAATGCAATAATCACGTTCCTTGTTTTTCCCATCCACGGCAGACAGCAGCCGCTTGCTCTCTTCCAGTGTGAGATAGTGGGGGAGCGTCTTTGGGATCTTTGGGGAATCAAGATCCTGTACCGGATTTTCCTCCAGCAGCTTCGCTTTTACGGTCAGGTATTTGAAGAAGCTGCGAATCGCCGCGATTTTGCGCGCACGGGAGTTGGCGCTCAAGCCGTATTCCGGCTCATGTGCATTTGGCTGCTTGACACGGTCACGCGACAGATAGGCCAGAAAACCATAAACCTCCGTAAGCGTCACTGTGCGCAGAAAGGAAATATCAATATCTCCGATCGAGATTTCATCGAATTCCGCCGTGCGCGGTACGAGCCCGCGATCAAGCTTCAAAAACCGCAGGAACATCCGCAGATCAAGATAATACTGATCGACCGTAGCCTTGGAATGTCCACAGATCGTTTCATGATAAATCAAAAAGTCGCGCAGCACCTGCGGCGCATCCGTATAGTCCATACCCAACACCTCAATAATTTCTGGTATGAGCATACCAGAAGAACGGGGCAGAGTCTATTGACAAAATCCACAAATAATTCGGCAAAATAAAAATTTTGCCGAATTTAGAGGAGGAGAAAACCGCCGAAAAGCCGCAAATGGGCCTTCCGGCGGTTTTCGTCGTCATTTTTACAATTCTTCAGCGCATGCCTTCTCGCAGCAGCAATCAAAAGATTTACGCACCGAACACGGCCTTGAGCGCTTCTCTAATGTTCTTGACCGGGATCGTCTGCAGACCGTTTTGCTTCTGCACATCGTCGCGCACATGCGCCGGGATGATACAGCGCTGGAATCCCAGCCGTGCAATCTCGGACAGGCGCTGGTTCAAATGGCTCACAGAGCGTATCTCACCAGACAGGCCGACCTCACCGACGGCAGCCAGATCGCTGCCGACCGGCAGATCCTTATAGCTTGACGCGATCGCCAGAATGACTGCCAGATCTGTGGCAGGCTCGTCC
>OKVF01002237.1_pt1 | contig 11522 bp, 12 predicted proteins | sample 1604831 | NCBI WGS metagenome assembly OKVF01 (sample SAMN01760980, study PRJEB22395) | human gut metagenome
CCCAAGGACCTGCGGGAGCCGGTACAACGATAACTGAAGCTCCCCTCGATGCTTTGCATCGGGGGGAGCTTTGGGTTGCGTTACAGCAGTGGGAGCGGGGCTCCCAGAGCCAGGGACTCCGGCGACAGGAGCAGCGCGAGAGGGCCGGTACCGGAGAGACGGTGTTTGAAAGCGTTAGAATTGTGTTAGAAAATCAGGGGACGTTTTCCGTTCGGGCAAAATAAAAAAGTCCCGAAACCCTTGCGGTTTCAGGACTTTTTTGTCATAACTCAACACTATAGATTTTTTGAAATTTGCTTTAAAAAACGTCGTATGACAGCAAGAAAAACTTGATGCACAGAACTCACTTGTCTTTTGATTCTTCAGTTGTGTCAGAGACTGCTCCTTCCAGCAGATCTGTCACTACCTGATTAAGCTGTGCGGCATTCTTAGCAGTAATGACCGGCGTGTCTGACTGGGACTCAATGTCTTTTCTGGTTCGTCCAGCCACCTGACCGCCCGCCTTGGCAACTGCCAAATTCTCTTGGAAGGTCGTTGGTTTGCGATCTCTTGAAAACTGAGTGGTAGTGGCCTCCGCCAGCATATTCAGTACCAGTTCCAGCGTAGTCATGTTATCACGAAGGTTTTCCTTTTTCAAGCCCTTCAGATTTTTGTACTGCCGGGTGGACATGCCAGACCATGCGCGGGAAATCTCGTCCGTGAGGATGGCGTACTCCACGCCTTTCTGCACACCGCGGGCATCCCATTCATCCGTCAGTTCCTTGCGGACTTGAATGGCCTGCAGCCGCTGATTGATCCACTCACGGCTGTACCCCTTCTTGAGGTAGGTTTCCAAAGCCCGGTCGATGGTCAGCTCTGGGTCGATGGTCTCCTCGATGCGCTCCCGACCGACCTGTGCCAGCCACAACTTGAACGGTTCTGCCTTCGGGGAAGGAATAGACTGGATGATTCGGAGAAGCTGCTCGGTGTCGGCTACATCAGTATTATAGCGCTTCCCATCTTTGGGAGATCTCATTTTCAGTTGCTGACAATTTGTCAGCAACTGATCTGCCCCTTCTTCTTTAAGACGCTGCTTCAGTTTTGCCCAATAGTTACTTGCACCGCGCTGATCCGGCTGATCAGTCAACACAGCTACCACATCAACGACGGAAAAGTACCATTCTTCCTTTTCCTCATCCCATGCGGTTCGAATACGCTTGTTTTCGAACAGTTGGATATTATCGTTTTGTGCCATTTGAATCACCTCGTTCTGTCATGAATTCTTTCAAAAGTCCTTGGCAGCCATCCAGCACATCCTGCCAGGTCGCCTCGAAGTCCTCGGTGTACCATGGGTCTGCCACATTGCCGGGATGGGCGGTGTGATCCATCAGGAGGGACATCTTGCCGACATAGTCGCCGCCGCAGATACGGTACATATCCCGGAGGTTGGCCTGGTCCATGCCGATCAGGAGATCGTATTCGTCGTAATCCCGATTTGTCAACTGCCGTGCGGCATGGCCTTCGCAGGAGATCCCATGCTCGGCCAGCTTGCGCCGTGCCGGAGGATAGACTGGGTTGCCGATCTCCTCCCGACTGGTAGCCGCTGATTCGATATGAAATTGCGATGCCAGTCCCGCCTTTTTTACCAAGTCCTTCATCACGAACTCGGCCATGGGGCTGCGGCAGATATTGCCATGACAGATAAACAGGATCCTCTTCATACTGCGTTCTCTCCGAAATCTCATCGTTGCCCTCATTATACCACACATCGACCTTTTCGTCGAGAACACTTTCCAGATACGCAGAATCCTCGATCATTCGCAGAAGCTCCGCCTTGGATAGATTCCGTGCTGTAGCCTGCCGGATGTACCAGCGGCGCTCCTCTGCGGGCAGCTCTGCCTCCATGATCACAACGTTCTGTGTCCAATTCAAGTGAAGCGCTTCGCCAAGCAGTTCCGGCGTGCCGCTGTACAACTGCCAGAAATCCCGCATCCGGCGCACATTGCGCGGAGAGAAGCCGGTCATATCCGGGTATTGTTCTTTTATGAACTCCGCAGCAGCTACCGCTGCACCCTTTTCCGAGTGGGCACAGACGGCCTTGCCGATTTCGCAGTACAGCTCCATCTGCGGCAGATCTGCTTTCATGATAGATTCCAGTGTGGCAAACATTGTGCTGTAGTCCACAGCCTTTCGGATATTCATAGTTTCACCTTTCCGGCGCACAGCGCCTGATTCAACGCTCAAAGCAGAGAAAAGCACGGTAACATCGCCGTGTTTTTCTCTGCCTTGACCTGTTTCAGATAACTTGTACGATCTGCTCCCAGAGCAGTATGTGCTTTTCATCAATGGCCCGGTTGTCGTGGTAATGGCCGAACAGCCAGTAGTGATAATGTGCTCTCTCCTTGACCTCCTGCAGGAAATCTGTGAGCGGGTCTGCCTCATTGTGGCGGTTTTCCATGAGAGCAATGCTGGTGGGAGCGCAGTGCGTGATAACATAGTCCACCGCCCAATCGACCTTGGCCAGATTTTTCCGTGCTTCAGCGTACTCCTCCTCAGAAGGCATCTCCTGCGCCCACCACGAAATGTGATTGATGCGATACCTCGCTCGGGGCTTTCTCTGCAGCATCAGGAGCTTTCGCTCAAAATCCGGAGCACCCGGTTCCAGAATGCCGTCCTCCGTATCATGGCTTTTTGCTCCGCCCATGGTGAAGAAGTGATAGCCTTCCAGCTCGAAGACCTGTCCACGCATCAGGTGCAGGACATGAGAGCGAATGCGGTGTACCTTGCCGCCGTGCCAGTCTTTCACCGGATATCGTTCCAGTGCGTCGTAGTTCTCATGATTCCCGCAGACGAAGGCCAGCGTGAACGGAAGACTTTCCAGCCAGTCCAATGCAGCCTCGTCACGGCCGTCTCCAAACCACACACCACCAAAGTCTCCGGCACAAATCACGATGTCCCGCTTTGTCATTTGTGCCTGCTCCGGGAAATATTTCGGCTTGAAGCGTTCAAAGTTTCCGTGGCAATCACCGGTTACAAAAATCATCTTTCCACCTTCTTTCAGTACATAATTTTCTGGCAAATCTCAATGCCACCCTTCAGGGTGACTGCGACCTCATCCTTGGATAGGATTTTTACTGTCTCCACCAGTTGGCGAACGGCGCTCTCGTCCCACTCTGTAATGTAGGGCGATGCGTTTTCCAATGTCTGTGCGGCATCCATGATGCGCTGATTGGCTTTTGCCTGTTCGTTGTTATTCGCGAGGATCCCGGAACGTTTTTCCTTCAGGAAAGTCTGCTCGTCCAGTATTTCTTTGAACTGACCGCCATAGGCGGCAGGATCATCCGTGGCCTTTTCCAGCAGTGTTTGGAACTGCTGCTCCAGCACCCTCAGCCTGCATTCAATATCTCCAAGGCTCATTGTGCCACCAGGGAATGGGATGAGCTCCGTTTCCATTGCAGCTGTGATCTGCCGAATCAAGCTATTCTTATCAGCCATGGCTGTGTTTAAGGCTGCGAGGATCGCTTGCTGGAGAGGCGCTTCATCCAGTGTGGGTGAGTTATGGCAATATTTCTTGCCGTAGTCCAATCGGCTCACACAGCGCCATACGACTCGTTTTTCCCCGTTTCGTGTCCATGTGCAGCGACGATACAGGGTCCCGCACTCACCGCAGACCAGCCGTTCCGAGAGTGCATACTTGCTGGCGTAGGAGGCCATTCCCGTGACTGCGTTCTTGGAGGGGCTCTTTGCTGCATTCCGCCGTGCCATCTCTGCCTGTACGGCATCATACTTTTCACGGCTGACAATGCCCTCATGGTGATTTTCAATGAGGTACATGGGAAGTTGGCCTGTATTCTTGATAGCCTTGCGGTTGATAAAGTCCTGCCGGAAGGTCTTCTGCATCAGCACATCGCCGCAGTATTTTTCATTCTGCAGGATGCTTCGGATGCGTGAGATGGTCCACTCCGGAGAATCCTCGGAGCACTTGACGCCTTGCTGTTCCAGTTCCTCTTTGATCATCCGCAGGCTGGCTCCGGTGAGATAGCGCTCATAGATCCATCGGACGATTTCGGCCTGTTCCGGAATGAACTCCGGCTGACCATCCTCACCCTTGCGGTAGCCATACAGCTTTTTATATTGGATGCTGACCTTTCCGGCTTCCATGGCACGGCGTTTACCCCATGTGACATTGGCGGAGATGGATTCACTCTCGGACTGGGCGAAGGCACCGGAGAGGGTGATTCGCAGCTCACTGTCCTCCTCCAGAGAATTGATGTTTTCCTTCTCGAAGATGACTGCGATGCCAAGTTGTTTGAGCGCCCGGATATAGTAGAGGCAGTCTACCGTATTGCGGGAGAAGCGGGAGACTGACTTAGTCAAGATCACATCGATTTTCTTTTGGCGGCAGTGCCGGATCATCCGCATGAAGTCCTCACGCTTCTTGGCCGAGGTTCCGGTGATGCCCTTGTCTGCAAAGATGCCGGCCATCGTCCAGGCGGTGTTGGACATGATCTTATCGGTATAGTACTCTTTCTGCACCTCATAGCTGTTTGCCTGATCCTCCTCTTTGGTGGAGACTCGGCAGTAAGCTGCCACCCGGAGCTGTCTGCGGGCTTCTGCCTGACGGGTGGCTTCCGGCTTGGCAGGGATCTTAATTACTCTTGGGGCATCCTCTTTCATTGCAGGTCGCTCCTTTCTATGACTTGCCCATTTTTTAATTGCAGTTTGACATTTTGGCGGGTCACCAGCACCTCGGACACGGTGCTTTTCAGAAGATCAGCGTTCAGTTCCGCCGCGCATTCGAATGCTGAGAAGAGGCGCCGGAGACGATTCGTTTCATATTCTTCATCCCCCAGAGCAGCATATTGCTCTGCCGCAAACCGGAGGATCAGCACTTTGGCGCTGTCCTCGTCGATTGGCTGCTGTTCCAGAGCATTATCCAGCGCCTCCCGTGTTTTGGAATATGTGACTGGCGTAGGACTGCGCCGATGCTGTATGCGTTCCGGGCAATTTGCGAGGCCGTTGAGCAGGTCGGTGACACTTTGTTCCACCCGCTCAGATGGTGGTGCACCGCAGAGCCTACGCAGCACCTTTTGGGCTTCTGTTTTTTTCGGAAGTTGGGGCTTGTTTGAGCGTTTTTCATTTGCTGCGATGAGCTGTTCCTTATCTATGAGCTTGGGATATTCTTTTTCTCCGGTGTAGCGTATATCTGCCAGAATACGGGCGACCATATTTTTGTTCCAGAGCCGTCCCTCATCGTATGGGATATCTTGCTGGCGAAGCGACTCCGTCAACTCATTCAAGGATTCTCCTGCAATATATCGGAGGAAGATCTCCTGCACAAGTTTCGCCTCTGATTCCTGTATGACGATCTTACCCAGAGCCATCTTGTAGCCGAAGGGCTGCTTCCGGTTTCCCATCACCGCACCGTCCTCTCTATGGACTCCCGCAGCTCCAGCCCATTTTTCAGGCAGAAGCGGACGGAGTCATTACTCTCTATGATAATTTTCTCAACGAGTTCACCAAACAGTTCCGCGTCAAAGCTGTCGAGGAATTCCGGCCCATCTTCCAGGATGTCTATCAAGTCTCGTGTTTGCAGGGCGGTCATGTCGCTCTCGGCATCCATCAGCTTTTCTTTTTCCAGCTTGGCCTGCCGGAGCTGCTTGGTCAGCTCATTGGTTTTGACTATAAAAATGTCAGGATCAACAAGGCCCTGCTGCTTGAGGAAGGCCAATGTCTGATTCTGACTGGATAGATCTGATATTCTTTTATTCAGGGCAACGATGTCAGGACTCCAGAGCATCTTGCGATTGCGAATCATCTGGAGGCTTGTGAGCATCTGTTCCAGAATGGGGATGCTCTGGTGCTTCAGCTTGTAGTATAGGCGACAGAAGGATTCCTGAACTTGGATTTCTGGTATAGGAGTAATCTGACATTCGTGTCTCTCTTCATGATTGCAGCAGCACCAATACCATTTTTGATTGATTTTCTTCGCCCGAACACGCGCTCCGCAAGAACAGCGTATCTGCCTTGAAATAGTGTCGTGAAGCGGCATTGGCTCTCTCTTTCGTGTTTTCCGAAGCTGCTGAGCTTGGTCAAACATCTCCTGCGAAATAATGGCCTCATTGCTGCCAGAGACGAAGTACATCTCTCGTTCTCCTCGGTTGCGTTTCTTTTTCCGCGGGAACGAGTCTGTTGTATACCTTTTCTGGAGAAGTGCGTTTCCTGCGTAGCGCTCATTTTGCAGGATATAGTCGATAGCTTCTCTCCGCCAATGCCTTCCGAGCGCCTTATCTTTGTTCAGAGCGGCCGCAATTTCTCTCGAATTATTACCGCTTAAATACTCTGTAAAAATCCGCTGGATCGTTGGTGCTTCAGCCTGGTTGATCTGTAGATTGCCGTCTATAAGTGTGAATCCCACAGGTGCATAGTATGTGTTAAAAGTTCCCTGCTCCATACTACGCTGATAACCCCATTGCCGATTACCGGAGATGGACTCACTCTCTTTTTGAGCAAAGGCAGCGTAGATGGCGGTGATGAGCTCACTGCTCACATTGACCGTATCGATCCCTTCACGTTCGAATCGGACATTGACACCCAACTCTTTCAGTTCACGGATGTTCTGAAGGCAGTCTTTGGTGTTGCGGGCAAAGCGTGAGATAGACTTGACAAGGATCTGGTCGATCAAGCCTCGACGACAGTCCGCCATCATCCGCTGGAAGTCATCCCGTTTAGCCACCGAAGTTCCGGTGATTCCCTCATCCGCATAGATGTCGACCATGCGCCATTCGGCCTTATCAGAGATCAGCTCTGTGTAGTAGCGGTTCTGAGCTGCGAAGGAATTGAGTTGATCCTCGGAGTCTGAGCTGACACGAGTATAGGCGGCGACCCGCAGCCATACATTTTGAGGCCGCTCCGCAGATTCGATCTTTATAACACGGGGCCGCTTTTCTGCCAGGGCTGTTGTTCCGTCTACCAGTCGCTTTTTATCCATGTACGCTCACCTCCTTTTTTGCAACACAAACACTACCACAACAGCGTCCGAATAGCTACTGAAAGATGAAGAAAATCAGAGAAAAAACATGACTTCAACACCGTTATCCGCAGCGATCCGTGCGGCAATTTTTCTCAGTTCTTTTTCGGTGAAAATACCGCATTCCCGGAGTTTTCTGAGCAGGATCACGATTCCATAGAAGTTGATATTAGGGTTCATAATTGCGCTCCTCCCTGTATCTGACCATCTCTGCGGCACAAGCATGGGAACCGTCCGAAGAAGGAATCAAGGGGAGGCGATAGTTGGACCGACGAACAAAGGAGAAAGGAATCGAATGCAAAAATATAGGAGGGGGTGGACAGTTCCCATGCTTCTGCCGCAAGAGTGTGGTCACTCCGGTGATGGAAGCAAATGATTCCATCACCGGAGTGGCCAGAACTTTACGGTTTTGTTTGCCTGTATTCGACACTACTTCCCCAGGCGGGGCGGCAACTTGAACTGTGCTGGCGCACATCACGGGAGTTTCACCCCTCCGAGGATCTCTCGAAGCTGCGTACAGGAGTATCATTGTGGGCTGACGGGATCATGGCGGGGACAGCTTGCCAAGGCTGCCTTGGCCTGAGTGGGTATCGATCTGCACCTTACCTGGCCGTCCTTTGATGCGGAGTTTCTCCGCACAGGTGGTCATCGCGCACTCGGTCTGACGCTGGCTCCGTCAGCTAATGTATTCAAGTTGCCGGATATGACCGCTTGGGCGGTGTTTTTCAAGGAACAAAGCCGCTGATTTATCAGCAGCGGAATGAGGTTCAAAGCCCTCTCACTCTATTAGCCGTTGAAAACACCGTTTGCACCAAACTTTTTTGTCATCTCAGCATCTTTTTCATTTTCTGCAAAATACGGATCTTTCGATTATGGATCGTCATTCGATGGATACCCATCATTTCTTCAAGCTCACGCTCTGAGCACTCGTCGAAAAACAGCGCATGGATCAGAGCCCGTTCTTCTTCGCTCAACTGATCCAGTGCGGCCCGCAAACGGCATAAATCGTCTTTCTTGATCACGGCATCCTCGACACCTTCAGCATCGTCCGCAAACTGGCACTTTGCAGAATATACGAGTCGCTCCAGCGAATCCTCTTTACTGGGAACATAACTCTCCGCACCATTCTCGGCATTTTTCCTGCGCTGTTCGCTTTTCAGATCCACCTCCATGTATTTCATCTTGCGGTCGCTTTTCTTTAAGACTTCCAACACATCCGGGCGCTCTTTTAAGCAGGGATATATCTTCAAATAATCAACCCGATATGGGTCATTGTGATACGACATTTTCTGTCCTCCGTTTTTCGAGATTTGGTGGTGAAGCAAATCTCGAAAACGGAGGGCCACGGCAGCGTGGCAAAGGAGCCCCAAAATGCAAAAAAGCTCCCGGAGCGCAATGGCTCCGGGAGCAGGACGCAATATTAGAATGGTGGGCTGTCTGCGGCGCAGGAGGGCCGTACAGATCCGTACACAAGGGGCGCAAACCGGACTTGTGGTGACCAACGGCGTAATATCGTCTCCTGTACAGCAAAAAAATCACCCGCCCGCATCATCTATCGGACGCATCCGATAACCAATGATAACGGGCGGGCAACCTCAACCGTGACCTGCTGGACAACCTGCTGTATGACTTTTCTATGACCCCAGCTGCAACCTACTGCGCAGCCTCCTGTACGACCTCCTCCGTAACCTCTGGAGCAACCTACTGCGTAACCTCTGCTACAACCTCCGGAGCGACATTAAGCAGCTCTCATTTTATGTGCAAATACTTCTTGATGACCTCGGCATGCTCTAACGCCAGATAGGGCTTTGCCGCCGTATAGTAGGTCTGCGCCATAGAGAGATTTCCTTGGAATCCCATGGCGAGGATCGCATACATGTTCAGTTCGCTATCCTTTGGATCGAAGCGCAGAGCATCAATGGCCGTCTTTTGCGCCAGAATATAATCCTTGCACTCCATCTTCAGGCGAACATATCCCTTGGTGATCTGCAGGTACAGGGACTGATAGTACATGGATAGCTGCATCAGCCACAGTTCATGTTCACATCTTGGGAGTAACTGCCCCTTATACATATCGACTGCGCTGTGGTAGAGGGAATGCCGCATATCCGGGTTTTCTTCTGTTTTCAACTGAATGCAGGCATCCTCAAAGCGGTCGAAATCCGTATGGATATTGAAGTTGGAATTGATCTGGAATGTACCATTCTTCCCGATGACCAGCTTGTCGAGCCCGATGACGGAAAGAGTACGCCGCAGGCGGTAAACGATATTATTGACGACCTTATATGGCGAATCGAGTTCGTCGTATGGGCAGATGATCTCTGCCAGTGTGTCAACAGAGAAATTCTTTTTGTGATTCAGAATGAGATATGCCAGGAGCAGGTAGCACTGGTCCGCTTTAATATCTTCTCCGGTCAATGTCCCTTTGGAGCTGATGATCTCCATGCCGCCAAAGAAATTAATATGGATGTCCTCCGGATTGTATTTGGAGGCTTTTGTTGCTGCCAACAGGGACTGCTGCTGTTTGATTTCGTTGAGTTCCACAACCACTGCATAGGAGGCGTGAATAGGAAAACCGGGTCATCCGTGTAGCGGGTCGGATCGTCCACGGCAATGAATCCCTGATTAATCCGTTTGGAGAATGGTGCCGCCAGCAGTGTAGTCACCCCATACTCCCGAAAGAAGGCTGCCTCATCTGGATAGACTTTCTCTAATCTCTGCAAGTCAGAAATCACGACCGGCTTGTTGGCCTTCAGGGCTTTCTTCCATCTCGGGAATTTCTCCATGGGCAGGCACTGGAGCATATCCCTTTGCGCCGGCACACCATCTTTGCACCATTCATAGGTAATAACGCCGATTCCAAGATCCCAGTCAGCTTCCACCACAGAGGCTCTTGATGCGCCATAAAACTCAGCTGCACCTTTCAGAAGGCCACTGATGATAGCTTCTGAATCCTCGGTGTTTCGCAGACTGGCCTCCAACACGCTCATTCCACGATGAAACGCACTGCATTCAACAAGCGGTGTGGTTTCCTGCATGATTTCGCTGCTCATGAATATGCCCCCTTTGATTTGTAAAAAAATACAGAGACCGTCCAATGTAACTCGGGCAGCCTCTGCTGTGAGCCGCACAGTATGGCTGAGCGGTTATGTACTATACGATTGTCTTGATGAAAGCGGCAAGTGTCTCGCGCTGATTCTCCTTGAGAGCCGCAACACTATTATCTAATCACTCTTGGCGTTAGGTGAATTTGCTGTATCATTCTCCGTAAAGAACTGCGCCAGTGTGATCCCGCAAGCGTCACAAATCGCATTTACCGTTGGCAGGGACGGTTGATTATTTCTTTTGAAGATATTGCTGATCGTTGTCTGCGACAGGCCGGATTCCTGCGCTAATCGATAAATAGTCCATCCACGCTCGACCATCAGCTGCCGGATTCGATTTTGTGCATTGAACATATATACCACCTACTATGTCATTAGTTTACACCTCATTTGATTATCCTTGTAGAACTCATCAGTATGGTATATGGTAATCAAATGATGTGTACTTTGCGGTGATATACTATGCAATTCCGGCGTATTACCCAGAGTTAGAACTGCAAATTGTTTTCCTCTCAGGCTTCAATGCAAATCACCTCTATAAAGCAAAATCCCGCAAGGCATGGATTATACACCGATGCCTTGCGGTTTCTCTGTACTTACAAATATGTTATTTCGGGGAATGGTCACTCACGGGTCAGCCGACGAATATTGCCGATGATGAGCATTAAGTCATCGTCATTCAGCTTTCGCAATTCTTCAATGGCGGTTTGCAGGAGTGCGGGATTTTCTTCGGATTCATCGAAAAATTGGCTTTGTGTAATATCAAAATAGTTACAGATTTGAAGAAACTCTGCCATAGGTGGCAACGATTTGCCAGAGGATATGTTATAAACATAGCTTCTGCTATGCCCGAGATCATAACTCATTTGATATTCAGAGACACCCTTTTTTAATCTCAGCTGAGTAATTCGATCACGCACGAATTGTGTGTCCATATGATATTCACCACCTATCTTGTGATTATTTTAGGTGATGACCGAAGAAAAATAACCCACGATTTTACGCCGTTTGCCTTGAAGACATACATGGGTTTATGCTATAATACAGAAAATTATGTTTTTTGCTCTGCGGTTCAAGTCATTTATCGAATTGTGTTTGTTTATAGCGTATCAAAAATGTTTTAACCCGCATTGCATTGCAACAAAAAAACGAGTGCCACGGGCACTCGTTCAGGCGTCGCTTCTTTTCGTGAAGTATCTAACTTGAGGATAACTCACATGTTGCTTTCGACTCCGACTATCAGCCAACATCTACATGAGGATAGAAATTGCAGCGGCTTCCTAAAAATCCATATTGATTTTTCTGCGCGAGGTGATATAATCGGCATATACCGAAAACAAAGGGGGGCTTGTCCATGCCAAGACCGCCACGGTGCCGTCGGATTTGTGGCGCACCACAAGTTGATACCT
>OKVF01002245.1_pt1 | contig 11473 bp, 4 predicted proteins | sample 1604831 | NCBI WGS metagenome assembly OKVF01 (sample SAMN01760980, study PRJEB22395) | human gut metagenome
CTGCTGCAGCTGCTTCAGGTGTTCCACCGACACCTGCCATTGTAATTTTGTTTGCATCAACACCAGCCAGAACCTGGAACTTCTTGTCTGCAACGCTATAAGTTTTTGCATTACCTGCGGTCACTGCATATGTAAATGTTGCATTCGGTACATTTGCCTGTTTGTCCATAACCAGGAATTTATCGAATGTAGTTGTCTTTGTTCCTTCAATTGTTGTACCATAATTTGTACCTGCTGCTGCAAACACCGGGGCTCCAATGCTTGCAAGTGCTGTTACAGCCATCATAGCTGTCAGGCCTGCTTTCGGTAAAAAGCTCTTAATTTTTTTATTTCTGTTCATATGTTTTTTTCTCCTTTTTTTTACATATAATTTTTGGATAACTTACCAGCAAGGCTGTTGTTATCTGATTAAAATTGATTCGGTATTTCTTTCTGTGGTCTTACCGTGTCACCATATTCAGTTGTATAGCTGCCAGCTGGACAGCTTTTCGCTCTGGCTGCCATTTAAGCATGTCTCATTTTTAACGATACTTATCTGCGAACAATCAGTCCAGGAATCTAGCACCCTTCCAATTTTGTTCTACATCTAATATGCAAAATATAAATAAAAATATGACATTTTTTTGAAAATTTTTCCAATGTTTTTTTTGCTGATATTTTGCACAAGAAAAAAACAGCCAAAATTGGCTGTTTTTTCTAATTACATTTTTTTTCTTTTTATAAGATACAGAAACCCAAATCCGCCAATTGCTATAATAAATATCATGGATACTGTATTTGTCATTGCAGATGTCGGGATACCAACATTTTTAGTGTTAACGATTTCCGCAGTCATATCAGAGTCAAGTGTTCCTGCTTCATTTTTACCGGTCACGGAATATCCATCTTCTTCTGCACCGTTTTCTATGATTTCATATGAAATTCCTGCCGGGAGGTCTTTAAAGACAATTTCTTCTCCATGCTTCAGCTTGAAGTTAACATTTCCATCCGCATCAGCCTTCATCTGCTGTGCTTTACCGTCAAATTGACAGTTGATATCTGATGGTACTTCAATGCCCTCAGTACCACTTAAATGCAACGTGAAGTTAAAGCTCTTTGATTTATCACCCTGGTTTCCGCTGACTGTTTTTTTAACTGTAAGACTGTGGGCTTCTTTGTGTGTATTTATGACATTAATTTGTACTTCTTCGTTTCCGTTGATTTTACCTGAATAACTTCCGTTATCAGATGGTTCATACTCTTTATATATATTTTCTGTAACAAGATACTCTGTTCCTGCCGGAAGCCCGGTTATCACAATTGATTCCCCATGTGATAATTCAAATGAGGCTTTTCCATTTTCGTCAAATGCGATTGTTCCAGCCTCCGTTCCGGACACATTGTCAAGTTTAAATACACCAGAAACAGGGACATTATCCTTTTTAAGCTCAATATTAAATTTAAACAGCTTGTTCTTATCGGCATTTTCACCTGCTACTGTTTTTGATACTTTAATACTTCCGGTCTCAATTGCCGTATTCGTGACAGTGTACTCTTTCATACCTTCATTATCAGCTTCCGTAACATCTGCTACATACCCGCTTACATCCTCTTCAGCTACAGAATAAACATGTTCACCTTTTTCAAGGCCATCAATTTCAACTTCCCATCCGTTACTTTCATTTAATGTAATGTTCTTAATCACATTATCGTCCTGCATCAGATAAACAGTAATACTGTCCGGTCTTATATTTTCTGCATTCTCGTTGTCGTTCCAGACTTTTTTAATCTTTATCTTTATCTTTTCTACTTCCGGCATATCCGGTTCTTTTCCAGTATTTGTGAACGTTACGACCGCATTCTCTCCATTGTCTACTGTTTCTAATCCGGTTGATAATGACTGGTCCGTCTGGCTGTTCACCTGTTTCTGCTGCGCTACTTTAACAGTATCCGTAATTTCATAAGATGCATAATAACTGTTTGCATCTTCTGTTATCTTATATCTTGCAGCTTCAGGTATTCCATCAAACACAATGCTATCTTTGTCCGCAAGCGTGAATGCTATGTCAGCAGCCTTGTTTTCATCTGATGTGAATGTATACTTTACTCCACTCTTTTCATAACTGTACTCTGTATTCTTTTCCAGATTTTCAAATGCAATATGGAAATTAAAGTCTTCTTTTTTGTTTCCATTTTCTTTTACTTCTTTTTTTATCGTGATTGAATATTTTTCTGTTTCTGTTTTTGGCTTCTTTTTATTGATACAGTTTATAACTGCTTCGTTATCTGATGATATTACTCCGTTACCGCCAGTAAGTGTCGTTTCATAATCACTATCTTCCACTTCTGAGATATTATATCTTACACCTGCAGGAATACCCGTCATCGTAACTGATTTTCCGTTTGATAAGTAAAAAGACCCGGTTCCACTTTCAATCGTAACGTCCCCGTATGTTTTTTTATTGTCAAGCATGGAAGCGATTTCATCGTTGTCTGACGTAAGTTCTACATTAAACTTGAACACCTTATCATCAGCTGATTCGCTTCCGTCAGCTTCAAGTACCTGCTTTGAAACCATTAAAGAACCAGTCTCAAGCACAGGTTCTTCTTTTGACACATTTACAGCTGATAATCCGTCCTTGTTTTTATCTCCGCTGATAATCGCATAATACCCATATTTTTTTTCACCGCCTGCTTCTGAATGGAAGCCAATCGTTATTGTGCTATTGTTGAAAGTGTACTCTCCCTTGTTTACCTGTCCTGTTATTTTTGTACCGCTTTCAGAATTTGCTGCAGTATAATCAGGATGATTTCCATCCCATATCACAACATAATCGCCATCTGCAAAGTCACTTGTTATCACCACGCTGATAGATGATGCCCCTGGTATTGAATATACTTTGTTCGTATCAACACCGCCTGCATATGTTCCGCTCTGGGCTCCGTCTTTATCAATGTTTTCAGTATGTGCATACTGAATGCTGATTGCGGGATTTTGTTTGGAGCCATATCCATTTTCAATCTCGTATCCGGCAGGAGGGTTTACTTCCCATCCGTAATACATGGATGAATCGTCAGCAACTGAAAATATGTACTTCCATTCATCATTTTCCTTAATCAATGTTACGTCTGTTTTTCCGTCTCCATCCTTATCCATGGTCCAGGTGGTGTCATTTTCTTTTACCCATGTTCCTCCAACCGTAGAATACACAGCGTTATCAGCAATAACAGGCATAACAGATATGGCATTGCATGAAAATATCGTCAATAACGCAAAAACTATCTTTTTTAAAACATTTCGCATTCTAACACCTCTCATCCTCCAGTTGTTTCGTCGAGCTGGATTTTTTCCAGCCCGTTTATTTCAAAAGTACCATCTTTGTTTACAGTCACCGTGTATGGCTTTTCATCAAGGTAATATCCGGAAGGCGCCTTTATCTCACGCAATGTATATGTTCCAGGTTCAAGGCCGTTAAACACAACAAGGCCTCCATCTTCCGGTTTTCCTGAGGTGGCATTCATATTGACGCTTGTCCCATAATCTGAGATTCCTGTAAGATTGAATTCTGCACCTTCCAGGAAGATATTCTCACCATATGTACTGCTTTTTAAAAATCTTACGCTATGGTAAGGCTCATTCTCAATCTGATAATAGTTATCAGACCTTTTCAGTTCTTCTTTGCTTTCATTAAATATTTCAGCCATGCCATTTTCATTCACCCTAACAGTTAACGTCTCATTCATCTTAATATATCCGTCTGTCGCTTCTACTTCTTTCAAAGTATATGTTCCAAGCTCGATATTTTTAAAATATATGCGCCCGATTTTGTTTGATTTACAATAAAGCGTATATTCATTGCCATAATCGGAAGTGCCTTCAAGTTTAAACATGGTGCCCTCAATTGTACTGTTTGTTACGCAGTCAATTTTTTGGAATACGATATCAGCATGGCATCTTGGCTCGTCTTTCAGTAAGAATACCCCATTTTCATCTTTATTCAAACCGTCAATAATAGCATCTCCTTTTTCATCAATAATAACTTTATAAACATTTTTATCAAGCTGCCAGTCGTCAGAACATTTTACTTCTTTCAATTCATACGCACCTTTTTCTATTTCTGAAAAAGATATCTGTCCATTCTTTCCTGACACTATTTCTTCATCATAGAATTTACCATAGTCAGATGTTCCGGTAAGCTTATATACTGCACCAGAAACTTCATTTGATATATCTGTTGCATCAACTTTCTTTAAGCTGATATTTCCAGATATCCTGTAATGCGCCTGTGTGTAGTCCTGGTGATAAAACTGCTTCATTTCAATAACCTCGTCTCCAATCTCCTTGATTGCAGTCCTTTTTACAAAAATATTATTATACGCCGTCGGGTCCTGCTTATTACTCTTGTCTTCTGACGGTGCACGCATATAAATTGTGAAAGATACAGATTCCTTTTCTTTAAGCATAAAATCGGAGCCATCATCACACTTTGATGCATCAATCGCAACGGCCCTTGCTGCATCAAGCCCGTATGTTTTTTCAAACTCACTGTATTCTATCCATACCGGTTTTCCATCAGCTGTTTTCTCTTTAAGGTCATTATGTTCATTCGGGTTCAGGTTTTTTATTTGTGACAGATACACAATAGGAGATGCCCCTTTATACACAATCTGTGAAACATCTACCACCTTTAGTTTTCCAAGCCAGTCGGAAGCAATCGTTTCTTTATCCTGCCCGGCGTCTTGATAGAAACTCTCCAGTGAATCAAAAAAGACAATTCCTTTTGCTTTCGTGGAAGAATCGTTCGTCAGCCTTATCTTATAACTGTAGTCTTCATCTTTATGTATTACTTCATTATATGAATATATTTTTGATGTAGAGTTTTTAATCTGTTTTTTTAATCCGGTCACTGCCGCAACAGGGAAGTTTACTTCATATCTTGCTTCTGCGTATGCAAATTTTTCAGCATCCGTATCAGGGTCAATATCCTTCAGTATTTTTTTGTCTGTTATATTACCGCCGTTATCAGGGAGGCCGCCTCCAATCCTTTCATTTCCAGATTCATAAACAACTGAGTTTAAAAGATTCCTTCCGTAATCGTTAATTGAATTATAGTCATGCATTGTAATATACTGCATTGCATACTCGTTTTTGGTTGATGAATAAATCTCAACCGTAAGTAGTGTCCTTCCTGAATTTTTATAATTATTAGTAAGCGTATAGCTGTATTCACCCATTGTCAGTACATCACCTGATTCAGAAATTACAAGCGATGACTTATCAAAATCACTTCCGGCAGGAAGCAAATCGTAAAATTTTCCGTCATTCTGATAAATGTAATGGAGGCCTGTGCTGTCCATATATTTTTCCTGGAAATTAATATTCCATGTAACCTCAAACCTTGACTCTTCTTTTATATTTTCTGTTTTTACAATATTTTTTTTAAGCTGTGATTCGCGTGTTACTTTTTGTACATAATCAGACGCTTTAGTATCTCTTGTTAAAATGATATTTTCATCCTGTGAAACGGTAAAGTTAATCGCATTTTCTACAGCAATTTTTTCCGGGTTATTTTTCAGAATATTTTTTACATGTTCTGTTCTGAAAAGCGAAATCTCTGGGTAAATGTTTATTTCAGTGTAATAATAAGCATGAGAACATGCATATTCCAGAGCCTTCACTCCTGCATTAAATATAAGCATTCTTTTATTATTTCCGCTGACATAAGTACTGTCTATGTTTTCATAAGACTTAGTATTCAGGTTATAAACAGCAGCGTGATGCCACCCGTCGGCTGTTCTTACCATGACTTCAATATTATCGCTGTCTTTAAATCCTGATGTTTTTTTCTTCGCTTTGAACGAATACGATGTTTCATCAAATTCTGCATCTTTAACTATCGGTATCAGTTCCGACTGTGCAATATCAAAATCCGCATCTTCTAATTGTTCGCCTTCTATTGCAATTCCGTCATCTGTCAGTTTATAATCTACATTTTTCTGCCAGTACAGACCATTTAAAGCATCCTCAAGACCTCCGGAGGCGCCGTCTGCAAGAGTATATCCATTCGGTGCCCCGTCTGCGATTGCCCTGTATTTTAAATTTGGCAGTACATCAATCTCGCCGCTTTCAAATTCACCAAGCATAAAGTTAGATATATCCTCAGAACTCTCAACACGATTATACGCTCCGTAAATACCGAATTTTTCAGCCCAGAAAGTACCGTTTCCTCCATTGTACAGCGGAGATTCATAAAACCAGTCATATGACGATGTTGCATTTGTGTCACTGTCAATATGGTCTGACGGGCTTACTATAGCTTCAATATCATTATGTATATAAAATCTTTCCTCATTTTTGACTGCAGCGTCAGCTTTGTCTTTACTGTACCTTGTCAAGACATAATCATAGCGGTCTCCATATGTAATAAGATTATCAATATGGTTTATATCTGAAAATTCAGATTGTCCTGAAAATTTATATCCAACGACCTGGCTTTCCATATCTGTACACATATCATTTAAATAAAAATCATATGCTGATGTATTTTTATTAATGTAAGTCCTGATTGGCCATACGAGATAATAATAGCTGTTTGCATCTTCTGGCTTCTGTCCCCATAAATTGTTCCAGGATTTATATAACGTTGGTTTTTTCTTTTGTGTATACGCTACGGTTGCATGTGTATCAATATATACTTCTTCTGCTTCACTCTCTTTTGTTACTGTTGTTGTATCACTTGTTGCATAGATTTTTGCAGGCACCTTTGTTGAACTTGTCATATCAGTATAGTTTGTAGTGTCTTTCGTCGTTTCATACGCAAATTCAACATATCCTGCTTCACCTGTAGGATATGGCTTATAATTATAGATTATAGCTTTATTATTCTCTTCATCTATCTCATACACAAAATCAGGGTTGTCATTTTCCGTTATGGATGACCTTAGCCCATAAGGGCAGGTAAAAGTGTCGGCCCAGTTTCCATCCTTGTCCTTTAATATATGAAGCGGAACTTCTATTTTAAAAGCACCGACATCTGTTGAGAATGTTCCTGACATCGTATAGTTTACGCGATAGATAAATGAATGGCCGGCTGCAGAATCTGATGGGTTCCATATGTATTTGTCATCAATTTTATCTGCTCCACTTACAAAAGCCACATGAAATTCACTTATATCTATAGGAATAACAGTGTCTTCAGGTTTGTTTTCTTCAGTATTTTTCTCAGCGTTTTCTTCACTGCTCAGTTTGTCAGCAACATCATCAGCGTTGTTGTTACTATTCTCTTCTGCTTGTAAATTACTGGATGTATCCACTGTATTTTCGTCCTGGTTTGAAGGTTTACCGGAATTACTATTCTCTGTAGCGCTGTCGCTTTCTGTATTTTCTGAATCCTGTTTGCTATCGCTGTTGTCATCGCTGTCATTGCTATCACTATTGCTGATATCCTTTACAGTTAAGTTTCCGCCTTCCGAATTACTTTCTTTCTCATTGTCAGAATTACTAGATTCTATCGTCTCATCAACTGATTCGTTCACCGAATCATTTACTGTCAAATCCTTTTCAATGCCTGCAAAAATAAAATTTCCAAGACCGTTACTTGATACGAATTCAAGCTTTTGCATGTCGTCTTCTGAAATGCCTGACGTAAACGTAATCTCTTCCATATCTCCATTTTCTTTTTGATGATACAGCCTCATATTTTTAAATTTACTGACATCCATCATCTTTATCTGAATTCTGTATGCTGCATTTTTCTCTACATCATTCCCGCTTTCATCTTTTCTTGCAAGATTAAATGCCCACGCTCCTGAAACACATATCCCAATCATCTGTTTTTGTATTTTATTTTCCAATTCTTTTTTTGCATCCTGGTTTATTGAGTTGAGTATCAGTATTTCAGAAGAACTTAGCTCTGTCCCGTCTTCTTTTTTTATTTCTGTCAGCACATTTTGCTCATTACATTCAGAAACTACCCCATTCCATGTCAGAGAAAAAGGATTAGTCTGCGTGTTTGGTTCATCTGTTGTGATATCTTCCGATACTGTTTCACTTGATGTGATAAACGCATCTCCACCGGAATTATCTTCTACACTTTCCTCTGTATCAGCTGTATCAAAGTCGCTCGTGAAACCTCCTCCATCGTCAAAGATTCCAGAACCGCTATTGTCTTCTACAGTTTCTTGTTCACTCTGCAAATCATCGTTCACTGATTCACTTTCAAACGCAAATGCTTCTTCAGTCATGTCTGCTGCGTATATTGAAGCTGGCTGAAGTATTGTCATCACGCCAGCCATCAGCAAGGCAATCACTTTATTTTTTTTCACTACTTTTTTCAGCTCCTTTTTTTTGTTTTTTGTATCACAAAGTCTGACAATTCACCGTGTCTGCTTATTATCAGTCCCTGGCGATATATTCGCTTAATTGTAATATGCTGAAAAACTTACGTTTTTAACATATTTATCTATTTTTGGCAGTTGCAATTTTTGTTAGAAAATGTGTGCCGCAATCAGCCTATTCGTTGCAAATGCAGGCGAAAATATTTTCGCCAGCATAATTATTTAAGAAATTCTCGTATATATTTCTTCCTTATTGTTTGGTATTTCCATTGCATCAAATACCTCGTTCTCAGAACTCATCCACATTCCATTCAACCCATATTCAGTTCCAACAAATGCAAAGTTTTTGCCGATATGCAGTGTTTTTAATGCGTTTAAATTTGAAAATGCCCAATTCATATTTGTCACTTTTGATGAATCAATATTTGAAATGTCAAGATTTGTTAAATTTAAGCATAAATTAAACATGTTGCACATATTTGTTACATTTGGTGTAAAAAAAGACGATAAATCTAATGATTCAATACTTTCGCATCCATAAAACATCTGTTCCATGTTAACTACATTGTTCGTTTCAAAAGACGATAAATCAAAATTCGTTACTTTTTTACAATTTGTAAACATCTGCTGCATATACTTAACTTTAGGTGTGTTAAAATTTGACACATCTAACACCTCAATTTCATAACATCCATAAAACATATGGTTCATTGCTAAAACATTTGAAGTATTAAAATGTGAAACATCTAATTCTGAAATTTTTTGGCAATTATAGAACATTTCGCTTAAATTTGTTGCTTTTTCCGTGTTAAAATTAGATACATTTAGAAGATTAAGGTTTTTACACCCGGAAAACATACCGACAAAAGTTTTTACATTGCCTGTATTCCAATTTGACACATCCAGTGTTGTTAATGAATTGCAATCATAGAACATATATCCCATACTGTTTACATTCTGTGTATTCCATTTAGATACATCCAAAGTCCTTATATTTTTGCAATTATTAAACATATCTCCCATATTGTCTACTTTAGATGTATCTATATTTGATACATCTAATTCTGTTAAACTTATACAATTTTGGAATGCCGATGACATATATACAACACTTGATGTATTAAAGCTCTTAATATTCAATGATGTTAATGATGTACATCCACTGAACATTCCTGACATCGATTTAACAGATTCTGTATTAAACTGCAAAAGGTTAAGTTCTATCAAAGATGAACAGTTTTTGAACATGTATTGCATATCTTTAACATTTCGCGTATCTATATTATCAAATATAATTGACCTAAGCTTCTGTTTTCCATAAAACATACTATCTGAGTAGTTTTGAAATATTATATTGATTCCTTCAATCTGTGTAGATACATACATAATATTATTGTCATTCCATGCAACAACGCCATTATCCCCGTCATCATCAACATCAATAGCAATGGCATTATTTGGCATCTCAATGTCAGTAAACCTGATTTCGTTTACATTGTCTGATATCAATTTATTAAAGTCAGAGCCTGATTTTAATACGAACGTCACTGGCCTTGCGTACAAATCAATATCTTCAGTCAATTGTATACTTGGAATACCGTCTTTTGACACATTTACTTTATTAATACATTCAGGCTCGGTGAACCAAAAAACATTCATTGTTCCTGGAACTTTATACTGGCCTATGATGATATCCATTGCACTGTTAAAAACAATTTCGTTTTTTATAGACCCATCTGCAAATGTCATTCCGTTTCCATGAAATGTCACTGTATAACCATTTATATTTTTTTTAGGTTTTTTTGTACTTATTTCTACGTCTGGAATCGGTCTGTCATCATTATTTTTTCTGTCTTTCCATTTTTTTGTAAAAGTTATTGTGCCTTCTTTTTTCGTATTTTTAAAGTTGTATATTAAGTTGTTTTCGGTAGTATTCTGATTGATAACTCGCGCTTTGCGCTCGTAACCAGCACGAAGTGCGGCAAGCGAGGCCTGATGGCTGAGCGAAGCGCGTTTCGAACGGGGATTCAGACCCACGTGCGAAGTTAAAACCGGAACATTTGACCCGCGGACGACTTTTTGTTGGTCGGGGATTTCCCGTTCTTCGTTAATATTTGTCTCTGCATAAACAAGGTCCGCATATGTTATGCCAATAGCACCTAAGAGTAAAAGAGCAGCTGTCCATATCATTTTCTTCAGTATCTGCATTATCACCACCATCCTTCGATAACTCTCACTTTGTGTATTCCCATTAGTTTATCTCCTTATTTTTACTCACCAAAGCAAGCTCCCGCTTTTAAGCATGGAAAAACTGACTAATGTAATATCCAAAATCAGGCTGATACTAAATGTATCAGCCTGAAAATTGCAATTATCTATCTTCTCCATCCTGTTCTTTAATGTCATCTGCGATATCTTCAGTCACTACAGCTTCCACTCTTTCAATGTTTTTCACTCTCTCATCTGCTTCTTTCTTTCCTTCCTGCATCAGATAACCAGTAATGTATTCCATATTATTTGATAACTTAAACTTGCCGTCATCAGCATCTGGAATATTAAACTCCTCTTTTACCTGCTGCATTTCATCAGCGTCTCTTACAAAGATAATGTCAGCGTCTTTTGGGCTTTTAACAAACTCACCATTTGCAATAACATTAGCCTCAATAAGCCGGCTAAGTGACATTGTTTTGGAACCAGCTGCTCTTCCAACCTGGTTCAGAATACCGTCAAGGCCTCTTGATGCAACGTTCTCCTGCGCTTTTTCATTCAGCCAGAGAATCTCGCGGTTATTGATGTCAATAACATACATGGAGGCCTGTCTGGCATCAGCATCAAGTATAAACTTATTTACAACTGCTGCTGGCTCAAAGAGTTTTCCCATATCCTTATCGGTACGTTTCATAACGCCAAAATATGTATGAGGCTGGTTAAAGAATTTCTGCCCGGTATAACTGTTTACCTGTGGGATTACATAAGCGACACCATCTGCCTTCAGTTTTTCCAGGTCAAGGTCAACATACTCTGCTGCACCTTCACCATTGATGTCGCCACCATCCTGTACGTCGCCTGAATACACGAAGCCTTCTCCATGCTTTGCCCCATTCCATCCACAGAACTGTACGATGTTCATATCCTTATCGCAGAACGCAACTGTCAG
>OKVF01002253.1_pt1 | contig 11439 bp, 7 predicted proteins | sample 1604831 | NCBI WGS metagenome assembly OKVF01 (sample SAMN01760980, study PRJEB22395) | human gut metagenome
GGTCATGGCTGTACGTCCCGGAACAAAGAATTTGCTTCCCATTCCGCGCGGTTTCATGACTCTTGCTTTAAACTTGACTGTTTTGCCTTCATAATTTTCCGGATGATCCATTGCATCCACAAACCAGATGCCATAATCTTCCGGAAGAATCTCGATAACCGGCGCATTCATATCAAATGGCATTTCATCCTGGAAAATATCACCCAGCTCGCCTTCTTCATCCTCAAAGATAACTTCTGCTCTCTGATTTGCGACCTTGATTCCACGTCGATAAGTCGGAAGTGGATCTTCCTTTTTGCAACGGTTGAAGATAACCATATCTGTATTTTTTATCATATCCATAAAAATGGATTTCATATTCGCCATATACATCTGGAAAGTACTTCCATCTACACAGGTAATCTGCTGTTCTACTCCCCAGCCTGTCGGCAGCTGCGTTTTTTCAAAATTGCTTACCAGCCACATGCCATTATATTCTATGATAACACGCTCCGGCTGATGAAGAATATCCATGGCAACCAGTCTGTCTGTTGTAAAGTCTTCCTCATTTTCAATTACCTCCACAACAGTATTATTGGCTTCAAGAATTGCCGGATCGTATTCTTCCTCCCCTTCCTCACAGAGGATCAGAAGTGTCTTTCCATCCGTATGGAAATAATCCTGCTGTATGGTAAAACTCAGGAAAGAAGTCTTGCCACTTTCCAGGAAACCGGTCATTAAATAAATCGGTACTTTGATCTCATCCATTGTCTGTATTCTCCTCTATGATTACAGGCCAAAAAGCTCAGCCAGTTTGTCCTCATTCAGTTTAGATCCGATCACGCAGAGACGACCTGTATATTCCGGTGCGCCTTCACGGATTTCTGTTTCTTCCGGAACCATATCAAAATAAATCCATGTTCCATCTTCTGCCGGAAGCATTCCTTTTGCACGGAGAATGATTCCATATTCATCAGATGCAGAAAGAGCTTCCAGCATCTTCTCAAGATTTTCTTTTGTATATTTCTTAATTGTCTCACGACCCCAACTTGTAAATACTTCATCTGCATGATGATGGTGATGGTCATGATGGTCGTGTCCACATCCGCATTCATGATCATGGTCGTGATGATGATGCTCATGTTCTTCATGAGCGTGGTCATGTCCGCATCCGCATTCTTCATCATGGTCGTGATGATGATGTTCATGTTCTTCATGAGCGTGGTCATGTCCGCATCCGCATTCTTCATCATGATCGTGATGATGATGCTCATGTTCTTCATGATCATGGTCATGATGATGTTCGCCATGTTCATGCACATGTCCGCATTCCGGGCATACCTCCTCTTCTTCCATCAGCTCATCTGCCAGAGATACCGGATGCTCCATAACCTCCAGAAGTTTTTTACCTTCCAGTTTCTCGATCGGTGTTGTGATGATCGCTGCTTTGGAGTTAATCTCACGAAGCAGTTCCAGTGATGCCTGTGCTTTTGCTTCGTCAACAATATCTGTACGACTCATGATGATCGCTCCGGCATATTCAACCTGATTGTTGAAAAATTCACCGAAATTTCTCATATACATTTTGCATTTCTTTGCATCAACAACAGTAGTGTAGCTGTTCAGAACCAGTCCTGTTTCTTCTTCTACGCCCTGTACTGCTTTAATGACATCAGATAATTTGCCGACACCAGATGGCTCGATCAGGATTCTGTCCGGGTGATATTTGCTGATAACTTCTTTCAAAGATGCACCAAAATCACCAACCAGTGAGCAGCAGATACATCCTGAGTTCATTTCACGGATCTGGATTCCGGCTTCTTTCAGAAATCCTCCATCAATGCCGATCTCACCAAATTCATTTTCAATCAGTACGACCTGCTCCCCCTGAAAGGCATCTTTCAGAAGTTTCTTGATCAGTGTTGTTTTACCGGCTCCAAGGAAACCGGAGATAATGTCAATTTTAGTTTTTTCCATGATTGCATTTCCTCTCTTTCTGCCCATGGGCAAAATGATTGCTAAATTACTTTATATTATTTGTTTTATATCACTAACTTATAACGCAATTTGACCAGGAGGCATAAAATACCCCCTGGTTATTATCCCTTCATATGGGTAATGGGGACATGAACCAGTCACGTCCCCACTCTATACTCTCTAAAATCAACCGTTGATCATGAAGCTGAGAAGTTTGTCGATATCTTCTTTCTCATATGCTACGATCTCAAGTTCCGGAATTTCTCCGCCGGAGAAGATGTTTGCAAGAGATACATACTGGGAAAGTTTGGATTTCAGGTTCAGTCTGTCACCTTCACCTGTTACCAGTTCAACTTTGCCCTGGCAGCTGTCTACTACTTCAAAAAATTTCTCGATGTCTTTAATATTAGATACTTTCATTGTAAATCTCCTTTCAAAATCTTTATTTTTTATGTTCAACTTACTGCATTTCATGTAAATACTGAGTTTCCAAATGATTTTCCTCAGTTGCGTTCAGTATAACCTATATTTTCTTAAATTGCAACGATTTTATTTGTTAAATTTATATAATTATCGATGTGCAAAATTGGTTAACTTTCACAATAAAATATCAATAAGTAAACACCGCAACACCATATCCTGGCAGTGGATAGTCAAACGAAAACTCTCTGTTATCACATTCCTGTGCCTCTGCTTTAAATACCTCCGGTTTCTCCAAAAGTCCATGTTCATTCATGATCAGTTTATACTGTTTTTTCTTTGGAACACCGACACGATAATCCGGGCGGTCAACCGGCGTAAAGTTTACAATAAACAGAAGGTTATTTCTCTTTGTAGGAGATTTTCTTACCAGACTGAAAATACTTCTGTATGCATCGTCTGCATTGATCCACTCAAATCCGTCAGGATCGTTGTCCCCTGCATACAATGCAGGATACTTTGTATACATATGTAAAAGCGTCTTTACAAACTCCTGAAGATCCTGATGTGGTTTTTCATTCAGAAGATACCAGTCAAGCTCCCTCTCCTCACTCCATTCACGCAGCTGTCCAAATTCCTGTCCCATAAACAGAAGTTTTTTGCCTGGATGGAACAGCATAAATGCATACGCAGCTTTCAAATTACGAATCTTTTCTTCCGGATAGCCTGGCATCTTATTAACCATAGAACATTTCAAATGTACGACTTCATCATGCGAGATGACAAGGACATATTTTTCACTGTATGCATAAGTCATAGAAAATGTCATCTTATTGTGATTGTCCTTACGGAAATATGGATCCAATTTCATGTATTCAAGAAAATCATTCATCCATCCCATATTCCATTTCAAAGAGAATCCAAGTCCTCCATCTTCAGCTTTTCCGGTAACCTGTGGCCATGCGGTAGATTCTTCTGCTATCATGACCGTTCCATGATTTCTTCCAAGTACAACGGTATTCAAATGTTTGAAAAACTCAATTGCTTCAAGGTTTTTGTTATCACCATATTTATTAGCAACCCACTCGCCATCCTTCTTTCCATAATCCAGATAAAGCATAGATGCTACTGCATCAACACGAAGTCCGTCTACATGACACTCTTCAATCCAGTAGAGTGCATTGGCAATCAGGAAGTTTTTGACCTCCGGACGGCCATAGTTATAAATCTTGGTTCCCCAGTCCGGATGTTCTCCCTGTCTCGGATCTTCATGTTCATATACTGCTGTACCGTCAAAATTTGCGAGGCCTTGTGCATCTTTCGGAAAATGTGCCGGTACCCAGTCCAGAATAACTCCAATCTTATTACGGTGCAGATAATCGATCATATACTTGAAATCCTGAACAGAACCATAACGGGAGGTTGGTGCATAATATCCTGTGACCTGATATCCCCATGAGCCATCAAACGGATGCTCGGCAATTCCCATAAGTTCTACATGTGTATAACCCATTTTCTTTACATAGGCAGCAAGTTCATGTGCCAGTTCACGGTAATTATAAAATCCCGGATCATCTTCATCTTTTGCTTCATGTTTCTTCCAGGAACCGGGGTGTACCTCATAAATGGCCATAGGATCTTTGGTTTCATCAAATTCCGGACGTCTTTTCATCCAGGTAGTATCTTTCCATTTATAATCAGAAATATCCGCAATTCTGGATGCAGTGCCAGGTCTCAGTTCTGCTTCATTCCCATATGGATCGGCTTTGTATAATTCTTCACCATGATAGCCGATAATATAGAATTTATAGAGATCTCCAACTTTTGCTCCAGGTATAAATGTCTCATATACCCCAATTGGTCCGACTTTCTTCATTGGATTTGCCTGTGTATTCCAGTTATTAAACTCTCCAACAACAGAAACTGATCTGGCATTTGGTGCCCACACAGCAAAATATACACCTTTCTTACGCCTCTGTATCGTCGGATGGGCTCCTAATTTCCTGTAAATGTCATAATGGGTTCCCTGTCCGAACAGATACTGATCCAGCTCTGTAAACTGCAACTTCTCTCCCATTCAAACGTACCTCCCTTAACAGCTATTTTATTCCGGCACTCTTTACAACTCTGCGCCTCCTATCAGCATTATGCACATTTATTATGCTGATATTTTGCATTTTTATAGACATATTATACCAATCCATAATGTTCCCGTCAATTAAAATAAGAAATTACAAGTACACAAAAAAGAGGACTTGTCCGATTGCGCTTTCGAACTTGTCCTCTTTTGTGGATTCTTATTTTATATAGAATTAATATCCTGTATCATACCCATCTCCGGAGTCCTCATCTGCATAATCACTTCCGTCTCCGGAACTGTCATCATAAGATCCATCGTCTGAGCTGTTATCTCCGGAACTGTCATCTGATGAACTTCCATCCCCGGAAGAGTCATCGCCTCCTGAGCTGTTATCTCCGGAAGAACTGTCGGAACTCTCATCACTTCCATCACTGACATCACTGCTGTCCGAAGATCCTGTATCACTTACATCAGAACTATCTGTTGAGCCGTCATCTGAGGTAGTACCATCTGATACCGCTGTACCATCACTGCTTCCGTCAGAAGAACCACTGTTATATCCTGCAACGATACCCTTCTGAAGTGAACTGTCCCAGAAATCAGAATAGTTTGCATTCTGTAAAGTAACTCCCTTGGCTGCTGCAAGCTCACTGACTGTCATCAGCTTATAACCCTTCTGCACAAGTTCCGGAATCATCTTGATCGCAGCCTGTACGGATGGCTCATGAATATCATGCATCAGAATGATCGAACCGTCAGTAAGATCTCCGTTCATAATCTCATTATAGTCTTTGTCAACATCCATATAACTCCAGTCAAGAGAATCCAGCGACCATGTAAAGAATGGTTTCTGTACAGTAGCAATGATATCATCACTCCAGTTTCCATATGGTGCTCTGGCAACACTTGCCTTCTGTCCACATGCCTTCTCCAGAGCTGCATCTGTATCTGAAAACTCTTTGGCAACTGCATCCATATCAAGATCATACAGATTCAGATGATCCCAGGAATGAGATCCGATCTCACATCCAATGTCTACCATTCGCTGAACTTCGCTCTGCCAGTTCTCAACATTCTGTCCGAGCATAAAGAATGTCGCATGTGCATTATTCTGTTCCAGGCAGTCCAGAAGCTGGTCTGTATACTCTCCCGGGCCATCATCAAACGTAAATGCAATTCTTGTCTTATGCTGACTCGGATCATACGTTCCGTCATCATTGAAATAATAGTCATCAAAACCAACACTTACCCAGCCGGTCTGTGTATAACCATTGTCTCCAAAATAATATGTAGAACCATCTATTTCCTGCAGTCCACCTGCATAATATGTACCATCCACATTCTGATACCATTTACCGTTCTCATCCTCATGCCAGCCAGCAGTCAGCTGAGAAGCCTTTGTCAGATCACTCGCACCCTTCAGCGGTTTACGGATTGCTGCATTTGTGTCTTTTTCTATCTGTGTCTCAGTTCCTGAATCTCCCGTATTGATATTCGCATTCGTATCTGTTTCTGCCTGTACCTGTGCCGGTTTATCTGTATTTTTCCCTCCGACCCGATTAATGACCGGAAGAATGATTCCTCGTATCACAAAGACAAATACGAGAATTATTGCAACAATATACGCGCCTTTTTTCATCATCTGACGACGTCTTATCTGCTGTTGCTTTTTGCGCATTCGTTCACGCAATACCCTTTTATCCATCTACTCCACCTGCTGTATTTTTCTATAACTTTTTTGTCTATTTATTATCATAACGCATTTAATTCTGAAATACAATCACAATTCCTGAACTAAATCAAGTTATTCTGTGAATGATGATCCAATACTTCAGCAGGTATATCAGATAACTCTTTTTAATTCAAAATTCTCTGTTACCAGAAGAAGATCTGCCTCTTTACCTGTATGAACAGACCCTGTTCTGTCATAAATCCCAATACTTCTTGCCGGATTTCTCGTGGCTGCAAAAATCACCTGGTCTACAGGCACACCAAATTCTATTGCTTTGCACATACAGCCAAATAAATTTGTCGCAGATCCTGCAAGTGTTCCGTCTTTCAGCACTGCCTTGCGGTCCTTCACAGTTACTTCCTGTCCGCCAAGCTCATATGTACCGTTTTTCATCCCTGTTGCACGCATGGAGTCACTGATCAGAATCACTCTTTCCGGTCCGAACATTTTGAATGTTGTTCTGATCACGGATGGATGAATATGATAACCATCACAGATCAGTTCAACCATACATTCCGGATCATCCGAAGCCGCTCCGATCAGTCCCGGTTCTCTGTGAGCCAGTGGCTGCATCGCATTATAAAGATGCGTTACGTGATGTGCTCCCAGTGCCATTGCTTCTGCCGCACATTCATAATCTGCCGCTGTATGTCCCAGAGATATCTGTACTTCTTCCTTCATTTCCCGTATGAAGTCCATAGCTCCTTTTACATTCGGTGCCAGTGTTACAAGTCGGATTCTTCCACCTGATACTTCATTCAATTCCTTTACAAAATCTGCATCCGGTTCTGTAATCCATTCTTCCACATGTGCGCCCTTCTTAACAGGATCCAGAAACGGTCCTTCCATATTGATACCTGCAACCGTTGCTCCATCGCCGGACTTTTCTGCTTCCCTGATCCCTTTGAAAATCTTCTTAAGCTGTTCCTTCGGAAGTGTCATGGAAGTCGGACAATATGATGTTATTCCACTTTGTCTCTCATATCTTAAGATTTTTTTCAGGCCCTCCGGATCACCATCAGAAAAATCTTCCCCATATGCTCCATGGCTGTGAATATCCACAAGACCGGGAATGACTATAAGGCCCTCAGCATCTATAACTTCCTCTTCAGATGTTTCTTCAAATGCCTCTGTCAGTCTGTGATTTCTGATATAAAGTGTTTCCCTGCAAAAACTTCCATCTTCCTGAAAAACATTTCCATTTTTTATGATCATCCTTCATTTGCCACATCATCTTCCGATGCAGTTTCCTCACTTTCTTCTGCAGTGTCACTGCTATCTTCCTCTGACGCATTATCTTCTGTAGTGTCTTCTGCAGCATCAACTCCGGTGTCTTCACTTTCCGGATCTGCATCTTCATTTGCCACATCAGCTTCTGTTGCAGAAGTTTCATTTACTGTCGCATTATCCACTATAAAACGTTCCACACGCATCAGTGCCAGTGATTCATTTACTTCCTGTTCACCATAATATGCAACCAGCTGATCAAAACTCTCATAGCCATATTCTGATAACAGCTCGTCTTTTAATGTCTGTATATCGTCATCGTCAAGACTGAGTCCTTCTGCATCCATGATTCCCTGAACAATAAGGTTCTGTTCCACTTTGGATTCTGCATACTGCTGGCAGTCTTCCTCATAATCTTCTTCAGACATTCCCTGAGCCTTAAGGAAATCAGACATTTCCATACCTGCTTCTTTGACATAATTTTCATTGAGTTTTTTGTATGCTTCAACCGCCTTATCCACATCTTCTTCCGGATATTCTTTTACTTCAGAATTTGCGAGTACTTCGCTCCAGGCATTACTGTAAAGATCATAATCTGCTGATTTTGTCTCATTTTCTTCGAGTTCTTTTTTGACGGCTGCACGATACTCGTCAACTGTCTTGTATTCTGTATTGGCAGCTACCCACTCATCATTCAGTTCGGGAGGCCGCGTGAACTTCTGCAGCGTAACCTTAAACACAACCGGTTTACCGGCAACAGATTCTTCATAGTAATCATCCGGGAAAGTCAGGTCCAGTTCTTTTGTCTCTCCCTTTTTCATGCCAATGATTCCATCCTCGAATCCATCGATCATTCCGCCCTCACCAATCACAAGATCATAATCTTCTGCAGAACCCCCATCAAATTCTTTTCCGTCTATCGTTCCGGTAAAATTAATCGTTACCGAGTCGCCCTCTTCTACTGTTCCGTCATTTACCTCTGTTCCGTTTTCTTCAAGATTATAATCGATCTCTGCCTGTACATCATCATCCGTTACAGTAACCGATGCTCTGTCCAGTGTCAGTCCCTTATATTCTCCAATCGTAACATATTTTGAAACATCAGAAACAGACACCAGTCTGACTGCCGAAGCAGATGTTTTTTTATCTGAGGATGCAGAATCTTTTTTATCCCCTGTATCCTGTGTTGTCTCGGTTTTGGTTTCTTTTGTATCAGATCCGCCACATGCTGTAGCAGATAAAGCCATGCACATTACCAACATCGCTGCAACTGTTTTTTTCTTCATAATAAAACTCCTTTCAAATCTGCATATCACATTTCTGGTACCGGTGTCGGTCTGGAAGAATCCCATACCTCAGATACATCAAAAAGATCGCTCAGCATATCCGGGTTATAATACATTCTGTAACCATCCAGATTTCTTCTTCCCTGTCGGAAATACTGATCTGTGATCTGTACAAAGTACTGACTGGAATCTACATTACAGAAGTAGTCATAACCCGCACTCTTATAATACTGAAATTTCGGATTATCAGAAGAGTAACCTTCCCAGTCACCAATATCTGCACCAAACGCAAAGATGATCATATCTGTATCTCCAAGGATCGGGGCTACATTTGCTTTCCATTTCTCATCGTCTGTCTTAAGATCCTCAGCAGAACGCTCTGTTGCATTCATATGTCCCCAGGTATGGCTTGCGAATTCCCATCCCTCTGCCTTCATGGCATCTGCCACTTTGGTCGCATCTTTTACATCCTGGTCATAATCGAAATCCGGATGTTCTTCCAGGAATTTCTTCTGGTCATCCTGAAGGTTTTCGCCGGTCTTATATGCACTGTCTGTTCTGTATCCCAGTACTCCGTTATAACCGGTCATCGCAAGGATTCCCTTACGTCCATGATAGGAAAAATCCGGATGTTCTTTGATAAAAGAATCCAGAAGCGGTACCAGATCATAATCTCCGACTAAAACATTTCCGTCAGCATCAACATATTCGTTCTTTACCTCTCCATTCTCGTCAAGTACAAGTTTGGATGCACAGCCATCACCGTCCATATAATGGTAATAGCTGACATCATCCTGCGAAAGGACAAACGGGATCTTGCCCTCGGGAACCATGATCTTGCCCCTGCTCATCGTACCGTCTTTATTTACCGTTGCCATATCATGCGGACTTACCAGTACATAGCCCTTGTCATACATAATCTGAATGATCTTATTAAACTCACTGACTGTTGTCATGACCTGATTATAATTTCCGGATTTTGAATCTCCATCAAATGCTCTGGATGTGTCCTCGATCAATGTATGAAAAAATACATGTGTGATTTTTTCAAGAGGATATTCAACCAGTGATTTTTTCGCAATCTGGCATTTTGCAGCAAGATCCATGTAATCTTTATTTTTTGTAAAATCATCCTGCTTTTTCAGCAATTTGATTGCCTCATCATAATTATACTGCTGATACATGATCGTTGCCTGATCAAGCACAGAATCAGAAGTTTCTGTGTCTGCAGATTCTTTTGAATCCTCTGCATCTGCATAAACGTTCTGTATCATTTTAGCTCTTATGCCGTCTGTAACCGGCAGATAACCACTTCCCCCTGTCAGTGCTGCTGCAGTAAGTACTGCTGTAAGTATTAATGCTCTTTTTTTCATTCTTTATCCCCTTTTATCAGTTATGCCATTGGCGGCACCGGTGTCGGTCTTACCGGATCAAAAACACTCTTTACATCAAAAAGATCCTCCAGAAGCTCCGGGTGGTAATACATACGGTATCCGTCCAAATTTCTTCTCCCCTGACGGAAATACCGCTCTCTTATCTGTACATAATATTTACTTGAATCTACATTGCAAAAATAATTGTATCCTGCACCTTTTAAATATTCGAATTTATCGCCGTGATAATCCTCCGGTCCACAGAGGTCTGTACCAAACGCAAATATAATGATATCTGTACCTCCGATCAGCGGATCTACATTATCTTTGAATTTTTGGGTATCGGTCTGAAGTGTTTCCAGTCCTATCTGCCCTACATTCTGATGCCCCCAGGTGTGACTTGCAAAAAGCCATCCCTCTGCTTTCATGGCATCTGCGACTTTCTTGGCGCCCTCTCTTTCTTTCGCCAGGCTGAAATCAGGATGTGCATCCAGCCATTCAACCTTATTGGCATCCAGATCATCCGGACGTGTCTCATAGCTCTGGTCTGTACGATATCCTAAAATACCATTATAACCGGTAAGTGCCACAATTCCTTTTGCTCCTCTGTATGAAAAATCCGGATGTTCTTCTACAAAACGGTCGATCAGTGGAACCATATCATAATCTCCGACAGAAACGCTTCCATCATCCTCTATATATTCGTTCCGGATTTTTCCATTCTCATCAACAACCAGCTTCGATGCATATCCATCACCATCCATATAATGATAATAACAGACATCGTCCTGTGAAAGAACAAACGGAATCTTCCCTTCCGGGAGAAGGATCTCTCCTTCTGTTATATTGCCATCAGCATCTGCCTTAGCCATATCATAGATACTGACCATGACATAGCCTTTCTCATACATAGTCTCTGTAATCTTGTTGAATTCATCGATCGTTGTCATAACTTGATTGTAATCAGCTTCTTTATAGTCTCCATCAAATGCTTTAGATGGATCTTTTATCAGTGTATGATAAAAAACATGTGTAACTTCTTCCAGTGGCCAGGACTTACAGGAAGCTTTTATTTCTTCATATTGTTTTACCGCATCCTGCATTTCTGTATTCTTTTTATAGCCACTGTATTTCTGAAGCAGGCTGATTGCCTTGTCATAATCATATTGTACTGCGAGAAGCTTCGCATCTGCCAGAATTTCCTCCGGGGTTCTCTCATCCACTTCCAGATCTGAACGACTCTGTTTCACCGTATCTGTCAAAGTCGGCTCCGATGAGTCCTTTTCTGCTGATTTTTTTGATGAAACCTGACTTTGCCTGCTTTCTCTGGTCACAAAACTGACGATTCCGGTGACTGCACTCACT
>OKVF01002269.1_pt1 | contig 11320 bp, 6 predicted proteins | sample 1604831 | NCBI WGS metagenome assembly OKVF01 (sample SAMN01760980, study PRJEB22395) | human gut metagenome
CGTGGTGGTCGATGGTCGCGTCGTTCTCGCCCCAGCGGTAACCGGGCGTGTCGGGGAATACCGTCTGGATATGTCCACGGAGCTTTTCGGGCAGATGCGAGCAACGTGTCAGGGGCGACGAGATAAGCCCCTTGTCATAAAGGCTCTGTGCCAGCCTGAGAGTCTGGGCGGGCATGAAGCCGAGATTGTTGAAGGCGTCCATCTGGAGCGTGAGCAGTGTGTGGAAACGGATATTGAAGCGGTCGGTCTCGTCAACCGTCAGCGTGGCCGATACCGTCTCACCGACAGGGATTTCGTCGGCGACTGCGCGGGCGTCCTCCTCTGCCTCCCAGACGTCTTCGGATTCAAATCCCTCTCCTCTGTTGACATTGACACGGATTGAATGTCCGTCGGGGATACTGTTATAGTTATCGAAACGGCCGGTAAGGTCGCCCACATAGTCAAGGGCGATTGCCTCCTGACGGGTAAGGTCGTATTCTGGCAGTCCGATATGGAGGAATGTCTGGTTGATGTTGTAGGTGAACATCAGATCCATGCCTTTCGACACAAGGCCGGTCTGTGCGAGGCGGTGCAGGTGTCGCCCGGATTCACGGAAGTGGAAGGCACCGCGTATGGCGCCGTAGCTGAGGCGCGTGAGCCACATTCTGCTGCGGGGGCATCCGACACGGAAGTGGCGGCAGATGTTGAAGAAGCGTGCCTGTGCGTCGGCTCCGCCGTCGGAGGCGAACACCACTTCCCCGGCTTCACGGAACAGGGGTTTGAGCTGTCGCTCCAGCTCTTTCATCGTCACCGACATACGGAACTTGTCGGGCATGAAGGGATATTCTCCCTCGGCCAGTTCGCACAGTGGTGTCTGGCGTATGAAACGGGGCGGGATGTTGGCGACGGTGACGGTGTCGGATGTGTAGATACCGTTGGCGGCTTCGGTGTTCGCGCCCAGAGAAAGGGCGACGGTCTTGGTGGCGAGAATGTTCTCGCAGATAATAAGAATCATAAATTTAATGTGGGTTTAGGGGTGATTTTATGAAAGTCACGGGGACGGTCGTCCATCCCCGTGACCTGGGGATAGTTGTGTTTGGGTTGACACGGTTGGCCGCAGGTTGGGATACTTATAGCTTTGGTGTGGACATAGTGGTTGGAATCGCGGCTATGCGGCGGCAATCATGTCGGGTGAATCGCAGTATAAAACTGATTGTGGAATATGCGCGGTGAGTGGCGGTCAAGGCTTGGGGCCTTTGGGCTTACGCTGCTGCCTCTGCTGGTTTTCGTCCTTCGGGGCGGTCTGCCCGCGCTGGAGTGGCTCCTGCACGTTCTTGGTCGCCTCGTTGGTCGCTCCGTTATTGTTCACGGCATACTGGGTCTTGCTTTCCTCGGCGATGCCGACGACCTTGTCGCGGTCGGGATATACCCGAGTGGTCTCAGGCTGACGCTTTTCGGGATTGTACTGGAAATAGACGGTGCAGTCGTTGCCGAATTTGTCCTTGGTCTCGCCTACGAGGACTTTCTTGCCTGCGAGGTAATCGGCCTGCTGCTGTTCGTTAAGCGGCAGCTTGCACCAGTGTTCGAGGCGCTTGACGGAGCCGTCGGGATTGTGCCATGAATCCCGGACTTGCTGTTGCTGGGAACTGTTCTGCTCCTGCTTCTGGCGGTAAACATCGGAATTGACGAACACAATGTCGCGTTTTGCGGCGTTGTATTGCAGGTCGGCTGTGAATTTGGCACCGTTGGGCAGTTCCACGTGCTGCTCGCGTATCATGCCGCCGTTTTTGAGTATGCCGATAGCCTGCATATCAAGGCTGATGTTGGCGACTTTGGGCTTGATGTAGATTTTATCCACCGGCATGGCCTCTATCTCATTGGTGAGCTTGTCTATGCTCACGAGGCACTTCTTCGTTTCCCCTGTTTTGGGGTCGGCGAGTTCAACGACTTTGCCGAGATTGCCGGTCTTGCGGAGTTCCGCCTTGTCCTCCTTTGTGAAAGTGTAGCCCTTGAATTCCTGATCGAGCTGCGGCTCATTGCGGATGAAGTGAGGCACGAGTGAGTATGAGCCGTCGGGGTTGCTGCGGAACGAGAGCTTCGCCTGAAGGGAAAATGTCTCGTCGCCGAAACGGGGCGTGACTGTGAATAGCTGCGGCGACTTGTGGTTATATACCATCTGGTTGAGTGCCCCTGATTTTTCGAGGTCGTCGCGCGTGATGCCCCACTGTTTCTCTATTTTAGCCCAGTCAATGCGGTCAGGGTCAATGGGTGTCGTCTTGACAGCCGTTGATTTTTCCGGCTCCTGCTTGGGTGCTTCCTCCTCTTTCTGTTCAACCGTCTCTTTGGGAGTGTCAACCTCCACCTTGTACGGTTTCAGCATTTCGGCATTTTCCTCCGGCTTCTGAATGAGGTCGGCCATTGCCGTGGCGATTGCTTCATAACGGTCGGCGGGCAGTCGGAAGAAGCTGAACATCGTGGGGTTCTTTGCCTGCCGTATGAAATTTGACATGAACGCTTCGAGGGGGTTCTGCCCTTTGCTGAACTTGATGAGTTCACTGAATGGCGTTGACTTTACGTCTGCCATCCGAGGAGTGCCGTCAGGATTCTGCCCTACGACAACTCCCACCTGCCCGCTCTCATTATTGCGGGCCACCAGCAATTCCTGCTGTTCTGTGGTCTGGTCCATAATTTAATTTAGTTGGGGATTCTGTGGTGGTTTTGGCGGTTGAGCCGCCGGCTTTGGGTTTACGCTTCAAGGTTCTGTATTCTGGATGGGAAGAACTTATGAAGGAGTTTTCAAGGAAACTGTCGAGGTCGCGCTGGAGGACAAACTTGATGTTGCCTTCAAAGCTCTCGTAAACCTCAATCTTTCCTGCGTCGCGGTATCGCCGGATTGTCCTCTCGCTGACATTGAGCCCGTTGATGATGTCTTCAAGAAGGATTATCGGTTCACCGTGAAAGAAAAGTCTCGGTTTGTTTCCTGTGGGATACTGGCAGGGACTACGGGCGCGTTCTTCGATGAGAGAAACGTATGCCTGCACTGCGGTCTGGAAATCCGCTGTTTCTTCTGCGGTCTGTTCCATCTGCTTACTCGGCGGTTGACGGGGTGGATAGTTCCATCATCGGAGCGAGGAGCTTTGCAGCAATCATCAGGAACATGGAGCCGTAGAGCCATGCTGTTGCTTCGGGAGGAGCTTCCGCCAGTGATGAGCGGAGTGATTTACGGTAGCCACTGGATTTGCGGCTGTTGAACGTCTTGCGATTTTTACGGGTGGGCCTCCTGTTGAAGCCGGGAGTGTTCGGTGGAGTTGTTGCTTCCATTCGGTTATGTGTTTTGTGTTAAACTTATCGAGGATTGCGCCTCGTTTGACAATATAACTGAATGGATTGCCTATGGGATTATTTTAGGACTGTTAAATTTGTAATCTATTGAAATTACGTCGAATACGACAAGTATAATTTCATTTGTTAAAATATAACGATTTGCCGGATTATAGTGGTGATTGTAGAAAGGTAAATGATTTGGCTGTTTTTCGGAGGTAAGATAAAGAACAAAAATATAGCGTATAGCCCACACATCCTCTCTTGATGGCTCCGGAATAAGCCTTAACCGATTGATGTGAAACTATACGCTATGCGATAAGCATAGCATAAGTGTCACGCTCAAGCTCGGTTTTTGTTAATCTTCCGGATTTACAAGAGAACTCTTGCGATAACCTATGTTATCCTATATTGTTGAATGCGCCCGACTCTACGGGTGCTATCTTTGCTATTTACGCTGCAAAGATACTAATTTTTAACGAGGTATTCAAGACTGGATTTCACCGTTGCTGTCAATCCCGTACTTCTTGCGGAGACTAATCAGTGTTTTCTCGGTGATATTTAGCAGTTTTGCCGCTTGCTTCCAGTTGCCGCCACGTTGGTATGCCTCCATAATCATGCTGCGTTCCTTCAGAGGATTGCGCAGTGCGAGACTGTTGTCGGTGGTCGGTTCGGAGAGGTTGAAATTAATGTCATCGGCGGTGATGGTGTCGGTTTTGGCATGGAAGGCGGCAAAAAGAACTATGTCTTTCAACTCGCGCACATTGCCGGGCCACGGATAGAGTTTAAGTGCCTTGATTGCTGATGCGTCGAGTCGCTTTCGGGGCTTGCCTGTCTTGGCTGCATACGATTTCAGGAAGAAGTCGGCGATGACGGGAATATCCTCCGTTGTTTCTTTCAGCGACGGCACTGCGATGTCGGATTGTCGGAGTATATAGAACAGGGTTGCCCTGAATGACTTGTCGGCAACCATGCTCAACAGTTCCGGCTCTGCGGTGCAGATAACGCGCACATCGGGGTGTTCCGTTTCAAGGATATGCAGCAACACCGACTGTTTTTCAAACGACAACAGATGCACATTCTTGATAATCATAGTGCCGCCTGCCGACTTTGCGAAATAGCTCTTGATGCGGTCGTAAATCTCACTGCGGTCTGATGCCGGGTCGTGCCGGCCTATGAATGCCGCGCTACCGGCCTCCACAACCGTTATCGGCTTTTGCTCTCGTGAGCTTAGCTGATAAATCTGCCGTGCAATCTGTTCCTTGCCAGTCCCACACTCGCCGAACACGATGGCATTTGCATTGGTGACGGCTATGGCTGACACCTTTTCCTCAACCGCTTTCCACGCTTCACTTACGCGAGGAATCAGTTGGTTGTCAAGCGTAAGCACGACGTGTTCCGGTCTGGCATACTTGCCGACGGTTTCCACAAGCTGCTTGTCAATGGCAGGACGTTGGATGATCGCCACCGCGCCACTGTCGCCCATGACTTCAATCAGCTCCATAGGGCTAAGGTTTTCCACTATGGCAATGACCGGGAATTTGTATCCCTCGGCATTGAGCCAGTTGATTAACTCTCTTGCAGTACCGTCGGACAAACGCATTGCCGTAACGATAACCGCACCGGGTGGCAGCTTCGCCGCCTCAACTTTCCCGGCCTCAATGCTTTCCATAGCAACAGGGTCATAGCCTCCCCGCATAAGCAGATTGGCCATGATCCTATTGTCGGATGCAGAAGCATCTACGATTAGAATTTTATTCATAAATTGTTAAAGTTATATATGTTTTGAAGTAAAACAGTTCTAAAGTTGGGGGGAGAACCGATTAGGATCCCCCCCTCTCAATCATTAAAATAATCTTCGTTACCTTAGAGTACCATTTGAAAATTATAGCTTGTGGAAGACTATTTCATTTACCAAGGCATGATTGGTGCCGAGATTCATGTTTTCATCCTCCGGCAGAAAATCAAGTGTGATTTCTGTTGTCCCTTCGGGAATTTCAATATTCACCGGATTGGATAGTCCCCAATCATTCCAGTTAGCTACGCCACGGTGGGGTAATACAACGGTGGCTGCTTTCTGCCCGTTTATCACAAACGAGCGAATGGCGGCCTTGTTTTCCGTGTTTACCGGACCGTTGCCATTGGCATAGCGTACATAGGCAATATATTTGCCCGGTTGCAAACCTTGTGTGTTTATCTTTATTGTTTTTACCTTATGATCTGTTTCCGCAAAACCATTGCCCCTGTATCCTGCAATTGGAGTTTTTGGCGCATAGGAAATCTCTGATGATACTGCTGAGTCAGTCAATTCTTCGGGATAGCATACAATCTCGTTGCGGTTTGACAGGGGTTCAGAAGCAAATGACGGTACGCCAGACTCTGAAACGCCGATTACCATATATTCACCGGGAATACTTGCATCAAATGATGTTTCGCGTGTTTGAGCCACAATTTTGCCATCACGAAGCACTTCGTAATGTCCGATATACTCAATCGGATTCCATTCAAGACGGTTCATCACCGGACCACCGAGATTAGCATCGGTAGTAAAGCGTGCGATTGGTGTCAAAGGAGCCTTTACATTCGGTTGGTGATTAACATTCATTGTGTTGAACTCTGAGTTCATTACAATCTTGATGTCACCACCTTTTTTAAGTTCTTTTGCTGAGAGATAACCATTTTTTACGGGTTTACCGTTGAATGTCATTTCCTTAATGCCACAACCATAGCCATCAACCTCAATATTGAGCTTGGCACCGCGATAATTGAAGTTTTCCAGTTTACGATTATCGGCCAATGCTTCGGGCACAAACGGGCTGAATTTCAATCCGTCCTTCTCGAAATGAATGCCGAACAATATCCGATTTGTCAACGCAAGATTACCGGAAAGGCACCAAAGCATATTCGATGAATTTAACTCTGTGTATATGTCACCGTTATCAAGATTGAAATTTTCCTTGTTTGTGCAAAAAAGAGCCGCAGGACGGACAATAGCACCGATAGCCTCCATTGTGCCATCTTCGCATCCGACTTTCGCATTAGCCAAAGCCCAATATGCTCCTACAAAAGGCCAGAGGGCATTGTTATGGTAGCTCGGCATATCTGCAATTTGCGGATAGAAAATAGCTGTTCCGAAAGGTGTTGTAGGGTTACTCTCCACGATAGCCTTCTGACGGTCAGCCGGGGCTATGTCATAGAGGATTGAGAGTGACTCACCCAAAGTTTCGGCACGAGGGTTCATTATTGGAAAGTCACGCCCATAGGTATACATTCCGTAATATCCTTTGTCATCAAGCCAAAAAGTATCGTTGATTTTGTCACGAAGGACTTTTGCCTGTGTTGCGAATTCCGAAGACTCTTTCTTTTTGCCAAGGTCCAAAGCCATCTCTGAAAGAATTTGCAGACCTACTGCGTGTACCATGTTGGTGCCCATTGCTTCGCTTTGGGCAATATCGGCCGTCTGCATCCAACGAGGATAACTTTGTTCTCGCCAATCTATGAATGATGTTTCGCCTTTCACAAGACCACGGTCAGAGTAGGTGGTGAGAGCATCCTTCGCAAAAGACCGCTCGATAATCGGATAAACCTTTTTCAGCCATTCTTTGTCGCCGGTCACCTTATATATTTCGTATGCAGCCAAAGCCCACACCATACGGTCGGTAGAAATCGGCCATGCACCTCCCGAACCTGTGTCTTGAATGATTTGTCCTTCTTTGTTGACTTTCTTCATCAAGGAAATCATCGATGCTTTCGGCTGGAGATATGCCATTGAAAGGATAATCGAATAAGACACATCGCGAGTCCATACTCCGGCCCATTCCTTGCCTGTTCGGAGTGTGGTGTCAGGTTCGACGGCGTTGACCATCTCGTCAAGCCCCATATTATAGACAGCCTCAAGCAACTTGTTTTTGCCCGATAAACGAGGGTATGAAGAAATGTCATTTTTGAGTTTCCATTCCTTATTTATAGGCATAAAAAAGTGTGGACGTGCCGAGTATGTAGACTTGATTTCATACGGTGTTACCGCCCAAGCCTTATACTCACCTTGTAGAATAGAGTCGCCCTGCCAACGATAGGCATCAGTGGCGACAATTGTTTCCTGCGCTGAAATAGAACCAATCCCGAATACAAGCGCGGAGAATATGGTTTTAATCGTTGTTGTCATGTCGCTATATGAGGGTTGTTCTATGTGAATTACTCAAGAGGCCTAATTTTCACACCTGCTTTAGTAATTTTCACCGGTAGAATATTTCCTTTCGAATCGAAATTCATTTCGTCTATACAAATCTGTCGATGATTCCCCTCTTTGTCATCGGTAGGATGCATATGATAAACGATATAATATTCATCAGTTGCCGGGACATTGATAACCGAATGATGTCCTGCTCCGGACCCAATCTTACCATCAGCCTCAAGAATTCGTCCTTTAGAGATGAATGGGCCGAAGGGAGAATCAGAAATGGCATAGTTCACAAAATAATTGTCTTTAGTCCAATCTCCTTCGCTCCACATAAAATAATATTTCCCATTGCGTTTAAACATGAATGGGCCTTCCGTATAATTATCAGGTGTAACTTCTTTGTACATCGAACCATCTGGAAGCGGAACCAGTGATTTGAAATCATCAGCAAGAGCTACGAGTAGACAATGACCCCAACCGCCATAATACATATAGTAGCGACCGTCATCATTGCGGAATACAAATTGGTCGATGGGCTGTGCTCCCATAACGATGTCATTGACCAGAGGTTTTCCTATCAAGTCCTTATAGGGACCTTCTGGTCTGTCGGCCACAGCCACTCCGATGCCTCCGATTTCTCCTTCATGAACATCGTTTGCACTAAAAAACAGGTAATATTTCCCATCTTTCTCTATTGAGGCAGGGGCCCAGAAAGCTCGTTTGCCCCATTTCACATTGTCTGAGGTAAGGATGCGTGGATGTTTGACCCAGTTTCGCAAATCTGTGGAGGAATAAGCATCCATATAAGTCTGTTCATCGAAAGGAAGAGAGGAGGTTGGAAATATCCAATATGTATTGTTATATACAACAGCCTCCGGATCGGCATACCAACCTTCGATTACGGGATTTGTTACATTCTTCTTGATTGCGACAAACGGAGTGACAGGCAAGCCGGTTTTACCCCGCAGATTCCCATCAGGAAAATCTGCCCAATTGTACTTGACCTCTTCAATTTGTTGCAACGCTTTTAACTCTACCTCGGATGAATTTATAAAACGAGCCTCCACAGAACACCATTTGCCATCGCTCGTGCGCACAATAAAGCCTTTTATGGAGTCAGCATCGGATGTCACTCTACCGTCAAATCGAATGATGGCACGATTTCCATCAAAAATACACTTCGACATCAATGGGGCCTCGCAAACAATATTCTTACGTCCGTAACTTTTGGCAAGAGCGAGATTCAGGAATCTGCGAGCGGCCTCCTGCTTGTTCTTCGGGTGAATATCGTTGGCATCCCCTATGTCTATGGCGCTTGCCATATATACGTTAGGAAGCACCATGGCATCAGCCTGAGCTTGACGGAGGGCTGCCCATTCGGAGTCAGGTTGAATCTTCTGAGGTGCAAGATAGGAGGCGAGTTGCATAAAATAGAATGGCATATCAGGCGCATTGCGATATGTCCGCCAGTCATTTATCAACTGTTTGAACATTCGTGAATATTGTTCGGCTTTACCGACATCCGAACAACCCTGATACCAAAGTACGCCTTTCACCGGTAGCACATTCAAAGGTGCAATCATCGCATTGTAAAGCACAGTTGGGAAAGATTCGAGATGATGGCCGATGGGCTGATGTCCATATGCAGAAAAATCAAGTTGTTCTGTATATGTCCATCTGCCAGCGAGTGGAATTTTTTCTTCACCGCATTCAATGTTTATGTCCTCGGGGTTGCCAAGGATTCCGCCATTACCCAAATAATCGGAAATACGTACGGAAACAACCGCTTTGCCCGGTTTAACGAACTTGCCTGGCACGATATATCGTCGTGGAGAGTTATAACCCTCGCCGTTTGCAATTGCTACGCCGTTGAAATAGGCGACATCTTCATCATCAATCATACCAAGGTTAAGGATAATGTCGCGCCCAACAAACGAGGTCGGGATGTCTACTGCATATTGCAACCAGTATAAGCCATCAAAATCCTTGTTGACAGAGCTTTCGGTATAGCCGGGCACAGATACCGTGACATTGCTTTGAGGATTCACGACATCAGGATTAAGAGGTATAGTGGAAGATTGAATCCCTTCACGCCACATATAATTCTTGAGTTGGTGCAGTTGGCGTAGTAATTCCGGAGAGCCATCCGACATACGCAACATATCAGTTTCGGCATCGAATCCACCCACTTTCTCCACACCTCCGAGCGAAGTCCAGGCCTGTGCCACGGTTCCTCCCCAAGAAGAGTCGATTATTCCGACTGGAATTCCTCCGAGAGCCTTCGACAAGTCTCGACCGAAAAAATAACCAATTGAGGAGAACTCCTCTACTGTCTGGGGAGTTGCTGTACGCCAACCTCCCATCTTAACTTCCGTATCCTTCTGAGGAGCAAAAGCCTTCTGCCTCTCTACCTTCAAAAGTCGGACCATCGGCCAATTCGCCGAAGCAATCTCGTTTTCATAATCGTTTACCTTACCCCATCCGCCCAATGGCATCTCCATGTTTGACTGCCCAGCGCAGAGCCACACTTCGCCCGAATATATATCGTTGAGAGTCAAATTTCCATCGTTGTCGGATATTGATATCCGGTATGGGCCACCGGCCTTAGGCGTTGGGAGTAGTACTGAAAAAGTGCCGTCATTTTCAACTTTGGTGCAAAAGTCTTTTTTTGACCATGAAGGCTTGACTATAATATTTCCAGAGCCGGATCCTTCCACCCGGAGAGTGCTTTTCTGCTGAACCACCATGCTATCGGTCATAAAATGGGGCAAAACCAATTCTGCCTTCATTTCACAGCAAGCAGCTGTCAAGGCCACGAGTGCCATTAGATATTTTCTATTCATGATTGTAATTTATTATTTTGAAACGGACTTTAGACGAAACGGAAGAATCTGGCGTATGTCGGTAGACGAACTACCTATATAAATTTTAAAAGAACCTGGTTCCGCAATCCAGCTCCGTGTTTTCTCATCGTAAAATTTCAAGTCATCAGTCGAAATCTTAAAACTAAGCTCCTTCGTTTCCATAGGCTTGAGTGCTACCTTGGAGAATTTTTTTAACTCCTTCAACGGACGGATCACTGAGGCTTTATCATCGCCGATGTACACTTGCACGACCTCCTTACCTTCCACCGCGCCAGCATTTGTGACAGTGACCGTAAGATCAAGAACCTCTCCTTCTGACAAGTTTGAACTTGAAAGGATTGCTTTTCCATAAGTGAATTTCGTATAGCTCAGACCATGACCGAAAGGGAAGAGTGCCGGAATCTTTTTTGTATCGTGCCAGCGGTACCCCACAAGGATATCTTCGAGATATTTTTGGTGGGGATTGATGCCGAGAAACGGGTCGGCTTCAGCTTCATTAAACGCCGTACCATCATCATATGCTGTTTTTCTGTCAATTCCGGGATAAGAAATCTCTCCAAAATGATGTGCTCCATTGTCTTCAAGTTTACGCGGAAAAGAAAAGGGGAGCTTGCCACTTGGATTTACCTCTCCGGAAATTACAGAAGCAATTGCCGGTCCTGCCATAGTTCCGAGATACCATGTCTGTAATACTGCGGGAGCTTTATTTATCCAAGGCATTTCATAAGCGTTGCCACTCATATTTGCGATTACTGTATTAGGATTGGCATTAATAAGTTCTTCAATCAGACGATTTTGTTCCCATGGAAGACTGTATTCCCGGCGGTCAACACCTTCACAATCCTGCCATGCATTTTTATTAAGTCCACCTATATAAATCACTGCGTCATAGTCGGCTGCGCGACCCACCGCTTCATTGCGTAATGAATCGATTTCCTCCGATGAAAATGTATCCTCCCATCTCCACATGGCACGG
>OKVF01002276.1_pt1 | contig 11269 bp, 14 predicted proteins | sample 1604831 | NCBI WGS metagenome assembly OKVF01 (sample SAMN01760980, study PRJEB22395) | human gut metagenome
ATTGCAGGCTTCACATGAGAAATATCAAGCTGAGAAAGAAATGCATCAGCTGTTGCCCTGGGAGTATCAAATTCGGAAACTAAATCTGAGTAAGAAATCGGCAAAATTTCCTGTTCAGCCTCAAAATCCTCTAATGTCTGCTGAAATTTAGAAAGAAATTGTTGTTTTGTCGTTTTATCGCAGCAAAGTAAATCAGACAGCTCATGAATATATTGTTCGATAGCGGTATTCATAATTAAAGACTTTTGCTCCTTTCAAAAATGCAGCGAATGCTGTCATGTACGATATCGTATTCTTCCTTAAGCTGAACCAGATGTTCTCGTCCTTTAGGTGTGATAGAATAAATAACGCGAATACGCTTACGCCCAAGCTTAGTCTCAGAAATATCTTCCTGAGAAATAATATAGCCCTCGTCAGATAACTTATACAAAATTGGGTAAAGAGAGCCTTCCTTGATGATCAGACGGCCATCGCTTCTGTCCTTAATTTCCTGAACAATACGGTAGCCGTGAGCATCATCTTCATTTAAAATAAGGAGGGCAAGCATCTCAACAGACCCTCGTTTAAACATTTCTATTGCCATGTGTCCCTCCTTTCGCTGACTCTTTTTGAAGATGCAGGAGTGTAAAGCACCTTTAACCCCAACATCATACTAAGCATTTATTTATTATGAATGAAAAGATAATAAAAGTCAAGAGTTAAGATTTATATAGTGGTAGTAATCACGAAATATTGCCGTAAATATCACATGACATGTTGATGTTAAGTGTTTTGTTGGAACCTTGATAAAGGACAGTCGCAGTACCATAAGCTGTATTACCAGAGACATAGCTGTTTTTGGATTTAAAGACGGCAGAAGAATCGGCAATATTAACGATAGCATTTGCGGAAGTTGCAGAAGCGCGAACTCCATAAGTATAATCAAAAGATGCAGATATTGTTATTGCAAAAATTGGATTGTGATTAGCAGCATAATAAGTAGATTTTTTCGATTTTGAAGTGGGGGTTCGTAAAGTAGTATCTGAAACACAAAATTCTGTGATTATATAATCTCCATTTTCTAAATATTGGATGGTATAATTGGGCGTAGCAGTAGTTACATTACAGTTTGGAAATAAAAAACAGACAACTAAGAATAAACAGGCAAATAGCTTTTTCATTGTAGTGAATCTCCTTTGTTAATATGTTCGATAATTGGTAATACCAAGTTCTTCAAATCCAGGTACATCTGTACCATCATACATAGTTTCAATGACATACCCATTCTGAAACACATAAAACCAATAAATTCTGTGGATTGAATAGATAATCAAAGCTGCAAAGATTAATATGCACGCAGTAATAATGCAAAAGTGCTTTATTTTCCTGCGTTTAACCAAATTATGTAGCTGTGTTGAACTATATTCGCCTAAAAAGCTGTTAGCCACTTCCTTGGGTGATCCAAATTGTTCGACGATATCCTCATATTTAAGAGCAGTTGGATACTCTGATTCAAATTCTGATAGTCGATTTTTTAAAGACGACAGTATTTCCTTTTTCTCTTTTTCGCTACAGCACAGCTGCTTGGAAAGCTCCTTTAAATACGTATTAATGGCATTATTTTTCAAAATGTACCTCCCTCTTGTAAATGAAATATTGTTTGATCATAAGAATCTCCTTTTTAAACAAGTATTCGAAATTCATTTGAACATAAAAGACCGCTAAAAGGCAATGGAAAACAACTATGTCAAATGAACTTTTAAGTAGTATGAACTATGATATATAAAAAGTCAATACTTAGGATTCTTAAATATATTATTGACAAGTAATAAAAGAAATGGTATATATAAAACATAAATACCACGTATATAATTTTTATTCAGAATTAGCGCGCGGAAGACTGGATAAAATTTATATAAAATAAATTTAGAAAAGGATACAGAAATGAGAAAGAAAGCAGCGTTAGTATTAGGTATGGCAATTACTTTTTCACAGGTTGCCATGGCAGAAGAGATTACTAGCTCGACAGAACAGATTGAAAATTGTACGCCTGAAACTTCTGTGCAGGAAGAAAATTTTCAAGAAACAGAGCAGCAGAGTAATGTGAATGAGGTACAGGAATCAGTATCAGAAGATGAAGAAGTGCAGATGCAGGAGAGTACAATTGAGAGTTCTGAAGTAGAGTCGGAGATTGCATCAGAACTTGATAACACTGTAGAAGAATCAACATCAGAGCTTGATACAACATCAGCTTCGGAAGTAGACAATGATCTGTTACAGAAAATGTATGAATATGCTCAGATTTATAATGATGCCAATGGTGCACCAGAGGGCGATTCGCTGGCGTGTGAGCAGTATGCGGCATTAGAACAGTACCCTGATAATGAGGTTATGGTTATAAATAATAATGAGATTTCTGTGTCAACGTACATTTCAAAGCTTTTAAGTAAGGTTGGAAAAGGTTATAGTCAGGCAAATAGATATTCAGCGGATTATTTTGATTGTAGCTCCTTGGTTAAAAGATGCTTCAATGAATTGGGAATTACCAATGTGCCTGATACAACCGCAGGTTGGAATAGTGCATTAAGTTCTGTAGCTGTAAATGGAGATTATGTATTAAGCGGTTCTGGTGGAATGATTCGATATAAACTGATTGCAACAAATGTAACAGAATTGAGTAATCCAGAATTATTTAATGTACCAGGAACGATTATGGTTTATATTGCACCAGGAGCATCGAAAGGTCATGTTGCAGTATCTCTTGGAAGTTTTGCACGTCAAAATGGAAATTACAATCCAAATTCTCAAAGCAATTTAATTGTACAACAGACAAAAAATTATGTTGTGAATCAGCTTCAGCAGAGATATGGAATAGCAGGACTTGGCGGAACAAGTTCAATGACTGGAAGAGATAAGTTGTATATAAGCTCAGATTATCTTGGACAAGATATGAATCTTGGCAATAATACATATTCTGGACCATATAACTCAATTTTTCGTGTAGAGGCAGCCAGCCCAACATTTGGAGTTTGTGTGAATAATTCTGTATCGGGATTGTCTGGTATGAATGTTAAGTATGTTTTAAGACCAGTGCAAGGTGGTAGTACAGCGGCAGCACCAACATTAGGTGATGTAAAGGTAACAGAATTAACTTCAAAAGGATATCGTGTGACAGCAACATTTTCTGCACCAGCGGGAGTTAAGAGTGTGAAAATGCCGACATGGACTGAGAAAAATGGCCAGGATGATTTAATTTGGCATGAAGCAAGTATCAGCGGAAATACAGCAACATTTTATGTGCCAGTATCCAGTCATAATAATGAGTCTGGAACATATAACACGCATGTATATGTGTATGACGTTTTGGGAAGAGAAACTCTAAAGGGTGTGACTGTAACAGTACCAGCAGTTTCGGAAGCTCCTAAGATTCTTGATATTAAGACAGAGGATCTTACGGCAAAAGGATACCGTGTAACAGTAACATTTTCTGCACCAGCAGGAGTAAAAGAAGTTCAGATGCCAACATGGACAGCGAAAAATGAACAGGATGATATAGTTTGGCATATTGCAAGCATTAGTGGAAATACAGGAACATTTTATGTGCCAGTATCCAGTCATAATAATGAATCTGGCGTTTATTACACACATATTTATGTGTATGATGTAAATGGGGCATATGCATTAGAAGGAATAACAGTGAGAGTTCCAGCAGTGGCAGAAGCACCAGTTATTAAAAAAATAGAGACATCTAATGTGACTACTGCAGGATATACAGTTAAAGTTACATTTTCTGCACAGTTAGGGGTAAAAGAAGTCAAAATGCCAACTTGGACTGAAAAAAATGGACAGGATGATATTGTATGGCATGTGGCAAATATAAGCGGAAACACGGCAACTGCGTATATTCCAACATCTGCTCATAATAATGAAGTAGGGAATTATATTACTCATGTATACGTAGTAGATAAAAAGAACAATGAGGCAGTAGAAGCTGTGTATGTAACGGTTAAGTAAATTTTTAAGTAGATATTCGAATGAAGAAAAATATAATTGCAAAAGTATTGATGGTTGTGTTATTGATGCTGGGGATTGCATCTAGTGTATGGGCAAATGGTGTTGCTAACAAAAAGGCAGTTCTTGAAGGTGATAACTATGTATTTTTTATTCAAAATATTAATACCGGATATAATTGTGCGGAAGCTAATAAAAAATTCGGAAAAGAAGCTGCAAGTTGCAAAGACAAAAAGAAGAAACATATTATTGCAATTAAAGAAGAGTTTGCTATAAGTACAAACCATCACCCAAAAGAATACTAAACTTTTGGGTGATGGGATTTATTAAATATTTAAGAATAACATTTTCCTTTTTGTAAGAAATTCGCTTATAAAATTTGTCTTACATATATAGCAAAATAAAAAGACAAGGAGCGAAAAAAGTATGATCTTTCGGAATCTTGAATGATCATGCCAGTGAAATTCTGGCGATGTACTTTGACAAGTAAATATTATTCGAGGAACGAAAAAAATGCATGAAAAATAAACATAGACTTTACTATGCCTCAAAATGTGGTATGATAGTTCATAGGATTATGCTACGTTCAAAATCAACTTTCTGAGGGGTGATTCAGCTGGCAAATCCCATGCATCCAGATGTTGTAGCATCAGGATGTGATAGAGGCGGCAGTACCACATCTTAGTAGAGCGGTGCCTGCCGTCTTCTAATTTAAAGTCTAATTTTTCACGTTTGTTTGACCGTTCTGCAGATGTTCTTGCATTGTATTCCCGTTTCCATTCTTTACTGCTTCTGGGTGGATTATTGAACAGTCTTGGATTATCCTTTAAAACCAAATGGACAGTACGTCCGTACTTGGCATTAGAACAGGGATTTTCGCAGGTACAGGAAATATCACCATTTTTAAAACTTATTTTAGGACATTTAAATTTCATTCTGCCCTTGGCGACTTCAATGCCATCACGGCGCATGCGAAGTCCCAAGGGACAAAGAGGTACGCCGTCGTTATCAATGGTAAAATCATTTTTGTAAACAGGAGGTCTGCCGCCTTTGCCGTTCAAGTCAATAAAAAGAGTGATGTTTTCCTGTTTGAAATACAGGTAATAAGGCATGGCATCATGAGCAGAATCAAGAAGAACTTTGGAAACTGAGTAATCAGGAAGAAAAGCCTTCATTCTGAAAAAAGCATGCAAAAAGCCATGAGAATCATGCTTTGAAGCACAAGAGATCACATTTGCAGTCGTAGATGCCATTGTTTGTGCAATTGCAGATCCGTTTTTTCCTTTCTCTGTGAGAAGTGACAACAGGAGTGCCGTTGCTAGCAAGAGTAAGCTGCTTTGAATGAATTAGTTGTTTTTGTTCAGAAAGATCAAGAAATTCTTTTTTATAGATTTTAAAGAGAAAGGAATACGGTTGATCATCTAACAGAAAAGAGGTATTTTGCAACCAAAAGGGTGTCAGTAAAAGAAAGATCAAGATGCCAAAAGTGTTCAATGATGTTCCAAGTGGATCGAGCCAGAGCATCAGGATTCGGGTAATATTTACGAAGATTTTCAGTAACAAAGTTTTGGTAGTCGGTATGACTGCCACAATTAACAGGTAACATAAAATGCCTCCAATAAAAAAGTAAAAATACACTTCTTGATTAAATGAATGGAAGCTATTTGTCAAGCGTTTTTTATGAAAAAGTGGGGGGGATTTTATAAAAAGTGGTATCAGAAAGCCTTGATTTTACTGGGCTGGAGATTCCAAGAGATCATTAAATAGGATGGGAGGATATATGAAATGCGTATTGCAGTATGCGAAAGTGATGTACAGTATGCTGAATGGCTAGTGGATCTAATTAGAAAGTGGAGTGAACCTAGAAAAGATGCGGTTGAAATTAAAATTTTTCTATCAGCTGAACAGTTCCTGTTTACGTTTGGTGAGAGAAAAAATTTTGATATAATTTTTTTAGATACAGATTTAAAAAGGATGGGAGGAATGGAATTAGCAAAATACATTAGAAAAGAAGATGAACAAATGCTTTTTATATTTATTACAAAAAATGTAAGATTTGCAATAGAAGGCTATGAAGTTTCAGCATTCAGATATTTGATTAAGCCATTGAATAGGCAACAAGTTGAAAGCGTACTGGATCAGGCTGCAAGTAAAGTGAAATATATAAAAGAAGATGCGCTTGTCATTTTTGGCAATAATGAAATAAAACGTATTTGGAAACAGGATATTCGATATGTAGAAGCGAAAGGACATTATCTTGAAATTTATGCAAAACAAGAGAAATTTCGCATTCGAGAAAAAATGGATATTTTTGGGGTGAAGTTAGAAGAACCCCAGTTTTGCAGATGCCATAGAGCATTTATGTTTAATATATATTATTTGGAAAAGTTCTCAAAGAATGAGATAAAACTGTCAGATGGAGTTATAATTCCAGTTAGTAAAAACAGACAGCAAAAAGTTATAAATTGTGTAGATAGTTTTTATGATTGTTGAAAATATAAGTAGTTAGATATAAAGCCATTAAATGTGCGAAAATTGGCATATAATAGTGCAAAAAGTAAATTATGCCAGAATAGAACAAATATAGGACATTTTAAACATAATATAGAAAAATATGCTATAGTAACAGTGTCAAAGACAAAGACATCTTTGACATGATAGCAAATATTTGCGAAGCAATAAATGTTTATGGCCAGAACATTACAACAAAAAGAAAGGATGAAAAATATGCGAAAATTCAGAGAAATTTTAGCGGCAGTTGCAATTTGTGGATGTTTAGCTACAACGGCAATGGCTGAGACAGTAACATTTACTAACGTACCGTTGGTAAAGGCAGCAGGAAATACATACTCAACCTCTTTAATTGAAAAAACTAGCACATCTAAGACAGATGCAGTATTTTCTTTAACGAAATTGAACAACATGGATCCAGGGAAGAATCCAATAACAATTCGTGTAAGAAATTCTGAGTCAAATACTGTTTCAGCAGCTCATGGAGTAAAGACAACAGGAACCTTTTATGTACCATATACAAGTGAGGGCACAAAAGGTCAGAAATATATGGGCAGACTTGCAACGAACTCAGCATCGACGAGCGGTGCAAATGTTTCTGGTACATTTACACCGTAATTAGGATAATTTGAAATTTAGTTCAGGGAGGTAGCAAAACCTCTCTGAACTTGTTTTAAAAAAGATAGATGGAGGATATACGTTATGAAGAAACAAGTTGTGATAGTTATGTTATTTGCAAGTATGGTTTTATCAGAAGGTATTCCAGCTTCAGAACTGACAGAGAAAGATGACTGCGGTAATGTTGTAGAAGAGAAGTTTGAAGATGTAGATATACTGGAAGTTCAGGCGCGAGATTTTTCTGTCGAAGAGATTTTAGACGCATATTTTGGAGAGGAAAAATGGAACTCTAATTTATTGACACAACAGTATTATGGAGAAAAAGGAAAAAATTGGTACATAGAATCTGAATATTCGAGTGATGATGCGACAATAAGCTGTATGTGTGATGACTTTGGTTTTTTTAATTTTGAAGTTGAATATAAGAATAAAGTCATCGAACAAGAAGAAATGATGAGTGAATGGCTTTCTATAGTAGAGAGATTAAATATAGTTATTGATAATCAATATGAAAAAAGAATAGATGAAAAAAATAATTCGGTTCAATATGTGTATAGAGTAAAACAAAATGATTTAGCTGTAGGAGATGAAATAATCATAATTGGAAGTGCGGGAAATGAAACAGATTATCCAGCCCCAGCATTAAATGTAAAGATAACAGATAACGGATATGTCTTAATAGCAAGTTTCATTACGGAAATTGTGCAGAAAGAGAATGTGAATGAAAGGCAGATTCAAACTGAAGAGAATGTAAAAGAAGATTTTATCGAATATATGAAAGAACTGTATTCAGAAGCATGGAATGAAATTGAATTACAAGAAGATACATTTGAGTCACAGATTGTTTATATTCCTGTGGATCAAGGAAAGAAAAAATATTCTTATGTGTATGATATTGCGTATGAAGTAAAGATGGACGCCACATATGGAGAAGAAAAGACACCAATGGAAATGAGAGGATACATTGATGCTCAATATCCATATTGCTATTATGGATGCGTTGTAAATAAAGATGATCAGGCATTTTATACGGAATACTACGATATTCAAAATGGAAAAATAAAAAAGCAGTAGGAAAGGGGCAGAAGATGAATGTTGTAAAAAGAGATGTAGCGCAGCTTTTTAAAATGCCTATTTCATATGGATGCATGATCTTATATGCTTGTATTTTATTGATGGGTATTTTAGAAGACTTATCAATAGGAAATGGCATTAGTAGCAATGGTTGGTTTCAGCAATATTGGTATGCAGAGAATTTTAGTGTTGGTCAGTTGGTGAGTCCATTGATTTTTCCAATTGCAATATCTGGAATATGTGCAGAAGAACAAAAAGGGCATTATAATTGGCTGGTACTGATGCGTTCAGGTTACAAAAAATATTGTATACAGAAGTTAAGTGCGGCTATTGTGGAATCTATAATATTATATACAGTAAGCATATTTTTAGCAGTATGTGTAGGCAGTATATTGTTTCCGACAGTGTTAGAAGCTAGTACAGCTAAATCTTTGGCAGCTAGTTATCCGGGAGGATTGTGGGAAAAACTCGCAATGAAAATGGGATATTGGTTTTCATTTTTCCTTTATGTTTTGTTAAACTCCTTAAATATTGGTATATTTTCTATAATGGCTATCTGTGTATCTGTTTTTAGTGTAAATCGATATATAATTGCAGCGTTGCCATTTTTCCTTTCGAGGCTTGGAAGCTATGCTGGTGGTTGGTTAGCAAAAATAACATATACACCATTTGGTAAAGAGTGGGATGCAGATGGGGGAAGTATAAAATGTATTGTTGCAAATGGAGTTGCATATTTGATATTGTCACTAATGTTTGTAATGGCATTGAAATGGAGGCGCAGACATGGATAAAAAAAGAGAAATAGCTGGATATGTAAGATTGAATTTTCAAAGATGCCTACGTCAAGGAAAAACAATCATAATATTGATTGCACTTTTTTTCTTCTTCCAAATGTATTTAGGAAATGTTCGCGGTGTGTTGATAAAAAATAATGAAGTGCTTGGTTTGGGCGAAATGTTTTTGGCAATTACAAATACAAATTATACTGCATTTACCATTTGGGCTGGGTTCATATTATTAATTTGTGATATACCGTATCATGAAAAGGGAATTTATCCATATTTACTCAGGACGTCAAAGATTAGTTGGTTCTATGGTCAGCTGATTTACATTGTTGCGATTACATTTTTTTATTTTGCATATATTTTTCTGTTGCTTCTTATTATGATAGCACCACAGATAACAATAAAGTTGGAATGGACTAAAACTTTTTTTCAGATGATCAATCTTCCAACGAAATATGGCATAGAAAGCTGGTTTGTGTTTCCTGTATCAATTATGAGAGTACAGACTCCGAGTATATTGCTTGTAGCGTGTGTTATTTTGAATCTCTTAGCAGGAATTTTAAATGGTTTTTTGACAATGTTCCTTCATATGCTATGGAAAAATGGACCAGGAATTGCTGTTGGAGTTGTAGGGCTAGGATTTGATTATTGGATTACGGTAGTGTTGCTAGGCCAGGATTATTTATTATATGTTTCTCCATTGAGCTTAGCGAGGATAGGAAATATCAGTGCAAGTAGTTATAATCATATGAAACCGGGATTCTCATATGCATGTAGCTTTATGGTGTGCATTATATTGATATCAGCAGCTTTTATGAGAAAAAATGTAAAAACATATGAGTATGATTAAAAAAGGCAGAATTAAACTTGGAGGATATGGTGAAAATGAGTACATATATAAAGTTGGATCATGTAAGTAAGAAATTTGGAGATCGCGAGGTTTTGCATCCTCTAACAGTTGAATTTGAAAAGGGAAAAATTCATGGAATAATTGGACGAAATGGTTCTGGAAAGACAGTCATGATGAAACTTATTCTTGGAATATTGTTGCCTACGCAGGGGGAAGTAATTGTAAATGGAAAGAAGATTGGAAAAGATGTGGATTTTCCAGCAGATACAGGAGCTATTATAGAGAATGTAGAATTTTTATCTTATTTAAATGCTTATCAAAATCTGGAAAATTTGGCAGCTATTCATCAAAAAATAGGAAAAAAGGAAATTCAAGAAATTTTAAAAATCGTTGGTCTGGAAAATACAGGAAGAAAGAAAGTAGGAAAATTTTCTTTGGGAATGAGACAAAGACTTGCAATTGCACAGGCAATTATGGAATCACCTCAGTTAATTATTTTAGATGAACCAATGAATGGATTGGATAAATCCGGTGTGGAAGAAATGCGAAGAATATTTGGGAAACTTAGAGATGAGGGTACAACGATGATTTTAGCAAGTCATAATATGGAAGATATTAGTTGTTTATGTGATGAAATATATGAAATGGATGCTGGTGTGCTTCAAAAATGTAATACGGTATAACAAAAAAGAAAGAGGGACAAACAAACTAAGAATAATATGGCTATGATACATAGCGGACTCCTGTAAAGAAATGGATTTATAAATTTAAGTAAGTAATGCGTCTGGCTGTCTCTGACATAAAGTCAAAATGTTACATCAAATGTTACAAAATAATTTAAATAACAAAGTTTTTGTAACAAAACATACATAGAAATGTATCAGAAATGTAAAGGAAATGTAATTGCATTTTAGACCTAATGCTGATAAAATAGGGATAACATAAGAAAAAGTAAAAAATAGTCAAACAATAATTATTGAATTGGCTGCTTTTGAAATTTCAAAGACATTAAAAAAGTGCAGTTAACGGGGAGAGCGGAAAGGAAAACACGCATGAAAAAAGTATGGAAAAAGCTGTTGGCAGCGGCAGGGATGACAGCGGCACTTGCCTCAACATCAGGTTGTATGGTCTCAATTCAGTTTGACAGATCTAAAAGACAGCTTCCTCAAAAACTGTCGTCATCAGATGAAAAAACATGGGCAGCAGAACCAGTTTGGGTATCATCAGGGGAAGCAGGAGTGCTTACAAAAGAGTCACAAGCTTTTGAATCAGAGTTTGAACCAGAGTCTGAAAAAGAAAGTGAATCTGAACAGGGAACAGCAGAGATGACAGAAAAAGAGTCAGAGTCGCCGACAGAAAGTACAACAGCAGATAGCTTTGTAATTCCTCTGCCGCCGCAGGTAGGATGATTCGTATTAAAAGAACAGGATAAATTAGGAAG
>OKVF01002279.1_pt1 | contig 11263 bp, 7 predicted proteins | sample 1604831 | NCBI WGS metagenome assembly OKVF01 (sample SAMN01760980, study PRJEB22395) | human gut metagenome
AAGCTGCCGATCTGATAACCAAAGGAACCGTAGTAAGGATGCTCCATAATAGCCATAATCTGAATAGTATTATATCCAAGATTTTGTATGCGCGGAAGTATCTTATCTGCAAATTCAAGATAAGAACCAACTTTTCTCTCCTCCTGAGCCATACCAACATGACACTCATAAATATACGGCGGAAGTTCACTGTGGAAATCCTGATCCGTCCATGCAAATGGCGTCTCTGGATCATAAACCTCTGCACTCCAAAGATAGGTTGTAGGATCCTGAACAACTCTGCGTGCATACAGCGGGATTCTCTCAAGCTCCTGACCATCATGCTCTACAATTGCTAAGACCTTACACCCATTCCACAGCGTATCCTTAGAAAGCTTTATCTCGAAAACGCCGTTTTCTAAACGCTCCATTGGATGTTTTCTGTGATTCCAGCCATTGAACTCACCTGCCAGATACATCTTAGAAGCGCCCGGTGCCCACTCACGGTAAACCCACCCTTCCGATGTTCTGTGTATACCAAAGTATTCATGTCCATTGGCAAAATCCACAATTGATCCATTTGCGCCAATAAGTTCCTCCCTTTTTTTATGATAATCATTGACGCGCAGATCTAGGTCAGCCTCATAAAGCTTCAGCACATCATCGTATTCCATAATCTTGTACTTCATAACTTTCCTTACCTTTCCGGTTCCTACAAAACCTTTTCTGAAATTACGAATAGACAGATATATCATACACCTTTTTATGTTTTTCGTCAATATCTCTATGAATATTCGTGTTTGTTTTAACGTTATCGTACAATTTCCATAGTTTCCATATGAAGACTCGGAATCGTTTTTGGATATGCAGCGATAGCCCGCTCTACAAAACTGCCATTTTCATATGCCTTTACAAGAAGGCGCAGTTCTTCAATTCTTTGAGAAAGCTTCTTGCCTGCATCCGTGTCTGATACAAGTATTCTTTTGTCCATTTTCTGTGTAATCTGAAGAGTTGGCATATCATCTGATTCTGGCTTAGACAATGGATGTGAAATATAATCATGATGCTGTGCCAGTGCAAGATAATGTGAATTAAAAATCAGAGTGTAGCCTGCAATACCAGTTTTGGCCTGATAAGCTTTTGACAATCCTCCATCAATTACATATAACTTTCCATCTGCCTTAACCGGATTTTCACCATCTTTTTGACGAACAGGAACATGACCATTTATTATATGACCATGTACAGGATCTACGCCAAATTCCTTTAAAATCTGCTCGCACACATGTGAATCTGCACTCAGACGATAATAGCTATTATATACCTCCTCATGCAGTGCTTTCTCTTTTGTAAAATATCGTTCAAATGCAGACATTCGGCTCTTACCAAATAAAGGTGACTGTGCACTGCACCACAAAAGCCACATCTTGTCAACATTCTTTTGCTTATCCGGGTGATCCTTAGGAAGAAAATAGGCTTCTCTCGCTGAGCGCTCAAGGCGATCTAACAATGCTCTGCCAGCATATCTGACGCCATCGACCTCTACTTTTTCAAAGCTTCCATCTTCATTCATCGGAATACAGCCATGAAACAACAAATTGCCATTCATACATAAATACATGCTTCCGCTGCTGTAAAGAAAACGCACATGACGCTGCAAAGCTTCGCTGTGTGCAAATGATGCAGCTAACACATCCATAAGCTGCGATTCCTTTTGTGTAAGCTCAAGCGGATTTTTAGGATCAACCGTTGGAAAATTCGTATCAGTTAACGGGCACGTAATTCCATTATACTTATACAGTCCTTTCTCGTAATCAATATGTTCAAGCAAATTTCTATCTTCCATATGATATTCTGGATGACGGTGCACCATCTGGCCAATAAGTTTTAGCTGGATAATAGCCATCGCTTTATGCATCTTAGCAGACAGACTCTTTGCCACCTTATCATAAACATTTTCATCTAATACCTTTGGCAAAAAGCGCTCGCATAAATCATCGCGGTAAACCTCTGATGCAAAATCTGATAAAGGACGCAAATTGATTCCATAACCATCTTCAAGGCAGTCAAAATTGTTATAGCTAATTCCCATGCGCACAACATTTGCAATTAATACACGGTTTCCGCATGCAGCACCCATCCATGAAATATCATGATTTCCCCACTGAATATCAACATCGCCATATTCAATTAATTCCTCCATGATCCTGTCTGGGCGTGGTCCTCTGTCAAAAATATCACCAATTACATGAATCCAATCCATTGTCAGACTGCGGATCAACTTGCAAAACTGGGGAATAAACGTATCTGCAAGCCCACTTGACACAACTGCCTCAATAATGCTGCTTCCATATTCTAAACGGCCCTCGTCCTGACCTGGATATAAAAGTTCTTCCATAAGGTAATCATACTCATGCGGAATTTTGCTTCTCACATGCACACGTGAATATTTAGCACTGACACTGCGGCACAGCTGCGTCAGATAAAAAATAGTATTCTTCATCCATTCATTTGTATCTCTGCCATACTCATGCATCAAACTAAGTACCTTAACCGGATCATAAATCAAATTGGCAAGCTGATTTTGCTGTGGATTAGTCAGTACATCCTGAAATTGAATACGAATCTTCTCACGAATTACTCCTGATGCACCGTTCATCAACTCTGAAAAGCCCTTATGCTCCCCATGTAGATCACTAAAAAAATATTCTGTTCCTTTTGGCAGGCTGCTCATTGCTGTCAAATTTGCGATTTCGCACAAAGCTGCCTGACGGTTTGGGTATTCTCTTGCCAAAAGCTGCAAATATCGTTCTTCCATTCTTAAATCCTCATATCTTCCTGTGCCTTTTATTTCAGGCACAAATGCCGGTGAAAAATCTCGTGTCAAACAGAATAAAACAAGATATTCTGTACATACTGTCTTCATATCGTCTTTTGCCGTACCCGGGAACGAATCAAAAGGCGTTTATCCATAGATCATGGTAACAAAAAGAGCGGCTGCTCAAAAAGCAGCTGCCCCTTTTTGCATTCCGGCAGCATAGCTGCGGATTTATTTCTCTTCTGTCTCAAGACTAATATTATTTTCTGTCAGAATCTTCTCAAGCTCTGCTGTATCAAGACCTGCGCCTTTCTTTGCGATATAAGCGGCCTTAATAAGATCAAATGCTCTTCTTTGTCCGCTTCTTCCAAACTGAACAAGTGCTGGCAAATTGTTCTCAACATTGCTTACAAATGCCTTCTGAAGTCCCATGCGTGCCAGTGCCTGGAATGCAAGATAAATATTATCAAAGCTCTTATCCTGGCTCTTCTCAAGAAGCAGACTCAGTGCCAGACGGCCAATCTTCTCTCTGCTCTTTGCAGATCCATTTTCCTCAATAGTTTCAATATCAATTAAGCTGCTCACATCCTCATTTGGATAAAGATCGAGCGCCATCTGCAGCTGATACAGACGATCTAAGCGATCCTGCGGAATTGCATCCTCACCCTTTTCCTTCTTAATTGCTGCAAGCTCCTCTGCAATCGGAAGACCTTCAAGCAGGAAGTTTACAAAGTTTCTGCTAACCGGACCTGCAAATGTGGAGGATTCTACTTGCTTAAATTTGCTCTTTAACAGCTCCTGAATAGAAAGATCAAATTCATCATTATCCAGTTCCTTATAATCTGCATGAGTGATCAGTTCCTGCAATAAGAACAGGAAATGAACTGTATCAACTACCTCATCATCAACTACCTTAAAGCTGTCAATAAATCCCTGAATATTTCCAAGACGAGCCTGTGCCTCTGTGCGAAGTACCATAACTGGCTGATAGTTTCTGTTTTCCTTCGGGAACTTATCTGCGAGCTCAACTAACTTTTCAAAGTCTCTTGCATTATATGTTGCAAGCAGCTCCATATAATCTGTATCCGGTGCATCCTTCTCCTTTAAAAGCTCTAACAGTGCAAAACTCTGATCAGTCTTTTGTGCACGTAATGAGCGGAAGAAACGACTGTTTAACTGGGATATGCTTAACTTATCCATATTCTGAGTATAATCAGTTACAAAATGCTCTGCAATAGTTACCTCAATTGCACCAACACCCTTATCTAAGCTGTCAAGCAAAGCTCCAAGCAGACGATATTCATTGCGAAGCTTCAGATAGCGAATACGAAGCACATCACTAGAAAGCACCTCCTGACGATTCGGATGATCATTCTGGAACTGCTTTAAATCCTCATCCTTCTTTACAAAAAGCATCATGAAATAAACAATCTGCGGTTCCTCGCCAAACTTGTAGGAGCTAAGCGGGCGATACATAGGTGCTAATGGTGCATGCTTTTTGCCTGCATAATGCTCCTGAAAATGTTTAAAGAAGCCCTGACGATCCTCTACTCTGTACTGGCTGCTTTTTCCTGTAAACCATGAAAGCTCATTTTCAATTTCTTCTGCCTTTTTACGGAATTTATGACTCTCTAATGTCTTATTATAATCCTGAAGTATTACCTGTCTGTATGGATTTTTAAGCAGAACCTTTGCTGCCTGCATCTTTTCCTCTGCCATTTGTTACCTCTCTTTCGCTGCCGTGCAGCTTTTTCTATGTGATTTCTGCACCTATCATAGCACAAAATTTCAAACAATTCAATTCAATTTTACCAATTTCATTGAATAAGTTATAAAAATCAATAAAAAATGCCAACCTAAAGTCTTTCCCCTAGGTCAGCATTTTTTGATTTCTTCATTTGTTAAAGCTCAATGTTTAAATTCTTCGGTCCAAAACCAAGCGGAAGAATTTCTTTTAAGGTCATGATTTTATAATCTTTCGGTGAACTTCCCAGAATTATTGGGAAGGTCTCATAATCACAAAATTCCATCATAACCTGACGGCATACACCACATGGTGCAGTCAGCACAAGATCGCCATTTTCTGGACCTGCTACAATTGCTATTGCCGCAAAAGAGCGTTCTCCCTCACTGACAGCTTTAAAGAATGCAGTACGCTCCGCACAGTTGCTCGGCGTATAGCCTGCATTTTCAATATTGCAGCCACGATAAATTTTTGCATCAGCTGTAAGAAGCGCAGCGCCTACCTTAAAATGAGAATACGGCGTGTAGGCCATTTTTCTAGCCTCAATTGCTTCCTTAATTAAAACTTCTGCATCAATATTCATATACATATTCCTATTACTTAGATTTGATATATGGCTTTCCGTTTGCAGCCGGAACTCTTGCCTTTCCGACAAACAATACAAGTGCCAGAATTGTTACAATATACGGAATCATGGAAATTAAGTTTGGGGAAATAATATTGCTTGTTCCTGCCAGAACCTTTACACCGCTGCAAAGACCAAACAGCATACATGCAAGCATGGCGCCGTGAGGTGTAAATTTACCAAAAATAACAGCAGAAATTGCCATAAAGCCCTGACCTACGATAACTGCCGGCTTAAACTGGTTTGTAGTTGCCATAGTTATATAGGCACCGCCAAGACCTGAGAAAAAGCCTGATAAGATAACGGCAATATAGCGTGTCTTTGTTACGTTGATTCCAAGGGTATCACAAGCCTGTGGATGCTCACCTACTGCGCGAAGGCGAAGACCAAACTTTGTCTTGTAGAACAAGAACCAGACAATCGCCACACAGATAAAACAAATGTAGCCTGCCACATGGATATTTAATACATTATTCCAGAAGGAACCTGACGGAAATACACCGTCAAGAAGCTTCGGAAGACGGCTTGCGTCATCAGTAATTGCCGGTGTATCAGTACTATCTGCGAATAATACACGACAGATAAAAATTGCAATACCAGGTGCCAAAAAGTTAATAGCAGTACCAGAAATTGTCTGATCTGCGTTGCAGGTGATGCAGGCAAATGCATGAATCACTGCAACAAGCGCACCGGCTACTCCAGCAAGTACAAAAGCTAGCCATGGTGCTCCTGGAACAAAATAGCAAAGTGCTGCACCTGTAAATGCACCTACTGTCATCATTCCCTCAATACCAATATTTACAACACCGCTTCGCTCTGAAATACAAGAACCAAGCGCCGCATACAGAAGCGGAGGCGTTGCGATCAGCATCGCGTTAATTAAAAGTCCGAGATCTTTTATAAATTCGTTCATCTTACTTACTTTCCTCCCTTCTGCATCTTCTTCTGAGCAAATGCCTTGAATACATGTGTGATCGCAATAATTAAAACGATCGCACCCATGATAATATCAAGAACCTCCTTTGGTGCACCAACAAGGTTTAACTTAGAACCACCGTACTTCATTGCACCGTAGAAAAGTCCAGCAAAGATACAGCCAATTGGGTTAGAACTTGCGATTAACGCAACTGTAATTCCCTGGAAACCAAAGCCTTCCTGTCCGGCAAACTGTGCGATATGCATTGCATTTCCAAGAATCTGTACCGCACCGCCAAGACCTGCTAGTGCACCAGAGATAGCAAGTGCCTTCATAACGGATGCACTAGAATTAATACCGCCGTACTCAGCAGCGTGACTGTTAAATCCAACGCTTCTAAGTTCATATCCAAGCGTTGTCTTATTGATGATATACCATATAATCACGGCAACAACAATTGCAATAATAATTCCATAATTTATTGTTGTACAGCCTGTCATCTGACGCACTGACAGTGGCAGCAACATCTTGGCATTGTCCAAAATATCAATGGTTGCTTCCTTTGACGGCGCCTTAATTCCAGGAAGATTTACAATATAGTTAGAGAGATAGTAAGCAATCCAGTTCATCATAATAAAGGAAAGTACCTCATTGATTCCCTTTTTTACCTTTAACAGACCACAAAATGCAGACCACACAGCACCTGCTGCTGCAGCTGCAATTAGACAAAGCGGAACTGTAATTATTGCCGGAAGCGGACAAAACATTCCGATTACAGTCGCTGCAAGACTTCCCACTACAAACTGGCCCTCTGCACCAATGTTAAATACACCTGTGCGGAAAGAGAAAGCCACACTAAGACCTGTAAAAATTAAAGGTGTTGCATAGACAACTGACCACGCTAAAAACTTCGGTTTTGCAAAAATACCAGTAAACAGCTTTGCGTAAATAACACCTGGATTCATTCCTGCAATCGCCAGAATAATTGCACCTGTTAAAAATCCGATCAGGATTGCAAACAGCGTATAGATAATATTTCCTTCTAATATACTTTTCTTATGCTTCATGCTGCTTTCCTCCTGCCATCATAATTCCAAGGGTCTTCTCATCTGCACCTGCCGCCGGCATACTTCCTGTAATCTGTCCGTCAAAGATAACCTCGATACGATCAGATACACTCATAATCTCATCCAGCTCAAAAGAAACGAGAAGCACAGCCTTATTTTTATTTCGCTGCTCGACTAAGTAGCGATGTACAAACTCAATAGCACCAACGTCAAGACCACGAGTCGGGTTAACAGCAATCAACAGATCCTTATCATTTGTGATCTCTCTTGCAATAATAACTTTTTGCTGATTTCCGCCTGAAAGCGTTCCTGCCGGACGAGACTCACTTCCTGCCGGACGAATATCAAACCTCTCTACAAGATCCTTTGCATGAGCCATAATGGCATCCTTTTTCAAGACACCTTTCTTTGAGTACGGCTCCTTCATGTAATTTTGCAAAATCAGATTTTCAGCAACAGAAAACTCCAGCACCAGACCATGCTTTTGGCGGTCAGCTGGAATACTTGTGATGCCGCTCTCAAAGATTTCCTTTGGTTTTTTGTTGAAAACATTCTTGCCGTTAATGAGGACTTCACCTGAATCGCCCTTTTTCAATCCTGTCAAAATTTCAACAAGCTCTGTCTGTCCATTTCCATCGACACCGGCAAGACCTACAATCTCACCTCTTCTAACTGACAGATTAAGTCCCTTTAAAATCTCAACACCGCGGTAGTCCTTTCCATGAATATCCTTCACTTCAAGAACAACCTCTCCCGGCTTGATATCCTTCTTTTCTACCTTAAACTCAACCTTACGGCCTACCATCATGGCTGCAAGATCATTTTCATTAACATCACTGACTTTGACTGTATCAATATATTTTCCCTGACGGATAATCGTACAATAATCAGCACAGCTTGTAATCTCTTTTAGCTTATGAGTAATCAAAATAACGGATTTTCCATCGGCTGTCAGATTGGAAATAATCTCCATAAGCTCTGTAATCTCCTGCGGCGTCAGCGATGCAGTCGGCTCATCCAAAATCAGGATGTCTGCACCACGATAGAGAACCTTTAAAATCTCCACACGCTGCTGCATACCAACAGAAATATCTTCAATCTTGGCATCCGGATCTACCTGCATATTGTAGCGCTTTGAAATCTCCTCTACCCTCTTGCGCGCTGTCTTTAGATCTACCGTAAGACCTTTCATCGGCTCCATTCCAAGGATAATGTTTTCTGTGACAGAAAATGGTTGTACAAGCATAAAATGCTGGTGAACCATACCAATTCCAAGTTCAATAGCACGGCTTGGACTGTGAATCACTTCCTCTTTTCCGCCAACAAAAATCTGTCCGGATGTTGGCTGATACAGGCCATAAAGCACATTCATAAGTGTACTCTTTCCAGCTCCATTCTCACCAAGGATTGCATGAACCTCACCCTTGTGAACGAGCAGATTAACATGGTCATTCGCTGTAAAATCGCCAAATTTCTTGACAATTTCACGCATTTCGATGGCTGGCTTCGTCATGTCCATATGACTGATTCTCTCCATCTCTTCCTCCTCCTTCGTCTGTTATAAGCATTCAAAACAATTGTCTATTTCGACTATGTTTTTTCTTTATGTGGTAACAACATCATCAAAGCCACTCTTATAAGCAAGCTCTTCTAGCTGTTCCATATACTCCTTTGACGGACTCTGATAAGTCCTGTACTCTTCCCTGACGCCAAAAGGACGGTATGAGATGAGTTTGTAGCGCACTGGATGAATACTCTGATATGGCCTTAACAATTCTCCAGCTTTAATAATTGTATTTTCAATGTCAAACAGACCTGGTACAATGACGGTACGAATTTCAAAAAGTTTTCCCATCTTTGCTAAAAATACTGCATTCTCAAGTGTGTTCTTGTTTGGCATCGCAGTAACTTTTAAATGATCCTCTTCGCCAAATGCCTTAATGTCAAGCATAACACCGTCTGTAACCGCTAACAGATCGTCTTTTCCAGCAAACGGTGTGCTTCCATTACTGTCCATCATCGTATTTAAACCAGCTTCTTTGCAAAGCTTAAATAATGATTCGACAAACTCACAATATAGACTGCACTCGCCTCCAGAAACAGTGACGCCGCTGATAAATGGAATCTGCTTTTTGATCTGTTCAAAGGTCTCTTCTGGTGTCAAATTACAGATACGGGGACTGCTTCCAAAACGACATGTTTTGATGCAGGTGTCGCATCCTACACAGCGCTCTGGGAAGAAATGCACCTTGCCGTTTTCATTTTGAAGTGCCCCCACAGGACAGACCTGCACACAGGCCATACAGCCTGTGCACATATTTCTTGTCTCTGGGTTATGGCAATAACAGCAGTCCCAGTTACAACCCTGAAAAAATACGGCCGTGCGATTTCCCGGACCATCTACGCTGCTAAATGGAATAATTTTATTGACCGGTGCAGTGATCATTACCGAATCCTTCTTTCCTGAACATGACCATTTTCAGTTGCACCTGTTGCAAGCTGCGTTGTATTTTGCAGCACACTCTCACCCTTTTGATACTTTTCAATCTCGGAACGCTTTGCTAAGTATCCGGTGACGCGAATTACATCGCCGTCGCTCTCATAGAAGGACAGGTAACGAAGATCAGCCTGGAATGCCCCCTTTACGATGTCAAGAACAAACTGTGGATTCTTGTGTACTGTCACATCTACTGGGAAAATATCGCCGGTACCAGATGGGAAGTACTTGTGGAAGCGGCTGCAATGGCGCAGCTGATCAATCAGCTCCTTCGGCTCCTCACCAATCGGAATTCTCGTTCCAGGAGTGATGTTCTTATCCTGTGCGATGCCGACCTGTGCATGTAAGAGAAAATGACCGCCTGTTGCCTCACAGTATGGATTTACATGTGCGTTATTAAATGCATTGATTGCTTCCATAATCTCAACACCGAGGTCATCTGCCTCCTTGTCATGACCAAAGCGGCCCTTTTTGCCCTCAAGCTCCATCAGAATATTGACACACTCTGCCATGCCGACCATACCAAACATTGCGGTAAAACGATCTCTGTGGATGAAGCCTTCTTTTGCAAGGAAGTTGCTCTCGAAAAAGCCGCTCTCCTCCACCTCAAAGCGAATGCGCTCATCCATATAAAGTGCCATGCGCTCCATTACATATGGAAGCTGATTTTCGAAGAAGTCCTTCTTATCTTTTGCACGCTTTGCGATATTGCCAAGAATCAGACGGCACAGCGTATAGGAACCACCGCCTAATAAAAGACCATTGTAGCAGCTGGCGATGACATAATTTTCACCGAGTTCTTTTTTGAACATCTTATGATTTGCAAAGCTCGGCTTAGCCGTCTTAAGTGCTGTTTTCACACACTCGATACCAAAATCATCTGGTGTGATATCAGTATCATATTTCATCGTAATATTTGGAACTGCATCTAAAAGCTCACGCTCTACCTCTAAGATCAAACGTCCTGCTCTGGTAGCCTTTGGTCCGATGTCCGCATGGGAGAAGGAATCGAGAACAGTGCGGTCGATATGGGTAAAGAATAGCTTAAACAGCTTCTTTGCCTGTGCCTCGTCCACATCATCCATAAATGGCTCAAGCAGCTCATCAATGTTTCCTAAATAAACCGGGTAATTGGTGACACTTGGAACATTCTTATAGAAAATCAGAAGAGAGTTGATTGCCTCGTAGATATCCTTCGGCGGGTCAAGCTGTAAGAACTTGCTTCCTTCTCTCATAAACTTTGCATAGTCCGGGACAATGTATCTCGGTCTTACCGGTGCATGACCCTCAAACAGATCACAGATACACTGCTTTCCCTCAACCGGCTCAAGAAGCTCTTCGAGTCCGTCTGGAAGATCCAGTACCTCAAGCAAAGAGTCTGCCTGTCCTGCAAGGTTAGTCAGCTTCTGCTCATGTGTCAGTTTACGGCTTGTAATAATATTTAATATTTCCTGTCTCGTGTTTTCCACACGTTCCATTGATATTGGTCTCAAAATGGCACCATCCTTTCTTAAGCTTACTTAAATTGGTACAACACTTTAATACAGCCTGCTTTTGTTGCCGCATTAAAGTGTTGTTATATTTCAGAGTTTAGTATTAAACGCTACTTTCTCATTT
>OKVF01002285.1_pt1 | contig 11237 bp, 10 predicted proteins | sample 1604831 | NCBI WGS metagenome assembly OKVF01 (sample SAMN01760980, study PRJEB22395) | human gut metagenome
AATTTATAATCCAAAGTATTTAATTTTACCGTTTCGGCAAAAATCTCCTCAAAACAGTCACCAATCTCCGGGATCGGGTATGCGATGATTGTAAAACTGCGCTCTTCGCCTTTGATATATTCATTGATCATCTGCCCTGCCATGTTCATCTCATAGACACAGAGTTTCTGCTGTTTTTCGTTGTATTTTACCGCACGCTCTTTATTTTCCGGTGAAAACGGCTCTTCTCCAAATACTTCAATCACTGCAGGACCTGCATGACCGGCCGCTAATTTTTTCTCTTCCTCAAAATAATTCTTTCTTGCCTCTAAGCAGCGCTCCACATACGCTTTATCCAGATAGAGTGCACGGTCTTCCCTGTGATCATAGTCAAACTGCTTGTTTGGTGATGTTGCAGATGCAAGCATGGTCGGCTTTAAATTCATTTTTTCAAAATTGTGTACCGCTGCACGGACCATCCGCTCAAAACCGATCGGATAACGGAGCTGTACCGTCTGCTTTTTGCCAAGATCTTTGCCTGTCACTTCAAATCCGATCCGATAGCCTTCCGTATAGGTGTCTGCCATCGCCTGGATCTCCTCATCGGCCAGCCTGTTTAAAAATGCTGCCATCTTTTTCTCATTTTCCCCAATATATACACCGTAGCGGTACAGATAGCGCAGATCGTTAAGATCAGCATTCATCACAATATCATTCTCAAAATCTTCTGCCGGATCAATCAGCCTTCGAAGACTTTTTTCATAAAAAATCTCACTGTAATCATGGAAAAACCAGTACAGATCCTGCTGCACCGCCGATTTCTCCGGGACATCTTTTTCTTCCCCTGCTTCAAAACGGTTATAAATTTCGACAAACAGTTCCATCTGGATCGTAAGCTGCATCAGATCCCCTCGAAATGCCGCACCAGTCTCACGTCTGATATATGCAAGGTACGCACAGAGAAGCTGTCCGAACTCTTCTCCCAATTGTTCCACAGCATAATCCGGATTCGCATAACTTGTCTGATATGCCTCACCAAGAATGTCTTTATATAATGCCTGATTACATGTTTCTGCTTCTTTTAAACTCTGTTTTTGAATCGCATCATCTGCCCATAGATCATAGACAGCCGTCTGTTTCTGCAGCAGCTGTGCCGTCTGCCTGAAGTATTCTTTATATTTTTCTTCTGTCTCCGGCTTTTCTTCAATCTCTGCAACCCGCTCACGCACCAGCACAAAACGCTCCTTTGCAAGCTCGTTGGATTCTTTATATAATTCTTTGTATAACATTAAGTCAGAACCTCCACAAAAATTTCTATCACTCATCAATCAGTTTTCCATATTTTGCATTTTTTTCGATCAATGACTTTGCATACTCCCAGATCCGCTCAGAACCCTCGTGTACCCTCTCGTCCCTCTTTAATACCTGAGATTTTTTCACACCATGTTCCTCCCATGAAATACCACCCGATGCATCATTTAAAAACAATGGCTGTACCTTATCTAACATATTCGCAAACTTTGATTCCGGTGTCTCCATCGCCTCAAACTCATCCCACAGACCGCGGTATTCCTTCTGCTGTGCCTCCGGCAGTAAACCAAAGATACGGTCAGCCGCTTTTAATTCACGCTCCCGCTTTGTCTTATTGCCCTCCGTATCGTACGCATAAGTATCTCCCGCATCGATTTCTATGACATCGTGAAGCAGTACCATTTTCATTGTTTTTAATACATCGATCGGTTCATTTGCATAATCGGCAAGCACAAAAGTCATCAGCGCCAGATGCCAGGAATGTTCCGCATCGTTTTCTTTCCTGCTCCCATCGCTTAAATACGTCTGTCTTGTAATCTTTTTTATTTTGTCCAGTTCCATGATAAATGAAATCTGTTTTTCAAAATCTGTCATATGAATTCTCCATTCCTGCGTGTAAAAATCTTATTTTCACACCAATTTCTCTCTTTATTTACAGCAAAAATCCAACTATATACAGTGCAGCCCATACCCCAACAGCAAGGAAAGAGCATACGGTCGCAAGATAAGGAAAAAAACGATAGGAATTTTCCTCTCTTAAGCTTACAATTGCATTGAACAATGCAATCACTCCAACGAACATGGACGACACACCCGCACTCCCAAGATACATGCTTCCGTTTCCTCCATCCTGAAAAGAACAGGCAATGACTGCAATTAGCCCCCCCAATGATATAACCGACAGTATCCATGCAGCAATTCCTCTTTTTGACTGTTTTTTATCTGTAAATTTATATCCTCTTTTATGTCGTGTATGCATCTTGTTTATCCTCATTTTCATGATTTTTATCCATTTGCCTGTCAGGCATATGTTTTTATCACTAATTTCCATGCCGGACTCAAATATCATTCACCTGCCGGCATTCTTTTATTATACAAAAACATATCTTTTTATGCAACCTGTCCGCCAGTCACACAGGGATTTCGCTTTTAACTTTTTTATCTATGCATTTTTATAAATAATTCAGTTATCAGCATTCCATCTGCGGTTACCCTTCGTTCTTAGTCAATACGCGCAAAATTCCCCCTGCTTTTTCCCTATATATTTTTTCTGCTGATTTTCTATCCGCCTTTTTCACATAAAATCTGTTTCACTTTTTCTGTTAGCAGCTCATCGCAAAAAATCCGGTTTATGCTCTTTCGGCTTATACCACTTCCTGCAAAGTTCCGGCTTCTTCGGTACAAATATAACTCTCTTACATTAAAGCCTATGATTATCAGATTAAATATGGTTTCAACCGCATCTCGACAGTAACAGTGCTTTGCGTGATAATACGTTTTCAATTGATGGAAACCATTCTCCTCAATGTCCCATCTGCGGTGCATCATTTCCCATAATACCCGGTAGTCTGCCGCTTCCAGTGTCGTTACAAGCCACATGAAACGCTCTGTTTCTTTTCCGTTTTCTTTCCACTGCTCATGATACCGCACCACACGCAGTTTATATGGACACCCTTCCATCTTAAAACCAGAAAGATCCCATACTTCAATCTTCTTTTTCCCTTTCCAGAAAGATGCCTTTTTTCCCTCATCCTGTTTGAACAGACGCTCTGCATCCTGAAAAATCATTCTTCTTTCGTCTTTCAGGCGTATCACCCCTTCCAGACCATTTTCCTTCAGAATGTTGATAAATGGAGCATTCAGATATAATGCATCCGCCACAATCACATCCGCAAAATGTCCATGCCGTTTCTTCAGCTGCTCAATCAACCTTTTTCCGCCTGTCAGTTCTCCTTCGTCTTTCCCAGAACCATCCCTTGGTTTTAACATTTCCTGCCCCAGAATTACGTGTGGCGATTTACCTATAATCATGCACACCACACTCCGGTAAAAGTATTCGGTTTCCCCTGTGTGTTTTTTTCGGCTCAGACAGTTTTTCAGTCTTTTCGACATGCTTTCAGGGGCTGAAAAAATGGTATGGAAACTTTCATACTGCAGCATCAGAAAAAGCAGTACCGGCATGACAATGTTAAACAATGGAATAGATTTTCTTTTTCTTTCGTCCGTTAAACACTTGATTTTTTGCGGGATTTTATATACACTCTTCATATAAGTTAGCAGTTTCTTCAATGCTAATTTTTCATTCAGGACACCTTCTTTCGTATGTTTTGTTCCATAACATAATTATACAATAAAAGGTGTCCTTTTTGAGTGATTATACAGAAAAAAACAGTAATTTAATACCCCAAATTGATATCCCCTGCTTTGCCTGGAATTCACAGGCAGAACAGGGGCTTTTATTTTTTTAAGCGAAATCTCTGTGCACTAATGATATATGATAAGCACGCAAACTTAAAGTATAAATATGGAAATAGACATTTCTGGGCAGAAGGATATTATGTAAGTACGGTAGGATTAAATGAAGCAACAATAAAGAAATATATCCAAGAGCAGGAAAAACATGATATAGCTTTGGATAAATTAAGTGTAAAAGAATACGAAGACCCTTTTAAGGGTTGCTAGTGATACAAATGCCCTTTTAAGGGCAGCGACGAGTCAAAGGCATTAGTAGCTTGAACGAAAGTGAAAGCCAGCGTCTTTAGGCGCTGGCCGGTAACAAAGGCTTATAGCCGCTGAGCAAACCACCCGTTTGACGGGTGGTATTGATTGCAGGCACATGGATCATAAAGCAGTTTGTTGATGATCCGATGATTTTAGGCGTGTGTATGGTCATGCTCGCAACGCCTGTCGGCAGTATGACAGCAATGCTTGCACAGCAATATGATGGAAATTATGATCTGGCGGCAAGAGGAGTTGCGCTTACGGCAATTCTTGCTGTGGTGACGATGCCGGTGGTGTCGGTTTTGATGGGGGCGTGAAAAATGCGTAGAGGTAATCAGAGATTACCTGCACATTAAATTTGGAATATGAGTATATCAAAAAAACGGACTGAATTATCAGCCCGTTTTTTTTTGATATGTTTTTTTAGAAATCTGTTAAATCAGCAGCTCTTCTCTCTAAGAAAGCAGTCATACCTTCTGTTTTGTCATGAGTAGAGCAGGTTACGCCGAATAAGTTTGCTTCCATCTCAACAGCGTTCTTGATGTCCATATCATAACCGTTGTTGATTGCTGCTTTTGCAACGGAAACAGCGTAGCTTCCTTTGGAGATGATTTTCTTAGCCATAGCTTTTGCTGTGTTCATTAACTCTTCCGGAGCAACTACTTTATTTACAAGACCGATGCGGTAAGCTTCTGCTGCATCAACGGAATCGCAGGTAAAGATCATCTCTTTTGCGCGTCCCATGCCTACTAAACGGGCAAGTCTTTGTGTACCGCCGAATCCAGGAATGATTCCAAGACCTGTCTCTGGCTGTGCGAAAGTAGCGTTGTCAGATGCGATACGGATATCACATGCCATGGAAATTTCACATCCACCGCCAAGTGCAAAACCATTAACAGCTGCGATCGTTACCTGACGCATGTTCATTAATTTGAAGAATGGTACGGAAGCTCTCATACCGAAAGCTCTTGCTTCTGCTGCGGTAAAGTTTACCATCTCAGAAATATCAGCGCCTGCTACGAAAGATTTGAATTCGTTGCCTTTCTTGTCAGGACCGCCGGTTAAGATTACGACTTTGATGTCATCTCTTGCTTCGATCTCAGTTAATGCTGTGTTTAACTCGTCTAATGTCTCACTGTTTAATGCGTTTAATGCTGCTGGTCTTGAAATTGTAAGAACAGCAATCTCCTCAGCAACTTCCAGTTTTAAATTGTTAAAATCGCTCATCGTTTGGAACCCTCCTGAATAGTTTGATAAAAAATTAACAATATACGTTATTAATAGCGTACAGCTTTTCCCTGAATTTGTCAATAGATTATGGGAAAAATTCACTATAAATTTGGTAGAAAAAGTGCTATGATAGGTGGTATGATATTTTGACAAAGACACAGAAAAGAGGAAAAACCATGGACACAAGCAAATCATACTTATCTAAGGTAGTAAAGGAGATGCCGGATTCAGGGATCAAGGACTTTTTTGATATTGCAAATACGATGGAGGGAGCATTGTCACTTGGTGTCGGCGAGCCGGATTTTCCGACACCGGAACATGTCAGGGAGGCAGCGATTGCTTCAATCAAAAGAGGTGAGACAAAGTATACCGATAATCGCGGTACGGTCGAACTCCGTGCGGCAGCTGCAGAGTATTTAGAGAAGTTTGGACTTCATTATGACAGGGAAAATGAGATCCTGATCACGATGGGAGCAAGTGAGGGTATTGATCTGGCGCTTCGTGCACTGGTGGATCCGGGGGATGAGGTGTTAGTTGTAGAACCTTGCTATGTTTCCTATATTCCGTGTGTGGAATTGTGTGGCGGCATTCCGGTTTCCATCCCGTTAAAGGCAGAGAATAAATTCCGCCTGACGAAGGAAGAACTTGAAGAAAAAATTACAGATAAAACAAAAGTACTGCTGATTTCATTCCCCAACAACCCTACCGGAGCGATCATGGAAAAAGAGGATTTAGAAGCAATCCGTGAGGTTGTGACCGCACATGATATTTTTGTGATTACAGATGAGATTTATGCAGAGCTGACCTATGGCAAAAAGCATGCATCTATTGCGGCGCTGCCGGATATGTATGAGCGTTGTGTGGTATTAAATGGTTTTTCAAAAGCATTTGCAATGACCGGATGGCGTATGGGTATTGCAGCGGGTCCTGCGGAAGTTATTTTTCATATGAATAAGATCCATCAGTTTACGACCATGTCTGCAGGAACAACGTCACAGGTGGCGGCGCTTGAAGCATTGACGAGTCCGGTTCGTGACGAAGAGATCGATGTGATGCGTAAAGAATACGATGAGAGACGAAAGATCATGGTGGACGGGTTCCGGAATATGGAACTGGATGTGACAGAACCGGAAGGTGCATTTTATGTATTCCCGTCGATCAAAAAAACAGGACTTACCAGCATGGAATTTTGTAACCGTCTGCTGCAGGAACAGAAGGTGGCAGTCATTCCGGGAGACGCATTTGGAAGTTGTGCAGAGGGTTACATCCGCTGCTCTTATGCTTATTCCAAAGACATTATTAAGAAATGTTTAGAGAAGATCGCAGTATTTGTCAGCCAGTTTGACCTCAAATAAGGTACTGGTTTGAAAAAAATAAGCGCAGACATGAAGGCTGCTATATAACAAAGAAAGTTTGAGACATACATGTTAAAAGATTACGACTTAAAGCAACTGGTATCCCCATTATTGCAATGGTTTTTAAATCATGCCCGTGTATTGCCATGGCGAGAGGAACCGACTCCATACCGGGTGTGGGTTTCGGAGATCATGCTCCAGCAGACGAGAGTGGAGGCGGTAAAGCCGTATTTTGAGCGGTTTACCACGGCACTGCCGGATGCAAAGGCACTTGCAGTGTGTCCGGAGGATGAACTTTTAAAGCTTTGGGAGGGGTTAGGTTATTATAACCGTGTCAGGAACATGCAAAAAGCGGCTGTGGAAGTTGTGGAAAATTATGGTGGACAACTTCCGGCAGATTATGAGAAACTGTTGAAACTAAAGGGGATCGGCCATTATACAGCGGGAGCGGTCGCATCTATCGCATACGGAATCCCGGTTCCGGCGGTCGATGGAAATGTGCTCCGTGTTTTAACGCGCGTTTCTGCGGATGATACGGATATCATGAAACAGTCATTCCGTAATGAGATGGAAAAATTATTAGAAAAATTGATGCATGGGGCAGACGGCAGAAATGAAAAAAATGTATTTCCATGGATGGAGGATGCAGATGATCTGAGGGCAAAGGTATATCATCAGAATCTTGCCGGTGCGTTTAACCAGGCACTCATGGAACTTGGAGCAACGATCTGTGTGCCAAACGGTGCACCGCTTTGTACCGAATGTCCATGGAAGGATTTTTGTGAGGCAAAAAAACAGGAACTGATCGGACAGATACCAGTCAAGAGCAAGGCAAAACCGCGAAAGATCGAGAAAAAAACGGTTCTGATTTTAAGGGATGATGAGAAGGTTGCAATCCGGAAAAGACCGGCAAAGGGACTTTTGGCAGGACTGTATGAGCTTCCGAATGTGGAAGGAAATATGGGACAGGAGGAAGTACTTTCCATGGTAAAAGAGATGGGGTATGCACCGATCCGTATTCAGCCGTTAGGTGAGGCGAAACATATTTTTTCCCATATCGAATGGCACATGACAGGTTATGCAGTCCGTGTAGAGGAGCCGGAAATGCATCCACAGGTGAAGTGTGAAAAAAATCGTGCAGATGGATTATTATTTGTGGAAGCAGAAGATGCAAAAGAAAAATATGCTATTCCGTCCGCTTTTGCTGCGTATGCGAAATATATAAACATTCTTCTTGGAAATGAAAAGAAAGCTTAAAAGAAAATATTTATAAAAAGAGGGAGCCGGTGCAACAGCACCGGCTATTCATTATGAAAAAGAGTGTGTATGAAAAGTGAAGTAATTCACTATTTGCTGGGAGGAACCTTGCTTATCGGATAAGCAAGGCTACCTGACTTACATCAGGTATGAAAAAAAGTTCTATGAAAAATTTTAACTTGTTGCCTTAACTTTGAATTTAGTATATCGGGGAATTGTGACCGCCGTATGCCCTGTTTGTGAGAATTATGTAAATAAAATATGAACAACTACATACTTTGGCAGAAATTAAGAATATCTAAAGAAAAATTTGATTGGTTTGCGGTAGGAAAATGTGTATAATAGAATGGCTATGGTAAAACAAAGTGGAAAACAAAGTGGAAAACAAGGAGGATTACATGTACGATTGTATCGTGATCGGCGCAGGAATTGCGGGTGCTGTCAGTGCGAGAAAGCTTGCAGAGGAAGCAGGAAAGAAAGTACTGGTTTTAGAGAGACGCAGTCATATCGGAGGTAACTGCTATGATGAGCCGGATGAACATGGAATATTAATACATAATTATGGACCACATATTTTTCATACAGGAATAGAAGAAGTATATCAGTATCTCTCAAGATTTACGGACTGGTATGTATTCGGACATGAGGTGGTAGCAAAGGTCGGGGATCGTCTGATCCCGGTTCCGTTTAATTTAAATACGCTTCATATGGTATATGAAAAGGAAAAAGCAGATGCATTAGAGCAGAAACTGATTGCTGCATACGGAGAGGGAAGCCGCGTGCCGATCATGAAACTGCGGGAAAATGAAGATCCGGACATCCGCGAGATCGCACAGTTTGTGTACGAAAATGTATTTTTAAAATATACCATGAAGCAGTGGGGACAAAAACCGGAGGATATCAGCCCGGAAGTGACAGGCCGTGTGCCGGTGCTGGTTTCTTATGACAACCGCTATTTTCAGGACAAATATCAGGGAGTGCCGAAGGAAGGTTTCACACCGATGTTTGAGCGCATGTTAGACCATGAGAACATCACGGTTGAGACAGGTGTTGACTGTAAAGAGAGATTGCGTTTTGAAGAAAATCAGATTTATTTTGATGGAACACCGTTTGACGGAGAGGTTATCTATACGGGCGCACTGGATGAGTTGTTTGACTGTCAGTTTGGAAGGCTTCCATATCGTTCCTTAAGATTTGACTTTGAACATTATGAGAAAGAATCTTATCAGGGACACAGCGTGGTCAATTACACGGTCAGTGAGGATTTTACAAGAATCACAGAGTTTAAGTATCTGACCGGACAAAAGAACACGGACGGAACCACAATCGTGAAAGAGTATCCGTTTGCCTACACAGGAGCGGAGGGAGAAATTCCTTACTATGCGATATTAGAGCCAAAGAACCAGGAACTCTATGAAAAATATCATGCGCTTGCAGGTGGACTGCCGCATTTTTATCTGCTCGGACGACTGGCAGAATACAAATACTATAATATCGATGCGATGACGAAAAAAGCGATGGAACTTGCTGATGCGATCATGGCAGAAAATACAAAAAGATAATCGGAGGATTCATATATGAAATTACTGACATTTGCGATCCCGTGTTACAATTCACAGGATTACATGGAAAACTGTATCAAATCCCTGCTGCCGGGTGGCGATGATGTTGAGATCCTGATCATTGATGATGGGTCAAAAGACAGCACCGGTGACATAGCAGATGCCTATGAGAAGAAATATCCGGGAATCATCCGTGCAATCCATCAGGTAAATGGAGGACACGGAGAGGCTGTCAATGCTGGAATCCGCAATGCGACAGGACTTTATTTTAAAGTGGTAGACAGCGATGACTGGGTAGATGAGGAGGCTTATAAGAAGATTTTAGATAAACTTCGTGAGCTGACCGGCGGCAATCAGACCCTGGATATGTTTATTGCCAATTATGTATATGAAAAAGAAGGTGCGCATCATAAAAAAGTGATGCACTACACGAACCTGCCCCAAAATCAGATTTTTACCTGGAATGATGTGTCACGTTTCAGAAAGGGTCAGTACATTTTGATGCATTCTGTGATTTATCGTACAAAACTGCTGCGTGAATGTGGATTAGAGCTGCCGAAACATACATTTTATGTGGATAATATTTATGTGTACAAACCATTACCAAGTGTAAAAACACTGTATTATATGGATGTAGATTTTTACCGTTACTTTATTGGCAGGGAAGATCAGTCGGTCAATGAGAAAGTGATGATCAGCCGTATCGACCAGCAGATCAATGTAAATAAGATTATGGTAGATGAATTTGATCTCTGGAAGATTCCAAACCGAAAACTGCGTCATTACATGTTTAATTATCTGGAAATCATCACGGTCATTTCCACGATTATGTTGATCCGCTCCGGCACTGAGGAAAATCTTCTGAAAAAACGTGAACTGTGGAAATATATTAAGGATCACGACATCCGTTTATTCCATCATCTGCGCGCCGGAATTATGGGAAATGCAATGAATCTGCCGGGCAAGGGAGGCAGAAAGATTTCGGTTGCGGCATATCGACTGTCACAGAAAGTGGTCGGATTTAATTAAGAGGTAGTGAGAGTATGAGTGAAGAAAATAACTGGAATTATGGAAATGATGAGCCGAATGTAAATCAGGGAAATCCTGTCAGCCTGGAGAAAAGTACGACTGATGGTACAGCAGGTGTAAATTTAGAGAAGACTGTGACCGGAAATGAAGAGCGTGTAAATCCAGAAAAGACTATGACAGACAATCCGTATTATACAAATACGTCATATGGAAACGGCAATACAAATTATAATTACGGACAGTCAAATGACAGTGCAGGTTATAACTATGGACAGTCAAACGGCAGTACAGATTATAATTATGGACAGCCAAATGGCAATAACAAGTCAGAAAGTGAAGGATTTGGTATTGCGTCGTTGATACTTGGAATCATCACCGTTTTGCTGTTCTGCACTTGTATCAGCTGGATCACCGGTATCCTTGCAATCATTTTCGGTATTTTACAGCTGGTAAAAGGAAACAAAAAAGGAATGGCGATCGTTGGTTTGATCACAGGTGGAATCGGTTTTGCAGCATCGATTATTCTGTATATCCTGATTTTTTTTACAGGACTTGGATCTTATAGCAGCTATAATGACATCTATGATCATATTTACGATGATATCTATGATGATATTGAAGACAGTATGGATGACGGAACGATATAATAAGACTGCCGAGCGAAGCGAGTGTAGATCACGATCATGATATAGAAATTTTTAATGGAGACCAGCTATGAAAAGTCAACCATAGATTAGTAAAAAATTTCTTTTTCATATCGGTGGTAAAAAAGGGTAACTTTAATAGAGCTCCC
>OKVF01002309.1_pt1 | contig 11094 bp, 8 predicted proteins | sample 1604831 | NCBI WGS metagenome assembly OKVF01 (sample SAMN01760980, study PRJEB22395) | human gut metagenome
TCCGTTCAGCGTCATAGTAAGTCAGCAGGTCACGGACAGCATAATAAGCACGTTCCGGCAGGTTGATATACATCAGATCATTCATTTCTGCCATCGCATTCTTTCCGATCGTGGTCAGTTTTGTGTTACTAAGGTCGATCTTCTCCATAGCTCCACAGCCAACAAACGCTTTTTCTCCGATTTCCGTGAGGCTATCCGGTAATTTAACGGATGTTAAAGCGGTATCCTTTGCAAAAGCAGAAGTCGGAAGTGCCGTAAAGCTGCTCTTAGACAGGTCTACTTCTTTCAATGCACTGCAGGAAGCGAACGCATTCGCTCCGATAGAAGTCAATTTACAATCAGAAATTCCGGTGATCTCTTCTAATTTCTTACATCCTTCCAAAGCACTTGTTCCGATAGAAGTCAATGTCTTTGGCAGGTGGATACTTGTGAGCGCATACATGTTGCTGCATATCGTATCCGGCAAAGATGTGATCGTAGCAGAGGAAATATCAAACGTCTTTAAATTATAACATCCAGCAAATGCATCCTTTCCGATCTCACTGATCTTACAGTTAGAAAGTCCCTGTATCTCCTCTAACTTCTTACAGTCTGCAAACGCATCATCTGCGATCTTTGTGACCGTAGGTGGAAGTTTTACGGTCTTTAACGAGATACAGTTAGAAAAAGCATTCTCTGGTATCTCGGTGATACTGGAATTGGATAAGTCGATGCTCTCTAATGAGGAACAATCGGCAAAGGCATACATCCCGATTGTTTTCAGCCCTTTGCCTTTATCTGCGAAAGTGACATTTTTTAGGTTACTGGCTTTCCAAAACGCTCCACTCTTTACTCTTTCTATACTGGATGGTAAAGATAAAGAATTGATCTTGGTATCATTATAAAGCGCATTTTCACCAATCCCTACAATAGGTATTCCCTCTAATTCTGTATTATCAACAGAAATATCTGTCTCATATGTATCATCAACGGTCTGTAGAACAAGTCCCCATTTATCTATCAAATCCCATGTATCATAATCAATACTTCCATCGGTAACATTTTTATCATAGATAAGACGAAAATATGCATTATTATTTTTTAAAAAAGACACATTTTGATTTACATTAGTCATTTGCCCTGCCTGTGAATACACGCTAAGATCTGTGTTACCAGCTGTCGGGTCAGAACATATCCACTTTTTAGAGTCTTTATCATAAGAAAGAACATACATATGTCCGGCATAATAATTATTCGTATTTTCCCAACCAACAGCCACAGATGGGATTCCCTCAATCTGAACTAAGCGTTGCATAATCTCTCCAAACTGTTCACATACTCCTTTTTTCGAATTCCATGCTTGTTCCATAGACCAACCTTTATGAGCCAATGAAATATCATATGTCATGATGCTCTTTACATACTTTGTCAAAGTAATAATTTTCTCATAATCCGTCTTACAATTTTTAGTAGCCTCTTTTGCCGCTGCCTCCATCTCCTTATAAACCGTTGTTGTCTTATCCACTTTTTCCGACAACAGGTGCTTACTTGGGTCTTTATAGGTGTTGATCAGGTCATTTACTTTTTTCGTTGCTGTCAGGGCTGGAAAGTAGGTTTCGGGTTTTCCAAATGCACTAAATATTTGAGTACTTTTATCAGATTCTTTATACCCAGGATTTTCAAAATCTCCCTTATCTAATTCCAAATCAAAATTTCTTACCTGAAATTCTTCTCCATCATATATTGCTTTCCCATAAACTGCTTTTCCATCAGAATATGCATGTAAATCATAAAACTTTACTGTTTTACCATTTTTTAATTTTCTAATTGCTAAAAATTTCTTTCCGTTTGGCAGAGTAAAATAATCACTTTCTTCTTGTTGTACATCTTGCGTTTCCGCTGCCTGTACCGGATACGTCATAAATAGACTGCATCCCATTGCAAGTGTCAATGCAGTGGCTATCCCATAAATCTTTTTTCTCATAAAATCTTCCTTTCTTAAATTTTCTATATCATTATTTTTATCATATCATATTTCTGCCGAATTTTTATAAGAAAAAGAATTGAATTCTTTAAAAAAGTCCCACATCCGAAGATGCAAGTCTTATTTTTTATATTTCCGGCAACACCTCTTTTGCAAGATCAATCAGCCATTGCTTTCGATATTTCGTTTTTTGTATCAAAGCAGGAAAGCGGAATTCATTAATCTCAAGGTCTGATCCAAACAGTTCTTTTAATGGAAAGATATTATTATTTAAAAATACATTAAAGTGTAGTGTCTCTTTAACTTCGTCAGAAATCACCTGTCGTTTATGCAAGATAGATACAAAATTCAGATTTAAAAATTTATTAGTCTTATCCACTTTTACATATCCGTTGTGTTTTCCAGATGTTAAGCATACATCCTCTCGTTCGGACAAGAAGATCTGTAAAGCAGACCCGTCTTTTACTTCCAGTCCATAACATGGGCGGGGACGCAAAAAATAAAGCAGCATCCATGGAATATTATATAGGGTAGCCCAGTAATACATATGTCCTTCTGCCGAAAGGTAATCTTCCAATATTCTTCGGGCCATTCTTTCCCCTACATATATACCCGTTTCCTGCTGTATGATATAGACTGCCAGATCAAAATAATCTCGTACCGCATTGTATATATTTCGTTCATAATCAGTTAATTCTTTCTTCCGGGATTCTTTTGTCACTTCACGCGAGTTAGAACTATAAGGGCAAAAGCGATATGCTGTCTCATTGTATGGAGCAAAAGAAAGACTGCGGCTATAATGTTTTCCATAAGGTCGGTCTGTATTCTCTAATTTTTTATATAATCCAATAAGCTGTATCGGGTTATCACAGGCCGGACAAACCCCAAAATCACGGGGAACTCCGTCTTTTCCCACTTTATGATAAGGTTCCTGTTTTAGTGTCAGTTTTTCAAAATTTTCCACATTGATTTCATATGGGTTACTTACCCCTGTGCGTAGCTTAAATTTTCTCATTTCTCATCTTCCGGAACGTCAACATATGTCTCAAGTCTTGGATAAACTTCACTCATTTTCCACCACCATTCCTGTGGCAGTTCCGGTACCTCCCCCTGTTCTTCTGCAAATTTGAGGCATTCTAAAATATCCCCTAACCCTATTGTAAATTCATTCGTTTCGTTTTTCAATAGGAAGAAAAGATACTCCTCTCTGTCAACATCCATATCTTTAACCACATCTCCCGTGGGTACTGCTATTTTTTCCATTACATATCCATCCTTTCTGTAATATTTTCTTATTAATATGCTTTCTTTTCCATATAAAAAAGACCCACATCCGAAGATGTGAGTCTTATCTATGTTTTATCGTTCCGGCTCATCCCATGATTGTTGTGGATGCTGTAGGTTGTAGATCTGCTGTTTTAACTGTTGATTCTCTCTTTGGGATTGAGCCAGCTCCTGTTTATAATCTTGTAGTTCATTTCTGGTATCTGCAAGTTCTAGTTCTGTTCTTACGAGTTTCTGTTCTGACTTTGCCAAATCCCGTGTTAAGTCTCGGACACGATCTATATTTTCCCCATTTTTCTGAGCTAATGCATCAATACCAACCTTTATGGCTGTAACATCAACCCCTTGTTTTTCTACGTCTTTCCGAAAACCTTCCATCCGGATTGACTCATCATGAAGATGATCGAGCCTTGTTTGTGCTGCCAAAAGCTGTTTTTCCAGAGCAGCATGTTCTTTCGATAAGCCAGTATGTTCTTTCGATAAGCCAGTATGTTCTTTCGATAAGTCTGCATGATCTCTGGAAAGATTCGTTTTTAAATCTGTCAATTGATTTTTGTTTGTAAAATAATTTGTTATTAAAACACTAATTATACCAAATACACCAGCTATTAAACCTGTACTTACCGCTGATATAATAGTTGCCTTCATAATAATTCCTCCTGTGTCACTTAATCTTAACGATTGTAACACAGTTCCACTTATTTGTGTTAAAAACATCATGATTTTGCTCCTTTTTCTTTTAATATGCAAAAAGACTCACATCCGAAGATGCAAGTCTCATTTATTTTTTATCGTTCCGGTTCATCCCATGATTGTTGTGGATGCTGCAGGTTGCAGATCTGCTGTTTTAATTGCTCATTTTCCCTTTGATACTGGGTCAATTCTTTCTGACACTCGTATAATCTGCTTCTGGCGTCTGCCAGATTTTGTTCCGATATTGCTAAGTTTTGCGACAGAACCTGAACTTGTTTTAATCCCCAGCCAGTATCCTTGCGAAGGCTGATTGCCGAGCAAAACCCGGCGGTGCTTACTTCTAAATGCTTTTTGTTATTTTTCTGTATAAACCATTTTTATCTTATCATCCAATTTTCTTCCTTATATTAGTATGATGGAATGAGCAAAATTCAATTATTCATATTATATAGACAAAAAACTGCTCTCAAATTATATGGTAATATTAAAAAAATAAAGTATAATAAGAGCATAGAAAGGAGGATTATGTATGAGTAGAACTTTAACTGTTGCAAAGTATCTAAACGAATTAAATGTTCATAAACATGGATGTAATATGGATGAAATGAAAATGCATAAGATGATGTACTTTTCACAAAGAGAATCACTAATGATTACCGATAATCCTCTATTTGGGGACGCTTTTGAGGCGTGGAAATTTGGACCTGTCCTTAGAAGTGTACGGGACGAATACAAATTTCACCATATGTTTGAATCCGTTACCGATTCTCTCTCTACAAAAGAAAAAAAATTATCACCTCTGTCTTTAACAGATATGACTCATTTAATGCATGGGATTTAAGTACGTTATCTCATGAAGAGTTTTCTTGGAAACAGGCAAGGGAGGGATTGGCTCCAGATGAAAATGGAAACAAAAAATTAAGTTTAAAAGCTATAAAAGTAGACGCAAAACGTGAAATGCTTAGAAGAAAGGGCATTATCTTTGCATAATTTACAAACTTAAGTCACAGATTATGTAGTCTGTGACTTTTTTTAAAGGATATCACATGGATTTAATTAGTAAACAAAAGAAATATCTTTCTGAAAATTTAATTGTAGAAAGTCTTAGAATGTACGATTCTTTATAAGAAAAATGGAATCGGAATCGGATTCGGATTTTTGAGAAAAAAAGACCCATACTGGGTGGTATGAGTCTAAATATTAATATCCCCACGGAAAAAACTTTAATAAAAATGATGGCATATCATTTAAACTGAAACACCATGATATCAATATAAGCAAGGCAAAAATCAGTAATATTATGTTCACTTGCTTTGCTCTGAATGGGAAATTTTGTTCGTTACCGTTTATAACAAATATAAATTTTAATAATATAATAATTGTATTAAACAAAACGAAAGCTAATAGGTCAGTTACGATTAATAATCGGAAAATACTCGCTTTAGCAATATTATTTAAAACAGAGGTTGAAAATGTCATTCCACCTACAAAAGCCAGAATGACCGAAGCAAATATTCCAAGAATTGACACATATTCTTTCTCAACACCTTGTATCGTTTTTTCCAAATCCAATTTTGCATCATCAATCCTACTATTAAACATATCTTGTATATTTTCTACCTGATAAGTAACTAATTGAGCATGGTCATATATTTTAACCGCAATCTTACGAATGTCATTGTATCTAGGATCTTGTTTTCGCAATACATACATTAATAATTTTTCAGCATTAGATACAAAATTTCCCCTTGCTACTTCATCCATTTGAAAAATGATATGACTAATCTCCGAATAAAGCAATCTATCCAATTTGTCTGGAGCATTGATATATTTTTGCAGGCTCTTTATTGTTTTTTCCGGCAAATATTGTTTGGTGTCTAAAGATAAACCTTTGCAAAAACAATTAATCTCTCTTTTGGTCCTCCTATACTCAACGGATGAATTTAATCGGTGTTCAGGAACGTCATGTTTTCCTACCAAGAATTCATATTCTTTAGCATTCATATTCTTTTTCTTTTTCTTCCTTAAAATAGTTTTTTATTGCTTCTGTAGTAATTTCGCTATTACGTCCTTTGGCAAAAGCCTCAATCCAAGGACGCTGTTTGTGCGTAATCGCCACTAAATCTGTTGCTGCGTAGTCTGCAAACCGATCCACTATCTCCCGTATGATGAATTTATCCTGCCCAGCGATAATATCTTCATAATATACTCTATGAGAATCCCAGATATTATTTTCATCAATTTTAAAATAATAATCTGATGTTGGAATATCCATCGCCCCATATTGTTTATATTCTCTATATACTTCTGGCACAACCGGGCCAAAACTCCACGCTTCTATTTTCTCGTAGAAACATGGTGGATAATCATTTGCCAAAAAGTAAGCTTGAATAAAATATAACAATTTTTGTAACTTTAAATTTGATACTCCATAATCTTTATTGTTACTATAGACGATAATATAATGACTAACATCTCGCGCTTCATATGTATAATGTTCTGTTTTTCTTTTCCTTCGTAGCATAGATATCCTTCCTTTTAAAATGTTTACCATCCTCTTTATATCTTTTATTATACCATTTTTAGTCAACCACATATATAGTAATCTCCCTTAATCATTAACTATATATAGTATATGGATTACAAGAAAAGACCCATATCTTTTCCTGATATGAGCCTTTTAAATCCATTTCCCTATAAATATTATTTCGCAGGTTTCTTCTTCCGTTTCGTAAAATCAGGGATTCATATATCTTTCGGCAATATGTAGTACTTTTTGTCGCGGATTCCAATCAGAATAATTGATCAGGTTACCAAAATAATACGAATCTACTTTGATGGAAAAGCGATCCATTGCAACATATAAGAGAGTATCTGTTACCTTATCATCTGGACATAGAATGGAAAAGTCCAGCCACTCGTTAAGATTATCATTTTTGTCTACCACATACCTGTAATTTGTGGCGGTAAGCAGACAGCCTTTATTATCTGCTACATAAACATGTCCTTTAATCTTACTATCCTTTAAAGCGAATCCATGCTGCAAAAGATGTCTATATATAGTAGTGTTTTTCTTTATTATCATGCGATACAAGGGAAAACCACTGAAACTGTAAATTAAATACCATGGAATATTATAAACAGTTGCATCAATATAATTATACGCTCTCATGATTACATAATTCTCAGCGAGAGCTTCCGCCATAGCAAGCGTGATGTAAATACCCGTTTCCTTTTGCAGTAAGTAGATTGCTTTATCATAATGTTCTTTAGCAAGCTTATACAATTCTCTTCTCTGCGGTTCCTCTGTTTCGTCTACATATTCCTTTATATAATCTGCTCTTTTATTATAATACGGACAATTCTGAAACGTGTATTCATCATACTGTGCCACATTAGGAATATTAACTTCTTTTGCATGTCTTGCATGGGGTGCAACATTAATCTTTTTATAAATACCAAGAATAGCGACAGGGTTGTTACATCTCGGACACAATGCTAAGTGTTTTGTTTCGCCACGAACTTTTTGTACATAACCTGGGTTATTGCCCACTCGCTCTTCATATTTTGTTTTAAAATTCTGATCAGAAAAGGATAGAACCGGTTCATAGTTCGTAGTAAATTTAATCTCTCTCATAATATTTCTCCTATGTTTAACTCGACTTTGTTTCTTCACAGTCTATCATAAGAATATCATTTCCGTAAAGTGTCGCCATCTGTAGCCACCATTTTTCGCCTATTTCTGGAAACTCTCCCATCTTTTCAAGCAATCTCAGACATATAAGCAGTTCTTTAGAACCAACTAAGAAAACATTCTCTCCTTGTTGCATCTGAAAATAATACTGATCTCTTTCGGGCATAAATCCACCTTCAGATTTAAAGGTTTCATCATCTTGTATCGCAGTTCCTGTAAGCATGGCTATTTTATCTTTAAAAAAAGTCATTATTTCTCATCCTTTCTATAAAAACAGGCTCACATCCTTACAAATGTGAACCTGTTCCTGAATCTGCTTCTTAGCAGATATTATTTGGCTGGTTTCTTTTTCCTCTTCATGCGGTAAATACCTAATCCGATAAACAATGCCATCGCCAATACGATTGGCAGATAAGATAACCAGTTCTCGAATCCACCGGTAAGTGGTGGAGTTGGAGTTTTTTCATTATCCACGTCATAAGTCAGATCGTAGAAGTAATACAGGTCTTTTGCTTTATCGTATTTTCCTTTTGAGGTATCTGCTTTCATATCTTCAGCTTCTTTTGTAGTCAGTGCCATCGGCACGGTAACATTGATCGGATCTTTCATCAGTGTGTAGCCTGGAAGAGTCTTTGTCTCAGTAAGGACATAATCGCCCGGGTCGAGGTTATCGAACAGAATCTCTCCGTTCTCATCGGTCTCTTTTGTAGCAACCAGTTCGGTCTTCTTATCAGCAAGGATTTTTTCAATCTTAAAGGTGACTCCCTTTAACTTCTTCGTCTTGCTGTTTCCACGTTTGATGACTTTGATACTGGATGAAATCGCTGCGTTTTCAAACGTACCACCGAATTCCTGATGGTCTTTATCTACCGTAAAGGCGATATATGGTGTGCCATCTTCTTCTTTACCGGCTGTCGCATTTTCAAGGTCAGAGATCTTATTAAACGCATACCGGCTTTCGGAACCCGATTCCGTGATCTTATAGTCTCCCCAGTCTAGGTCGTTAAAAGATACGGACAGGATTAGATATTCTTTTCCATCGATCGTCACGACATTATCCTCATCGGATACCGTATTCTTGGTAAAGGTCACGGTCTGTTTATCCGTATACTCTTTTTCATGAACCGTCTCTCCAGTGATTGTAAAAGTAAAGCTCAGATCGCCATGACGGAAATCTAAAGACTCGACCGGGATCATCTTGGATACGGAAACGGAGCCTAACTGTGGATTGCTCTTATTGATCAGCGATGTTTCTGTCCGCTCTGTGACGGAATTGGCATCTTTTGTAACAGTAACGTTGGAGGATAGTTCGTAGTCTGGTACATCTTCTTCTTCCCATGTATACTCAATCTTCTGGCTACCCTTATACTTCGGCAGGTTGATCGTTTTTGCTGACCAGTTGTTCTCCTCAGATAATACGACATTTCCATCTGTGATATCTGTTGTCGTTCCATCACTCTGTTCTAATGTCAGCTTTTCTACCCGCTCCCCGTCAGCTAATAAATGAACTGTTACGGAATCCGGACGGAGGTTATACAGGTTTTCCTCATCATTCCATGACTTGGCAATCTGTGCGGAAGTATACTGTGCATATGTATTCTTCAGGTCGGTATGGATATACGTGTACTGGCTGTCAGATGAAGTGGTTGTCTTGGTATCTGTCAGTTCATAGTCCTTTGGTAAGCCGGACGTATCCTCTTCCCATGTATAAACATACTCTTTGCCGACATCATCGTATTTTGGTAAAGCCTTATCTTCTGGCAAAGTAAAAGTCCAGTTATTTTCTTCATTAAGATACTCTGTTCTTATTGCTACACCATTCTGCAGCAGGTTAACCTTAATTTCCTTTGGTCTCTTCTTCGGTGCATTGTCATTATCCTCCCAATACTTGGTAACGGATGGGATGACAACATCTGGAACATAATCTGCTGGTTCATTATAGAACGTCACGCAGTTCGTCTCTCCGTCTTTAAAGTACCCTTCTTTATATTCGGAAGTATTTTGTTTCCAGTTTACACCCTCTGGAACAACTTCCTCGTAATAATACTTGCTTAAGTCGATATTATCGTCAAACGCGTAGATCCAATCTTTTTCCTTTGTCAGTGTGATAGTCTTATATAAGTTTGTCTTTGCTTTGTCCGTATACATGTGGATCGTTAAAGAATCCGGGCGATCCTTTTCATCTACAAACCCTTGTGTCTTTTCTTCTCCCCAATTCTTCGTGATCGTAGGTGTCTTGATATCCGAGAATGTCAGGGCAAAGGTATACGTATTTTCTGCCAGATTGTAGGTTGCTGAGATGGTATCCGGGTTGGCGGCATTGACTTTTGATACAACCTCGTTGCTGCTTAAGTTTAAGTAATCGATGTTCGGGATATACGCTGTGTTCTTTTCTTCCTGTGGATATAAGGAGTAACCTCTTGGTGGTATCACTTCCACAATCTTGTATAAGTTCTTCGCATCTGGGTTTACCGTATAATATCCGATCGGCAGCTTGTCCATACCGGCACGTCCGCCATCGTCCGTATCTTTGTCGATACTTTTGATAGTCTTGATAAAGTCACCCTCTTTGATGATGGTCTTGCCGTCATAACTCTTTAAGTCCGTTGCTGCATAGACCTTGAACGTAGCAGACAGACCGGAATCTTCGGCATCCGCTGCCCCTTTCTTTGCGGCATCGATCTTTAAGAGGGATAAGGAGATGGATTTCTGTGTATCTTCGACATCTGCCTCTGTCTCCGGGTGCTCGTCCACTTTCGGGTCAAGCTTTAAGGTATCCGGGTCTTTCACATCGATCGTGACTTTTAAGATACCTGGATGTCCTTCCCCGCCATCTTCTGCCTTTGCATAATATGGGCTGCTCTCCTTTAACTGGATCGTAACTTCCAGTTTTCCAGATCTTTTACTCTTGTCATCGGCAAAGGTCGGGTACTCTGGACTGATGGATGCGATGTCATCATCTGTTAAGTCTGTGATGCTCTCACCCTCGCCATCACTGTAACATAACGCATAGTTAAAACTGTCTGCTGTAAGTTTTCTTGCTGCTAATGTTTCCTCATCTTCCGTATCCGGGTCTGTGTAGAGGTAGAATTCCTGTTTTGGTACGGTATAGATCCCTGTCTCTGTCGGCTCGGTATTCGGTACTTTCTGGTCGGTATCCCCAACATAGATCTTCTTTAACACACCGGAGTTAGCAAACATCCCTACCGTAGAGTTTAAGCTGCCTGTCTCCCAGTTTGAAAGGTTTAATGACGTTAACTTTGTGCAGTAAGAAAACATCTTGTCTGCATGGATCATGTTTGACGTATCGACATGATGGAAGATGACACTCCGCAGCTTCTGGCACTTGTAGAACATGGAAGAAGAGATCTTGTTGAACTTCACTTCCTGTTTTGTTGTCTGCGTGGAAACGTAGAACGTACCCTCATCCTCCGGGTCCTGCCATAACACGACCCTCACT
>OKVF01002310.1_pt1 | contig 11077 bp, 10 predicted proteins | sample 1604831 | NCBI WGS metagenome assembly OKVF01 (sample SAMN01760980, study PRJEB22395) | human gut metagenome
GGGGGGGGGCCGCAAGTGCGCCTCCGAGCCAGATCATCGGAATCCGGTGTCGCAACGGAGCGTTATAGGCCAGATCGTACGGATAGGGGTAGCCGTGATCGGCGACCAGCACCACTAATAAATTGTCCCACACGGGCGACTCCCGCAGCCGGTCGATCAGACGTCCGATCTGTGCATCGGAGAAGGCCATGGCATTCAACAGCTTGTCATCGAATTTTGCGAACGGCACCTCGAACGGCTCATGGCTCGAAAGGGTCAGCAGACCCGCCAGGAACGGTTGTTCCGCTCTGCCCAGCGCTTCCACCTCGTCCCCGAAAAGATCGACCACCACGTCGTCGGCATAGCCCCATTTCGAAGTCGGGGCGTCGAGCTGCATATCCTTCTGCCAGATCAGTTCCTCCCAGCCAGTCGAATACATGAACGAAGCCTGGTTGGTGAAGTTCAGGTCGCCGCCGTACATGAATACCGAACGATAACCTTCCCGGCCGAGAGAACGGGCCAGCGAAGGCAACGTGGCGCTTTTTCGCGGCAGCTTCATGATCGACATGGTCGTTTGGGCCGGAAATCCGCACAGGACGGCCACCTGTCCCCGATCGGTACGGAACGAATTGGCGAAGAAGTTTTCGAACCAGACACCCTCCCGCTTGAAACGCTGCATGTTGGGCATCACAGGCTCGCCGTTCACCGTTTCGTCCATGATCGTTCGGCCGAAGCTCTCCAGCAGGATCAGTACGACGTTCGGCCGGTCGCTGCGCAGCAGTCGGGGCGTACCGGCATCGGCCCCGGGACGGTTGCCCCGCAACTCTTCGAAAAGAGTCTTCCGCCGCTCCTCTTCGAAGAACGGATAAGCCTCGGCATAGTTCTCATTGTCCCCGACCGAAGAGAGAAACGAAAAAACGGGGTTCGTCGCAGCGTGGTTCAGGAACATGTTCGAGCTGAAATAGACCTTGCTGACATTCGCCGTGGCGACCGTCACACCGCCCCGGATCGCCAGAAAAGTCAAGCCGCCGATCAGCAGCGCCGCAACCGTCGGGACGATCCGGCCCCGCAGGGAAACGGGTTCGACCCGGAAAAGCCGTAAAATCCGCCGATAACTCCAGATCATCGCCCCGGCATAGACCAGCATGATTAAAATCTGCCGCAGAACTTCGCCCCAACTGGCACTCGCAAGCGCCTCCCCAGGATCGGAAAGGTAGATCAGCACCGAACCGTCGAGCCGAAAGCCCCAATAGCCGTACAAGTTGAGATCGACGGCGAAGATCGCGGCCGTCACCAGTGCGATCAGCGAAAAATAGACCGTCAGAACGATCCGCCACACCCGCTGCGAAAGGGGAATCCAGAACGATGCCAGCACGACAAGTACCGGAAAAGCGGTGACGTAACCCGCCACCGTGCAATCGAGCGAGAGTCCGTGCCAAAGAACTCCGAGCCACTCCCCGAAAGAGGCCTCTGCTGCCCGGGCGTGGTAGAAAAGCAGGAAAGCCGGCTTCTGCAACAGCATCCAACCTACTGTCGTACAGAAAACGGCCCCCAGAAACAACAGGCGTCGCACGTCAGATCTTCTCACCATAAGCCAGATCGCCCGCATCGCCGATACCCGGCACGATATAAGCCCGCGAAGTCAATTCCTCGTCCACCGCAGCACACCAGATCGTGGTCGTGCGCTTGGGCATATTCTTCTCCACATATTCGACCCCCTGTTCGCTGGCGATAACCGCCGCGACATGGGTATGCGCGGGCTGCCCGCCCCGTTCGCACAGCGCATTGTAGGCCAGCACGAGGGAAGAACCGGTAGCCAGCATGGGATCAACCAGCAGCAAAGTCTTGCCCTCCAGCTCGCCACACGAGATGTATTCGACCTTGACGGTAAACTTGCCGTCCTTGGTACTCTTGCGATAAGCCGAAACGAAAGCGTTCTGCGCGTCGTCGAAGTAGTTCAGGAATCCCTGATGGAAGGGAAGTCCCGCCCGGAGGATCGTAGCGATCACGACCTGGTCGGAGATCATCGCTACCGAAGCCTCGCCCAGCGGAGTTTCGACCACTTTCACCGCATACTCGAACGTTTTCGATATTTCATAGGCCATGACCTCTCCGATACGCTCCAGATTACGGCGGAAACGCATCGAATCCTTCTGAATCGACTTGTCGCGGATTTCGGCGACAAACTTGTTGAGAACGGTGTTCTGACTGTTGAGAATGTGCAACATAAGGTTGTATTTATTTAACTTTTGTTTCAGGTCAATAGAGGAAGTTGTTGAATGGATAGCGGCCCGAATGGATTTCACGGACCATGCCGTACAGATCCGAACGCAGCTTCTCGATATTGATCTTCTCGACCGCCGAAATAAAGATGCAGGGCGTATTGGCCCGGGCGATCCAGCTCTGTTTCAGGTCTTCGAGCGAACGATTTTCACGCGTGGAAGGCGTCAGGTCGTCAGGCTCCTTCTCCACATAAGTATAAGCGTCCACCTTGTTGAAAACCAGATAAACCGGTTTATCCCCGGCACCGATATCCTGTAACGTCTGCTTCACCACGGCGATCTGGTCCTCGAACTGCGGATGCGAAATATCGACCACGTGCAGCAACAGGTCGGCTTCACGCACCTCGTCGAGGGTCGATTTGAACGACTCGATCAGTTCGGTCGGCAATTTGCGGATGAAACCCACGGTATCCGACAGCAGGAAAGGCAGGTTGTCGAAAACCACCTTTCGCACCGTCGTATCGAGCGTGGCGAAGAGTTTGTTTTCGGCGAACACCTCGCTTTTCGAAATCAGGTTTATCAGGGTCGATTTGCCGACGTTGGTATAACCCACCAGCGCCACACGCACCATCGAACCCCGGTTCGATCGCTGGACAGCCATCTGACGGTCGATCTTTTGCAGATCCTCCTTGAGTTTGCTGATCCGGTTGCGGATGATTCGACGGTCGGTTTCGATCTCGCGCTCGCCGGCACCGCCGCGCGTTCCCGTACCGCCCCGCTGCCGCTCCAGGTGCGTCCACATACCCGACAGACGCGGGAGCATATACTGGTAATTGGCCAACTGCACCTGGGTCTTGGCATAGGCCGTCTGTGCCCGCGACATGAAAATATCGAGAATCAGACGCGTGCGGTCGAGAATCCGGCAGGGCATGGCCGCCTCGATGTTACGCGTCTGCGACGGAGAGAGTTCGTCGTCGAAAATCGCCACGTCGATCTCCTCTTCCTTGCAATAGGCAGCGATCTCCTCCAATTTCCCCGGACCGACATAAATACGGGCCGACGGCTGTGGAAGGCGCTGCGTAAAACGACGGACACCTACGATACCGGCCGTTTCAGCCAAAAATTCCAATTCGGCGAGGTACTCTTCCGCCTGACGCGGATCCTGTTGATCCCGGATGACCGCGACCAGTACGGCCCGTTCGAACCCGGCCCCGGAAGCGGGTTGATCGTTCTTCGTTACAATCTCTTTATTCTTATTCTGTTCCAATCTGCCATACGATTTCTGCACGACTATGCGCCTTCGGAAAGACACATCTTCCTGCACGGTGAAAATAAGGGTATCCCGGCTTCACGCAGGATACCCTTATCAAATGTTTCAAACAAACCTTAATCCGAAATACGGAAATCGATCGGAATGACGAACTTCTGACGAACCGACTTGTTACGCTGCTTGGCGGCGGTCCATTTCGGAGAAGATTTGATAATACGTACCGCCTCGTCCGACAAGGTACTGTCGGGGGTTCTCAACACCTCGATATTGGATACGGAACCGTCCGTATTCACCACGAACGAGATGATTACCTTCCCCTGGATGCCGTTTTCCTGAGCGATCGCGGGGTATTTCACACGCTGCTGCACCCAGTTGCGGAAAGTACCTTCGTCGCCGCCCATGAAAGACGCTTTCTCCTCCACGACGATGAAAATCTCCTCTTCGAAAACCTCCTCGGTCTGGACGGGAGCCACTTCGATCGCCTGGTTCATATCAAACTCCGCAAAATCGATCTCCGTTTCGATCTTGGTATCGTTGGTTACGACTTCCAGCATGTCGCTCACGACGGCCATATCGACTTTCTTGGGAGCTTCGGGCGGCTTCTGGTCCTCGCGGGTAACCTCGACAATTTCCACTTCGACGGGAGCATAGCCAAGATCGACTTTCTCGATACGATGTTCCTTCGGAGTCACGGCGAATGCACCAATAACAAGTACCAACGCCACGACCAAACCGATTTCAAGGAAAAGACCCCGTTTGTTCTCCAGGTCGGCTTTCGGTGATTTCTTAATTTCCATTATTGTTCCTGTTTATTGTTATCCTTTCAAGTGACCCGAAGGCACACTAACTACCGACAAATATAGGGATAAAAAATCAAAAACAGCGCTTTCGGTCTGAAAAATCTTTATTTTTGACTAATTTTGTTCCCGAAAACTCCCTCACGACCGCTTTCCATGCCCCGACACGAATATCTTTACGGACAAACCCTGCCCCAATTGGAAGCTCTCTGCAACCGGTTGGAGATGCCCCGTTTCGCGGCGAAACAGATCGCACGCTGGCTTTACGACAAGCACGCGACGACGATCGAGGCGATGAGCGATCTATCCGCCCGGCACCGGGCCCTGCTCGCCGAAACGTACGAAGTCGGACTCACCGCTCCCGAAAAAGTCAGCATTTCGACCGACGGCACGAAAAAATACCTCTATCGTACCTCGCAGAACCATTTCATCGAATCGGCCTACATCCCCGACGGCGACCGGGCGACGCTCTGCATCTCGTCGCAGGCGGGCTGCCGTATGGGCTGCCGTTTCTGCGCAACCGGACGACAGGGGCTCCAGCACTCCCTTTCGACGAACGAAATCCTCAACCAGATCGGGTCGCTGCCCGAACGGGAACGGCTCACCAACGTCGTTTTCATGGGCATGGGCGAACCGCTCGACAACCTGGACAATCTGCTGCCGGCGCTCGAAGTCCTCACTTCGGCGTGGGGATTCGGCTGGTCGCCCACACGAATCACGGTTTCGACCGCCGGTGTAGCCTCCCGACTCGAACGATTTCTGGAGGCGACCCAGGTGCATCTGGCCGTGAGCCTGCACAACCCCTTTCCGTACGAACGGGCCGAAATCATGCCCGTAGAGAAGGCATGGCCGATCCGCGAAGTCGTGGAAATCCTGCGCCGATACGATTTCACGCACCAGCGGCGGGTATCGTTCGAATACATCGTCATGAGCGGCCTGAACGACTCTCCGCGTCACATCCGCGAGCTATGCCGCCTGCTGGACGGCATCAAGTGCCGGATCAACCTGATCCGTTTCCATAAAATTCCCGGATCGCCCTATTTCTCCCCCGACGACCGGGCCATGATCGCGTTCCGTGATGCTCTGACCGCCAAAGGCATACACACGACCATCCGCACCTCTCGCGGCGAAGATATCCAGGCGGCCTGCGGCCTGTTGAGTACGGCGCAGAACGAGGCGGCACAATTTTAGCAGCACCCGTTTCGTTATTCTTAATAAAATACGAAAATGAAAAAGATTCTTTTTACCCTTTTACTCGTGCTGGGCATCAGCGCCGCAGCCGACGCGCAGGCACGGTTCCTGGACTCTTCGACCGATGCGGTCCGCAAAGAGGCCATCGCTCAAGACAAATTGGTTTTCATCGATTTATACGCCACCTGGTGCGGCCCCTGCAAGGCGATGGAGCGCGACGTATTCTCGAAAAAGGAGGTGGGCGACTTTATGGACGAATATTTCGTCGCGGCCAAGTACGACATCGACAAACCGACCGGGAAAGCCCTGGCAGGCAAACACGGCGTACGGTCGATCCCGACCTACCTCGTATTCAATACCAAGGGCGACCTGCTGGGCAAGATAACAGGCTCCATGCCGGCCGAAGAGTTTACCGCCGCCCTTCGGAAGATCATCGCTGAAACCGGGAAGAAATAGCGACCGGCGGATGTAATAAAGAACGGAAACGATTCCTGCATGAGGATCGTTTCCGTTCTCCTTTTCCGTCGTGCTCTGAATACGACTTGACATCAGATTATTCTGTTTCATGTCCCGAAATTTTGCTTGCAACGGACGTTGCGCCGCTGTTCCCGGCGACAGGTACAGTCAAGTTTCCTCGGAGATAATTTCCCCATACAGACAACCCCCGGCAGCAATTAAAATTACCTGAAGTTACCTGTTCCCGCCGGTCCGATTGATCGGGCTACAGTATAAGGTCGGCTATAGTCCCGTTTTCGGCGGATAGTCGATCGAAGCCGATTTTGTACGTCCGTCGGCAGTGGTCATCGTGAGCGTCAATCGGTGATGTTGCTCCGACGCAGGCTCGGCAAGCGGTTCGATTTCGATCGGCCGCAAATTCTTCCGGCCGTTCCACGGATTCTTCGGATTGAAAGGGATCATCTGCAAATGTTCCGGCCCGATCCGATCCATCCTCTCGCGGCAAAGAAGCGGGGCCCCGTATTCGTCCCTCTGTTTCCAACTCCGCACCGACACCCGGAACAGGTCGTCGAGCGGCTTACCGGCCGGATGCTCCTCGTCCCAGTCGGCATCGCTCGTGATATGCATCGAAGTGAAATTATCGGCAAGGGCAATCTGATCGCCGAAATACAGACCGGGAGGCGTCCCGCCCTCGTACGCACCGATTTCATCCCCGTTTCTTTTTGCGATTTCAAGATATTTCGCTTTGTTTTCGGGAGTCCAGAACTCTTGCCGGCCAAGATTGTATTTCTCCATATCCGGATTATAATACTCTTCGGTGTCGGCCCAGTCTATGTAAAATGTATTCGATTTGCCGTCCGTCGCAGCGGTCCGGGGAATATAGTCCAGCTTCATATCTCCTTCCACGTAACGGGCTATCAAATAAGTAGGTCCGATGACAGGTCCTCCGATCGGCTCTTCCTTTTCCGAACATCCGCATAAAAACGGCAGCAACAATAGCAATAAACTCTTTTTCATGGCTCTTCTATCTTGTTAAATCGTACGTGACTGCACACAGGTTATTCTTTCGCATTGACCTGCGGCCGGCAAGTGAGCGAGGCGGTCTTGACCTCCCCCTCGACGGTAGTCCATTCGACAGTGAGCGTGTGAATGGGATCAATGGTCGGGGTCTTTGTGAAATAGATAATCACATAGTCACGTATCATCTGCATATCGTCGGCTTTCAAATCCTCGACGAGCATCTGTACATTGTTGCCGCCCCCTGTTTCGTATCCGCTACGGATATAATCGGCGTAGGACCAAAATTCGGCCCACAGGATATCGTCCAGCAATGTCCCCGCCGGATGCTCTTCATCCCAGTCGGCATTGCTGGTAATATGCATTGTCTGAAAATTATCGGCAAAAGCAGAGGGGTACTCCCAAAACTCGAGCCAGCGGTTATAACCGACGTCCCCGTTGCGAATCGCCAGGCGTTCGAACTCCTGAGGGTCGCTTTCGGGGGAAATCCACTCGCAATCGGTCAATTCTATCCAAAAATTGCGTATGGGGGTTTGCGGGTCTGCCGGGATTTGCGGGGGGGGCGGTCCGGACTTCGGGACAGCAATACCAAATCCCCCTGACAATAGTTTTGGATGTAGTTCTCGCAAAACCTCAACTCCGGACCTTCATGTTTGTTGCAGGAGTTCAGTGTCAGGAGTGAGAACAACAATAATATCAAGTTTTTTCGTGTCATAATCATACGTTTTTTAAGGACAATTGGTGTAAGTGACTATCAATTCCATATCGTAATACTTGTCGCTGGACGAACTCGTGTCCTCACCGTCATAACCGGCCTCCGGTCCGTTGCGCAGATCGAAAGCTCCGTAGTAATAATACCCGTTGGCTGTCCCTCCCCATCCGAAATTGCAATGGATCAAACGTTTGTCTAGAGCGTCTTTCTTGCGAAACAGGACTGGAGCGGCAAGAATTTTAGCCCGTATTGAAGTTCGACCTTATATTATGCTGTTCCTGTCGGCTATTTATTGCAACGCAGGATCGACCTCCGGCGTGCAGGTGACCGAGGCAGTCTTGACATCGCCCTCGACGGTCGTCCAGCGAAGCGTCAGCGTATGCTCTTTTTCGAGCGTCGGGGCACTGGTGAAGACGATTACAGGGGATTTTGTCTGTGAACTGAAATCTGTCAATGAATAGTAAACCATTTTCATGTCGGCAGCAGTCAACTCCGACGGACGCTTTTCGATGGTTTTGAGATAATCGTAATTTTGCAGAAATTCATACTTATATTCTCCCATATCGTAACCGTCGTGTACGAAATCGGAGGAAGAGTTGATGCGCACCTGCAAAACATCGTCGAGCGATGTCCCGGCGGGATGTGCTTCATCCCAGTCGGCATTGCTTGTAACGACCATTTTACTGAAATTATCGGCAAAAGTGGCGACCATAGGTAAAGCACCGTTAGCTAATACCTGATTAAAATCAATATCGTTGTTTCTTGCAGCCCATCGGTTGAATTTTTCGATGTCTGGTCCGTAAAAAAAATACATTTTGGGAGATGGTATGCATATGACAAATCCCGCAATCTGTTTTTTCGATAACCTATGTGCATCCCCCGAACATTCGTTTTGAAATTCAGTCAACATGATCTGCCCATCGACATACAATTCGACAAAATTTTTATGGAACCCACCTAGTCCATCCTTTTCCGATTTTTCGCAGGCGACACATAATGTAACGATCGACAACAGCACGCCCAAATATTTGATTCGTTTCATAATAGGAGATTTTAAGGTATTTCCGTATAAGTAATCATTCGCAAATCGTCAGTGTAATTTCCATCTTGGGTACCTTCTACATTATCTATCCCACTTTCCTGATCAACAGGCTTTGTCGTCGTGTTAAAACTACCGCTAAAATAATAACCGTTACATAGTCCATTCCATCCGAAATTACAATGAATAAGCGTTTGTGGAACCTGCTCCTTTGAAGAGATTGATGTAGTACCGTTACGATAATAAGTTTTTATATAACGCATTCGATATAACCAACCATCTATATTCCACTGATGATTAAGTTTTCTGCCAGTACTAGAATGTCCTCTTACTATAGTTGTTTTTTTTCGATCCAACATCATCGTACGTACATAACTATCACGGTAAGTGTGATCATTTACTCCCTTATAAAGGACATAAGTCAAACCATCTCGAGAATCTTTTAGACTCGCAGAACTTCCATCCAAACCATAATCCATATTCAGGACAACGCCGATTGCGTATATTAACATAGACACAGCTTTGGCTTCAGGAGTAAGAGTGGACGGTTTTCCTTCTGTGGCTATAAGAAGATTAGGATTCTGAATCGCACGTCTGATCAATGTCCAATCGATCGGAGTTCCTTTGATCGACCCGACTACAGAACCATAATGCCAATAATTTGATACTAAAACCTGTGCCACAGCAATAGCCGAACATCCTGCCCAACAACATTTTCCATTGATTTGTGTGACACTTGCATTAAAAGGATACCCTTGTCCCCATTTCACCGGGATCAGTGGTCCGACTTTTTCTTGAGTGACATAAACATATTCTCGTCTTAAAACATCGCCGCCTAAATCCCCCGTGTGACGTCCGTCGTCGCTCATAGGTGCGACTCCTCCATCAGCATCTGTATCGGCGTTTTCGATTCCGATGATCGCAGCCTGTGCAACCAATTGCAGCGGGAAAACGAATTTTCCGTCGGCTTGTGCCTGTTCATCGGTTATGGTTACGGCATACCGGAACTCTTCGGTCGTGAGGCTTCCTTCATCGACGACCGCATAGACCGGCTCCAACCGGTCGTCGGCCCCCAGAATGGCATAGCCCGCCTCGTTCTCGAAATTGACGATGTAGAGCAGATCCTCCACGTCGGCCGTGGCTTCGCTGCGGGTGACAGCGCCATCTTCCGCGGGAGTATCGATCTCTTCGAGGACGGATTGCAACTCTTCGAGAGCCTGTTCGACAGGGACTGCATGCGGATTTTCAGCAGTCGGAGGGTTTTCACCGAAAGGCCCCGGCTCCGCGCCCGGATCGGCCGTACAGCCAGCCACAGTCAGAACCCGAAAAATAGCGAAAAAAGTCCGAAATGTTTCATAACGGATTAATTTCAGGGTTTTCGGTCGAACCCTGTTCCGAGAGTTCTGAAAATTCCCGGAACAGGGCCGGAAGAAGTTTTCCTCCTGATCCGAAATTAAACATTTCTTTGTTGATTACCAAATAAAATACAATTTTATTTGCAATCAAATAAAACAAACCGCATTCGGGCTTCGTCGCGCACGTCGCGGTGGAAGATGCCCTTGACAGTCGCCGCCGTATATTCCCGGCCCCGTTATTTCGCGCCGACTTTTCACCATCCTTTCCTCCCGCCGCACCGACCGGCCGCGACATGACCGCGATGCACACTGTTGCGACCATTTTTTATGAATTATAAATAGTTTTACGTACTTTTGTACGTTATATAGACATCTATGAAATTTACGCTCCAACATAAAGACCCCTCTTCGCAGGCGCGGGCGGGCGAATTGCAGACCGATCACGGCGTGGTGAAGACCCCGATCTTTATGCCCGTAGGTACGGCGGCAACCGTCAAGGGCATCTTTCACCGCGACGTGCGAGACGAAGCCCGGGCCCAGATCATCCTGGCCAACACCTATCACCTTTATCTGCGTCCCGGTATGGATATTCTCGAGCGGGCGGGCGGCGTGCACCGCTTCTCGACCTGGGACGGGCCGATGCTCACCGACAGCGGCGGCTTTCAGGTCTTCTCGCTAGCGGGCTGCCGCAAGCTCAAGGAGGAAGGATGCCATTTCCAGTCCCACATCGACGGTTCGCGCCATCTGTTCACGCCCGAAAGCGTGATCGACACGGAGCGTACGATCGGCGCCGATATCATGATGGCCTTCGACGAGTGCCCGCCGGGCGACTCGCCGCGTGATTATGCCGCCAAGTCGCTCGCCCTGACCGAGCGCTGGCTTGACCGTTGTTTCAACCGTTACCGCCAGACTTCCCCAAAATACGGCCATTACCAAGCGCTGTTCCCCATCGTACAGGGCTGTACCTATCCCGACCTGCGGGCGCGGGCGGCCGAAAATGTCAAACAGTACGACGCGGACGGCTATGCCATCGGCGGTC
>OKVF01002312.1_pt1 | contig 11052 bp, 9 predicted proteins | sample 1604831 | NCBI WGS metagenome assembly OKVF01 (sample SAMN01760980, study PRJEB22395) | human gut metagenome
GAGCGCATCCTTGGTAAGGATGAGGTCTCCAGTTCGAATCTGGATAGCAGCTCCATCGAGAAAAACCACTTGAATCCTTGCGGTTCAGGTGGTTTTTGTTATTTCCGGTCATTTTTACCACCCGGTTTTTCTTTTTGCTGCGCAAAAAGGCCCCCCGGCACCATGCGGACGTGCCGGGGGGCTTTGCAATATGGAGGAAGCAGGGCGATGCGGTACGCCCCGCCGGGGTAAGTTAGTGGATCAGCTCGTTATGAGCTGCGCCGTTGATGGTGAGCTGGGCCTCGCTGCCGTTGTGGGCAAGCACAAAGGGGGTAACGTCGGTACCCATGGCCAGCATCTCGTCGATGACAAGGCTGGACTCCCGGCTCCGGGTGCGGAACACCACCACATCGGCACCCTGTGCCTTGATGGCCCGCAGGTCGCCCAGCACAGCGTTGAGGGCGGCATCCTCAGAGGGTACCGCAATGATGTACCGGCCATCCACCACAGAGGTCTCGTAGGTCTCTGCGCCGGTCACGGTGTAGTTGGGGGCCGCAGAGCCGTTCTCCTGAGGCTCCGGTGCGCCGCAGCGGGTGCAGACGCCGTTCTTGTACTCGTGGCCCAGAGGGGCAACGAGGTTGGTGCGCTCACCGGTCTCCTCGCCGCAGCGGGTGCACTTTTTTACCGTGTAGCCGCTTTCCGTGCAGGTGGGGTCAACGGTGGTCTCGACGAACTGATGGCCCAGAGCCTTAACGATGTTGGTATGCGAGCCGTATTCCTGGTGGCAACGGCTGCACTTGTATGTCGTGTAGCCCTTCTCGGTGCAGGTGGGCTTGACTGTTACCGTCCCCCCGTAAAGATGGTTGTTATTTACAGGAAGCTCGACCGTATTGACGACCTCACCGCAGGAGCGGCACCGGTAGGTCTTAGAGCCAGTTTCCGTACAATTCGGGAAAACAGTCTCTTCATAGATAGAGTAGCTGCCCTTCTGATGCTTGCACTCTTCCGAGGGCTGCTCCGTCTTCCCGTCGGTCACCCATACGTCGTTCTGGCGTGTTTTGGTCACCGTGTTCGAGCTGTTATGGCCTATATTGGTCATTTCTACTGTTGCACCGTCCTGGATGCTGTCCTTGTCAGTGCTAAATTGATTCTCGCCCTTCTGGACGGTACCAGTGTATCCCCGACTGGTCGTTCCGCCATCGCCAATGGCAGCGCCTGCGCCATTATTCTGCCAGCCGTCGTGGTACTCGGCACTGCCGGTGGCCTTGACCTGCGCATTGCCGCCAATGGTCACATTGCCCTTGCCATTTGCGCCGCCGCCGATGCCTGCGCCGCCGCCGTACCAGTCACTCTTCTGCACAGCCGTCACCTTGGCGCTGCCGGTAATCGTAACATCCGCATTGCCGCCTACACCGCTGCCAATGACTGCTGCGCTGCCGCCGCCCTCAACATTTACCTCAGCGTTGCCGGAAATATTGATCTTAGCATCGCCGCACGAGTAGCTGCTATTTAGGCCACTGCCAATGGTGCCGTCTTTAACCGTCACCTTGGCGTTTCCGGTGATGGTAACGTCCGTTTCACCGGGTTTTTCTGTAGCATCAGAAGGTAACTCACCGCCGCCGATGCCGCCGCCTCCCACATTGACCACAGCATTTCCCTGGATCACAATGCCGGTGGAAGCGCCGCCTTGAGAGCCGCTGCCGATCTGGGCATTCGTGTTGACGGTGCCGTTGCCCTCGATCACAATGTTCTTCGTGCCATAGCCGCCGTATTTATCATAGGTTTTTCTTCCATGTCCACCGATGGCAGCGCTCTGGTTAGCCTGACCCAAGGCCCCTTCATCGACCTTTACATCGAGGGTATCGCTCTCGCTGTCTGCGGTAATGGTGAGCGTGCCGGTGTTCTCTCTTTACCATCCTGAGTTTTATCGTTTTTCTGGATACCGGCGCTCCGGCCCGAGCCTGTCAGGGTATTACGGCCCGAAAACTTGAGCTCTACCTCACCGCTGCCCTGCACATCAATGGCCGCCTGGCCACGAGACAGGGTACCTGCCTCACCCGGCAGGTCGATATGCGCATTGCTCAGCGACACTTTGATCTTCTTGGCGGTATTGTTGATGATCTGGACAATACCGGCGCGCAATCCCGAGGTATAGCTGTCTTCCTCCCAATTTCCGCTCATGCGGTCCTCATAAGCCGAAGCCTTGCGAGGCCCATTGGAGGCGTTATCAGAGGCGCTGGCAGTAGCCTCAGCAGAGGCATTGGCCTCTGGCTTGGGCTTGTCCTCGTCCTCTGCTTTGGACTCCTGCCCCTCGTCAGCGGAAGCATTCAGCTCCCCGTTTGCAGGGGCATTCTGCTCCTTCTTTTCCTCGTTATCAGGGTCGTTGTTGTTGTCCTTATTTTCGGTCTCGGTCTTCTGCTCAGGGTCAGCCGGAGCTTCGGCATCCTTCTGCTCCTGCTTTTTCTCAGCAGCGGGGGCATTCTCTGCCTCCTGGGTCTCCTTCGGGGTCTCCTCCTTGGCCGGAGCCTTGGCCGGGGTCACAGGCTGGTTTTCATCCTGCTGGTTCTCCTCAGCGGTCTGCATAGCTCCATTAGCGGAGCTATAGGTGCCGGTAATCACGATCTCATCATCTTTGCCGATGGTGGTTTCCTTCTGACCATCCTGCTTCACAGTGATGCCGCTATCATTCGCCGTGATCACAAGGCCGCCATTGGAAAGATCAAACTCGGTCGCAAATGCCGGGGCGGAAAGGGATACCGCCATGCTCAGGGCCACGGCCGCCGCCGCGACTTGCCGGAGCAATTTTTTTCTTCGCATGATTTTTACCTCCCGTTTTGTATTTTGTGGCTTTTCTGCCGAATTTATTATACCCCCCCCCCCTACTATCTGTGCAATATAACAGTTGGACAATCTTGCTCCACTTTTTTTAGCAAAAATGACAAAAAACGCCGTTGGCCCGCACCTTTTGTGCAGGCCAACAGCGTTATCGTCCATGTATCCCGGCTAAAATATCACGATGGTGCGTTTGCCGCCCCTGCTCCGCCCGGCCGGAGCAAACAAAAAAACACCCCGAAGCCTTGATGGCTTCAGGGTATTCTGAGCTGGAGCTGCTATCCAGATTCGAACTGGAGACCTCATCCTTACCAAGGATGCGCTCTACCAACTGAGCTATAGCAGCACACTCACAGCTCAATTATAATACCATAAACTCTGCCGCATTGCAAGCGTTTTTTGCAAAAAAATCTGGCATTTTGCAAAAAAGTCGGTTTTTACGAAAAAACTCCCCCAGTCTGCTTGCGCAGACAGCGACGGGTTGCGGCTCCCAGCATCTGCTTCGGCCCTTGAACGGGCCTTGCATCTTGCTGGCCGCGGCCCCAACAGCAACTCCCTGTTTCTGCCGCAGGCAGCGGTCGTTGCTGTTGCCCTCGGAGATGGGGCCTTTGGCAGTACGGACAACTTTCCGGTTTTGCCAAGGGCTCCCTCTTTGAGGGAGCTGGCATCGCGCAGCGATGACTGAGGGAGTCTTACTTTATTACTCGATAAGGCCGTTCAGCAGGGCCAGGCACTTGCGGCTGTGCAGCTTGCGGATGGCCTTTGCCTCGATCTGGCGGACGCGCTCACGGGTGACGCCGAAGTCGCGGCCCACCTCTTCCAGCGTGCGGGGACGGCCATCGTCCAGACCAAAGCGGAGACGGATGACCTTCTCTTCACGGGGGGTCAGGCTCTTGAGGGCCTGATTGATCTGCTGGGCCACCATGGCGCGGTCAGCAGCCTTGCCGGGAGCCTCGGCGTTCTCGTCGGCGACGAAATCGCCCAGAGAGGAATCCTCTTCCTCGCCCACGGGGCTCTCAAGGCTGGCGGGCTCCTGTGCCATGCGCTGGATCTCACGCACACGCTCGACGCTCATGTCCATGGCCTTTGCCAGCTCTTCCGGGGTGGGCTCGTGGCCGTTCTGGTAGACCAGCTGGTTGGTGGCCTGACGCATCCGGTTGATGGTCTCGACCATGTGCACCGGGATGCGGATGGTGCGGGCCTGGTCGGCGATGGCGCGGGTGATGGCCTGACGGATCCACCAGGTCGCATAGGTGGAGAAGCGGAAGCCGCGGTCGCAGTCGAACTTCTCAGCCGCCTTGATGAGGCCGATGTTGCCCTCCTGAATGAGGTCGAGGAAGGCCAGATTGTGGCCCACATGCTTCTTGGCGATGGAGACCACCAGACGGAGGTTCGCTTCGCTCAGGCTGCGGCGGGCGTTCAGGCCGTCGCGGCGGGTCTTCAGCAGCTCCTGACGGCGCTCCTCGGTCAGGGGGCCGTTCTCCACAGCCTCCATGGCCTCTTCCTCAGCAGCCTTTTCCTCGGCGTCCACGCTGGGCTTCTCGCTGCCCTCTTCGTCGATGTCCTCGGTGTAGCTGCGGCTGTTCTCATCCTCCTCGAACGAGAAGCGGGCGCTGTTCTTCTTGATGTACTCGGGCGCACCGTACTTCTGGCGGTCGGCCTGCAGGATATGGGCAGCCTCGGCACCGGCGTGGATGCGCTTGCTCAGGTCAACTTCCTGCTCCGCGCTCAGCAGAGGGATCTGGCCGATCTGCTTGAGGTAGTTCTTGACGGGGTCGTCCAGCAGCTCATCCATCGCAGCCTTCAGGTCGGCGGGGTTCTCCTCGGCGGCTTCTTCCTCGTCGTCGCCGCCCAGACCCAGCTCGTCGCTGTTGTTCTCGGCGTTTTCCACCTCGGCGATGATGCTGTCCACGTCCAGATTCACATCGGCGTCGGCCTCGTCCTCGATGATCTTGATGCCGCGCTCTTCAAGGAGCGTATAGAGCGTTTCCACATCCATCCTGCACTGTGCAGCCAAAGTTTTGGCCTCCTGTGCCGACAGGGTGCCTTCGCCTTTCGTCAACAGTTCCTTCAAAGTCATGCCCATTTCGCTCTCTCCTTCTCACTGCGGGGGAAGCGCCCCGCAAGTGAACTTGTCTCATAGTTTCGGCCTTGCTGCATCAAATGACAAGACCTCCGTTGACGCCGAACACCTGGCCGGTGATGTAGCCGGCGTCTTCTCCGGCGAGGTACAGCAGAAGCTTTGCCACCTCTTCGGCGGTGCCGAGACGGCCCACAGGGGTCTCTTCGGCCAATGCCGCTTTGTCCTCAGCAGTGAACGAGGCCATCATATCGGTGTCGATGACGCCGGGGGCCACACAGTTCACGGTGATGCCGCTGGGACCTTCTTCTTTTGCCAGCGCCTTGGTCAGGCCGATGAGGCCCGCTTTGGCGGCGGAATAGTGTACCTCGCAGCTGCCGCCGGTCTGGCCCCACATGCTGCTCACGGTGAGGATGCGGCCCGCTTTGCGGCGTATCATCCCGGGCAGGGCCAGCTGGCAGAGGTTGAACGCACCGGTCAGGTTGACGTCCAGCATCCGCTGCCACTCTTCCGGCGTGATGTCGGTGAACAGCTTCTGCTGGGCGATGCCCGCGTTGCTCACCAGCACATCCACCCGGCCCAGCGCCTGCTCGGCGGCGCGGAAGGCCAGCTCACAGCTGGCCCGGCTGGCCACGTCACACTGGATGGCCAGTACGCCCGGCAGCTCCTTCTGCAGGGCTGCAGCGGCCTCGGCGTTGGTGTGGTAGAACACTGCCACCCGGTACCCCGCCGCGTAGAATGCGCGGGCTGCTGCTGCGCCGATGCCCCGGTCGCCGCCCGAGATGAGGACGGTGCGGTCCTTCGCCGCCGGGGCAGTGCTCTGGGGCTCTGCCGCAGGTTCCGGCTCGCGTTCCGGTGCCGGTGTGTTCTCCGGCGCAGCGCTGACCGGCGTTTCCCTCGTTTCCTGCACCGGCGGTGCGGCCACAGCCGCTTCTTCCGGCTCGGGCAGGGTCGGCCTGCGCTGTTCTTTCTTCGGCCCGGCGTCTGCAAGGTCAAATGTCAGCTCAAATTCGTCGTTGTACAAGAGTCAAACCCTCCTGTCCACTATTTTCGGCCGCAGCGCCTCTTCGTGTCAAAGCCTCTGCGGCGGGAAAGGAAACAGCTTCCCCCACCCCGCCGGAGCTGCGCTCTGCTCACTTTTTCCGGTCTAGTCCGGCTCTGCGGCGCGCCCGGCGGCATTTGTGTGGTTTCGACAAGTTTCCATTGAATAATATAGCACAATCGGGCGAAAAAATAAAGTGGTCACCGGTGATTTTTTCACGCAGTTCCCACTTTTTTCACAGATTCAGGGGTTCACGGGCGGCTTCCAGCGGGGCTTTGCGGCCCGCCTGGCCCGCAGTGAAACGAAAAATTCCTGCAAAAGCTGCTGTGCCTCATCGGCCCGCAGTCCCTTCTCGATGACGGGGTGATGGTTGAAGGGCTGGGCGAAGAGGTCTGTCACCGAGCCGCAGCAGCCCGCCTTGACGTCGGCGGCACCGTACACCACCCGCTTGATGCGGCTGTTGATGATGGCGCCGCTGCACATGGGGCAGGGTTCCAGCGTCACGAACAGCTCACACTGCCACAGCCGCCAGCCGCCCAGCTTTTTGCAGGCCGCGTCGATGGCCAGCAGCTCCGCGTGGTGGAGGGCGTTTTTCTCCGTCTCGCGGGTGTTGTGGGCGGCAGAGATGATCTCTCCGTCCTTCGCCACTACCGCGCCCACCGGCACTTCGCCCAGCGCAGCGGCCTTCCGGGCCTCTTCCAGCGCCGCGCCCATCAGCTCAAAATCGGTCATCCCATTCCCCTTTCTGCCAGCCGTGCGGCAAACACGAGGCAGTTATTTATAATATGTAACGCGCTGCCGGGCCATACGCTTTTCGCTTTCTGAGCCGCCCAGCCGAAGATGAGCCCCATGCCCAGCGCATAGGCCCGGGCCGTCCAGCTGCAGTGCAGGGCCGCAGACAGCACCGCCTGCACAACCCCCGCCCCCGCGCCCCCCAGCGGCTGCAAAAGATAGAGCGCCCCGCCCCGGAAGGCAAGCTCTTCCGCCAGAGGGGTCACAAGGCAGATGCGCAGCGCAGCCCACGCGAGGGCCGCGCCCTCGGGCAGAGCCGTCTTTTCTGCCGGGAGCAGCAGCTGTGCTCCCGCCGCCAGCAGCGCCCAGAGCACGGCCGCCTCGGCCAGGACCCGGCACTGCGCCGGAAAAGACGGCTTTTCCGTTTCCCTTATCAGTCTTTTCACGGCGCACCCTCCTGTCGGCGGACATTGTACCATACTGCCGCTCCGTTTTGCAAGCAGTTTTTCGTTCATTCGAAGAAATTTCACTCAAAAGATTGACATTCCGCCCGACGTTCTGGTATACTTTGTACGACTTTTTTATAGATTTGTCGTTTTACTAAAGACACACGATGAACGCACCCATGGAGGTACGAGCTATATGATACGCATTCTTACCGATTCCGCATCCGACATCCTGCCCGCCGAGGCCGCGCAGCTGGGTGTGGACGTCATCCCCCTCAACGTCACCCTCGAGGACGGCACCGTCATCCGGGACGGCGTGGACCTGACTCCCAGCGAGTACTACGAGCACATGGCCGGCTGCAAAAAGCTGCCCACCACCAGCCAGCCCAGCCCTGAGCTGTTCGAAAAGTTCTACGCCGAGGCCTCTGCCGCCGGAGACGAGGTCGTGGGCATCTTCCTGTCCCATGAGCTGTCCGGCACCTATCAGTGTGCGAAGCTGGCCGCAGATCTGGCCAATGTGGACAACGTCCTCTTCGTGGACAGCACCAATGTCTGCCTCGGCGAGGGTCTGCTGGTGCGTATGGCCGCACACCTGCGGGATGAAGGCAGGTCTGCCGTCCAGATCGCCGCCACCCTCGAGCACGCCAAGGAGCACCTGCACCTCGTTGCCGCCATCGACGACCTGAAGTATCTGCGCAAGGGCGGCCGTCTGCCCGCCGCCGTCGCCGTGGCCGGCGGGATGCTGGGCATCAAGCCCCTCATCACCATCAAGGAGGGCAAAGTCGCCATGGCCGGCAAGGCCCGGGGCCTGCCCGGCGCATACGTCGCCCTCTTCAAGAAGATAGAGGAGCTGGGCGGCGTCAATCCCCGTTTCCCCTCTCTGGCCGGTTACACCATCAGCACCCGCGAGGTGAACCCCATCCAGACCTATCTGGTGGACAATCTCGGCCTTCCCGAGCCGCTGGTGCGCCAGATCGGCTGCGTCATCGGCACCCACGCCGGTCCCGGTGCGTTTGGTCTGGCCTTCTTCGATAACGGGCTGGTCATCGACTAAGAGTATATAGGAAGAGGCTGCCGTGCAGATGCACGGCAGCCTCTTTTCGTTTTTCCTTACAGCATATCCGTGATGAGCTTGCCCAGCAGGAGCACCAGCACCACGAGCATCATGGGGCGGATGAACTTTGCGCCCTTTCTCAGGGCGAAGTGGGAGCCGATGATGTTGCCGACGATGTTGCTGATGGCGCAGGGGATGCCCACCGGAAAGACCACCAGCCCGCTGCTCAGATAGGTGAAGAGGCTGGCGTAGTTGCTGGCGAGGTTGAGCACCTTGGCGTTGCCGTTGGCGGTGCGCAGGTCGAAGCCCATCAGGCTGGTGAAAGCGATGATGGCAAAGGTCCCGGTGCCTGGCCCCACCATGCCGTCGTACAGACCGATGCCAAAGCCGATGCCCAGGGCCAGCAGGGTCTTTTTCAAATTCAGGGTGCCGTCATCCCGGTTCTCGTCCGGGAGGTTGCGCTGCCACAGGATGATGACTGCCGCGATGGGCAGGATGATGAACATCATCATCTGCAGCACCTCATCGCTGAGCATCAGGACGATGTGTGCGCCCAAGGCACTGCCCGCAAAACTGCCGATGGCAGCGAGGATGCCGACCTTGAGGTTCATCGCGCCGTTCTTGAAGAAGCTGGCTGTGGCGAACGTCGTGCCGCAGGCGGCGCTGAATTTGTTGGTGGCGTAAGTATAGTGAGGCGGCAGGCCCGCGAAGAGATAGGCCGGCAGGCTGATGAGTCCGCCGCCGCCCGCTGCCGAATCGACAAAGCCCGCAAAGCCGGTCATGAACACCAGAAATGCCATCATCGGCAGGCTGATTTGAATACCCATTGTTATGATTCCCCTTAATATTCCTATTTTTTCCACGATTTTACTTGTACAGCTCACCCTCGCAGGCCAAAATCTGGTCGAGTATCATCCGGGACACCCGGGCGCCGTAGACCATGGAGGGATGGTCATTGTACTCGATGATGTCGTGGAAGTCCTTGTTCATCAGGACGATGACATACTCGCCGTAGGGGGTGTGGACGATGCCGCCGTCGTTGCGGCAGGCGTTCATGCTGCCGCTCTTGCTGGCCACCCAGATGAGTTCCGGCTCGCCGGTCTCCTCGCAGTCGAGATAGAACTGCGGGAAGTCGTGGGTCAGCATGGTATTGTAGTGCTGCTGACGGAAGATGGCCAGCATCTCAGCGCTGGCCTCAGCGCTGACGAGCGTTCCCTTTGCCACCTGCGCAAACAGGGAGGCGTAGTCCCGGGGCGTCGTGGTGCCGAGGTCGTTGTAAATATCAAAGTGGAGCGGGTTGTGCAGGACGGTGTGGGCAAAGCCCATCTCCCGGATGCAGGCGTTGATGGTGTCCAGCCCCAGATAGTCGATGACCATGTTGGTGGCGATGTTGTCGGAGCAGATGATCATCATGGTGGCGGCGTCTTTAACTTTCAGACTTGCGCCCACGCCCAGCGCCCGGAGCATACCGGAACCGTCCACAAAGTGCTCGGGCTTGTAGGTGATTTTTTCCTCGAGGCTGGCTTTGCCCCGGCTGGCCTGCAGATACAGGGCTGCGAGGATATATGCCTTGATGGTGGAAGCCGTCTCAAATTCCTCGTCAGCGCCGATCTCGACCGTGTGGCCGTGCAGGTCGTCCACAAAGACGCTCATCTTGCCCTGATAGGAATACAGCTCGGCGGCAATACGCTTTTCCAGCGTCATGTTTTTATCCATTTTGGAATCTCCCTATCGCTTTATCCATTATTTAGAGGTTTTCTTCGAAGAACCGCCGGGCGTTGCGGTAGAAGATGGCCTCCACCTCGTCCTCGGTGAAGCCCTCGCGGCGGAGTGCGTCGGCCAGCAGCGGGAGCTTGGAACAGTCGTCCATTTCCAGCTTGCCGCCGATGCCGTCGAAGTCACTGCCCAGACCGATGATCTCAATACCTCCCACCTGCTTGAAGTGGGCCGCGTGCTTTGCCATCAGGGCCGTAGTGCTGCGGCAGAGCTTTTCTTCGGGCTGGTTGTCGAGGAAGCCGCTGCAGTAGTTCAGACCCACGAGGCCGCCCTTGTTGGCGAGGGCGCGGATCATCTCGTCGGTGAGGTTGCGGCAGTGGGGCGCGAGGGCGCGGCAGTTGGAGTGGCTGGCCGCAAAGGGGCGGGTGGAGTGCTCCACAATGTCCCAGAAGCCCTTGTCGGACAGGTGGCTCACATCTGCGATGATGTGCAGACGCTCCATCTCGGCCAGGAACTCGAAGCCCTTCTCCTTCAAGCCCGTCTCGGTGTTGGGGGCGCAGGGCCAGATGTTGTGGCCCCCGCCGGGGACGACGTTGGGGCTGGCAAGCTCGTTTTCGTGGTTCCAGGTCAGGGTCATCATGCGGACGCCCAGCTCGTACATCCGGCGCAGCACGCCGATGCTGCCCTTGCAGCAGCCGCCCTCTTCAATGGTGAGCATTCCGCTGATCTTGCCCTCGGCGGCGTTCTTGCGGATGTCAGAGGGTTGATACACCGGAGCAATATCCTCCGGGTATTTTTCCATGATGCGTTTGAAGACGTCGATTTCTTCCAGCGCCGTCACCAGCGGGTCGGCACCGGGGGTCTTGTCGCCCAGATTGACAAAGGCGGCGAAGCACTGCAGCATATAGTCGCCCTTTTTCAGTTTCTGCAAGTCGATGTGCAGATCATTCTGCGCAAAGCTCTTGGGCGTACCCGCCTTTTCGGCGTAGCGCAGCTCACTCAGGGTGTCACAATGTAGATCAAAGACTTTCATTTTTGGTTCTCCTTTGATAAAGGGAAGGTTCTTCTTCCTTTAAGCTACGTTCTCTTTTGCGTGCCAAAAGAGAACCAGAAAAGCACCAGCGATTTCGACGCGCTGGATCCACGAGAAAGGGGCTGCTCGCCCCTTTCA
>OKVF01002313.1_pt1 | contig 11049 bp, 5 predicted proteins | sample 1604831 | NCBI WGS metagenome assembly OKVF01 (sample SAMN01760980, study PRJEB22395) | human gut metagenome
CGATGACATGCACGCCACGCTGGATGGTGTCGGGGTCGGTGTCTTCATTGCGTCGTTGATCTCGCTTGCACGAACATCCAGTGCGCCACGGAAGATACCCGGAAATGCCAGAACGTTGTTGATCTGGTTCGGGAAGTCGCTGCGTCCGGTGCCCATAACAGCTGCGCCGGATGCCAGAGCCAGATCCGGCATGATCTCCGGTGTCGGGTTTGCCATTGCGAAGATGATCGGATCCTTTGCCATGGTCTTTACCATTTCCGGTGTTACACAGCCCGGTGCGGAAACGCCGATGAAAACATCTGCGCCAACCAGCATCTCAGCCAGCGTGCCCTTCTTGTGACCACTGTTGGTGATAGCAGCCATCTCTTCCTTCTGTGCATTCAGGTTGTCACGTCCCTCGTAGATTGCGCCGTGGCGGTCGCAGAGGATTACGTGGTGCGGATCCAGACCCATTGCGATCAGCAGACGGATGATTGCGATACCTGCTGCGCCTGCACCACTGGTAACCACCTTGATCTGGTGGATATCCTTACCAGTCAGCTTCAGTGCGTTGAGCATTGCAGCCAGCGTTACCACAGCAGTACCGTGCTGGTCATCGTGGAAAATCGGAATATCGCAGCATTCCTTCAGCCGCTTTTCGATCTCGAAGCAGCGGGGTGCGGAGATATCCTCCAGATTTACGCCGCCGAAGCTGCCGGCCAGCAGACGAACGGTGTTGACGATCTCGTCCACATCCTTGGAGCGAACGCAGAGCGGGATGGCATCCACATTGCCGAAACGCTTGAAGAGGGCACACTTGCCTTCCATAACCGGCATGCCTGCTTCCGGACCGATGTCGCCCAGACCCAGAACAGCGGTGCCGTCTGTGATAACGGCCACCAGATTGCCACGGCGGGTCAGGTCATAGCTCTTGGAAACATCCTTCTGAATTTCCAGACAGGGCTGTGCAACACCCGGGGTATACGCCAGAGAAAGGTCATCTGCGGTTTCCAGCGGTGCACGGAGGGTTACCTCGATTTTTCCCTGCCATTCATAGTGCAGTTTCAAAGATTCTGCTGCATAATCCATAGTTTTCCGTTCCTTTCTAATCAACCTTCCGGTTGGCGCTGTCCGGTGCCGGACAGCGGTTTTGAATTCTAGTTTCGGGAAATACACCCGAAAAACCACCGGAAATCGGAAAAGTCTTCCAGATTGCCCGGCGGTTTGGCTTGGTGCCCTTTGGGCAATTTTCAGAGCCTTGCTGCGGCTCTTAGAGAGACATTTCGTTGATTACCTGACGCAGTGCGGTTTCGCTCTTCTTCAGGCGAACGATCTCTTCCTCAGTCATCGGAGGAGTCAGTTCCCGCTCAATGCCGTTTGCGCCGACAACGCACGGCAGGCTCAGGCAGACATCCTTGATGCCATAGTGTGTGCCGTCCTGCAGGGTAGAAACTGTGAGAACAGCCTTGGTATCCCGCAGGATTGCCTCAACGATGGTGCTGACAGACAGTGCGATTGCGTAATAGGTTGCGCCCTTGCACTTGATAACCTCAGCGCCGCCGTCACGAACTTCCTGCTCAATGGCATCCTTGTCGCCCAGATTCTCAACGGTCTGGCAGTACTCATCGAACTTCATGCCGCCGATGCTGGACAGAGACCACGGGATCATGGAAGAATCGCCGTGTTCGCCGAATACATATGCGTGGATGTTCTTGATGTTCAGACCAGCGTGGTCGGACAGACAGGTACGCAGACGGGAGGAGTCCAGAACGGTACCGGAGCCGATCACCTGCTTCGGGCTCAGACCGGAAACACGGATTGCCTCATAGGTCAGCACGTCAACCGGATTGCTGACGATCACATAGCATGCATTGGGAGCATACTTGGTGATCTCCGGCATAACCGATGCCATGATCTTTGCGTTGGTCTTGCAGAGGTCGATTCTGGTCTGACCCGGCTTTCTTGCGATGCCGACTGTGATGATTACCACATCAGAGTCCACAGCATCCGGATAGTCGCCGTCGTGCACATCACAGGTGGGGCAGAATGCGTTGCCCTGCATGATGTCCATTGCTTCGCCCTTTGCCTTCGGCTTATTGATATCCACCAGCAGCAGCTCCGAACATAAGCCCTTAATTGCCAGTGCAAATGCGATAGACGCACCAACATTACCTGCGCCCAGAACGGTTACCTTTTTTCCCTTTTTAACATTCTTTTCCACTTTACAATCTTCCTCCTAACTTTTCTGGCGCTCTTTTGAATTCCGATGGAATCCGGAACGCCCAGTCGCAGAACCCGTATTGAAAAGCGAGTTCCTGTACGCAGCTTTTTGGGAGCAGTCAGCCGTTCTTGGCTTCCGCTTCTCCGCCTGCATACTCAAGTTTATTATAACACGTCCGCTGAAAATTTGCAAGGTACAATCCTCCATTTTAAAATTTTTGTCACTTCTTACAGAATTCCCCCTCGAGAAGCGTACAAACTAAACAAAAACCGGATTCTCCGCTGCAAAACCGGCACGGATGCTGTGATATTCTCATGAAAACAGCTTGACAATTCCGTGAAAAGGTGTCATAATAAAATGCGAATGGGTCTGTTACCTATTTAAAATGCGTTTCAAAGCGTTTTCTATGGAGAACAGGCTCTGAAACAAAGCACAAAAAAGAAAGGAAGGAATGCAACCAATGAACAAACGACACCGACTCACCGGACTTCTTCTGGCGGTCTGTCTGAGCACCGGCGCTGTATCCGGCACAGGTGCGCTGCCTGCTGCCGCCGCCGATACCCAGAACTATGCGGAAGCCCTGCAAAAGTCCCTGTACTTTTACGAATGCCAGCAGGCCGGACCTCTGCCGTCCTGGAATCGTGTGGAATGGCGTGCCGACTCCACGCTGAGCGATGAGGTCACAGGCGGCTGGTACGATGCCGGCGACCACGTCAAATTCAACCTGCCCATGGCGTACTCCGCTTCCATGCTGGCATGGGGATTGTACCAGTATCCGGACGGCGTGGAGCGCTCCGGACAGATGGAGACTTACATGAACAACCTCACCTTCGTGCTGGACTACCTCGCCGCCTGCGATGAGGGCGACACCGTGGTCTATCAGGTGGGCAGCGGACAGATGGATCACACCTGGTGGGGGCCGGTAGAGCTGCTGGTTTCTGCGCCAAAAGATGCGCCGCTGGCGCTGGTGGAGCAGATTTTGCAGCAGCATGGAGAGCGGATTTTGCAGACACTGCGCCGGTATGATACTGTCTCAGAACAGCCGCCGCAGTACCCCATCCACTACACCGCCGGCGAAACGGTACTGTATCTGGGAAAATACTGCCGTCTGTCGGTGGAGCAGGGCAGCCGGGACAGCGTACAGGTGCAGGGAGAGACCATCCGCCTGCTGGTGCGCCAGCCGGAGCAGGAGGCACTTCGCAAAAAGACGTTCGACGACTGGTGGGAGCGCTCCTGTGAAAAAGCGGTGCGGAATCTCTGCCGTGCAGTCTATCCCGTCTTTGCACCCCACGGTATCGTCTTTCCGGAGATCCGCTTCCGTGCCATGGTGTCCCAGTGGGGAAACTGCCGGCCGCAGCGGGGAATCCTCACATTCAACACCCGCCTGCTGGCAGCACCGGTGCGCTGCATTGAATACGTGGTGATGCACGAATTCACCCACTTCCTCTACGCCGATCACTCCGGGAACTTCTACGGGTTTGTGGCACAGGAACTGCCGGATTGGAAGCAGCTGGAGATGCAGCTGCGGCAGGTGCAGACACGGCTCTAGAGCACCATTTCATCAGAAAAAACCGGAAACTCTGGAAAAATTTATCAAACTGCACAAAAACGGCAGGCGTGGTTTGTCTGGTTTCCACAGAAATTTGATGTGAAAAGAAAAAAATATTGCATTTTTTTCACCAATGTGATAAAATGAGTATTGGATCGTGTCCGGATGCGGAAAGGACTGAAAGCTGCTTGGATTTTGGCAAAAGCCGGAAAAACAGGCGGCGCATCCGATTTCTGGAACGGACAGGACAAATCGGATTCGTTTTTTGCGAAAGGAGTATTTTTATGAAGAAAATTGGGCTCGGTAAACGGGTGCTTGCCTGTGTTGCAAGTGCTGCAACGTTGCTGACCGGAACGACGGCACTCTCTGCAGTGGGAATGCAGGTGCAGACGCTGACCGCATCGGCTGCATCCTATGACAACTATGCAAAGCTGCTGCAGTACACCATGTATTTCTATGATGGAAATATGTGCGGCAGCGATGTGGGAAGTGCTTCGCAGTTCACATGGAGAGATAACTGCCACACTGCCGATGAGGTGGACGGCGGTTACCACGATGCAGGCGACCACGTAAAGTTTGGTCTGCCGGCAGGCTACACCGCTTCCACACTGGGCTGGGGCTACTATGAGTATAAGGACAGCTACGACGCACTGGGACAGACAGCACACCTGAAGGCGCTCACGGACCGTTTCTGCGACTTCTTTAAGGCGAGCACAAAGCTGAACGGCAATGACGTTTCCAGCTTATGCTATCAGGTGGGCAAGGGTCAGGAAGACCACGATGTCTGGTGCTCTCCGGAATCTCAGACCGACCAGAGCCTGCGTACCGCATACTGGACTTCGGATGATGCCAGCGACATCGCAGCAGAATATGCCGCAGCACTGGCAGCAAACTATGTCAACTTCGGCAACGAGGAAGACCTGACCTATGCAAAGGCACTGTACAACTATTCCATCCGCACCAATAAGGCAGAGTGCCCGGCGGCTGGCAACTTCTACGGCTCCTATGACTATTATGACGATCAGGCATGGGCAGCTGGCTGGCTGTATCTGGCAACCGGTGACAGCTCCTATAAGACATTCCTGAACACCTTTATGAATGCCTCAAACGCCGGCAAGTCTGGACAATCCGGCTGCCAGTGGGGCGTATATTCCCCCATGAGCTGGAACAATGTCAGCCTGGGTGCTGCCATTCTCCAGAGTGAGATCACCGGCAGCGGTTCTGACTGGTCCAAGGTCACCACTTACCTGAACAGCAAGTGCACCAGCGAGAGCCAGTACTACTGCGAAGCTTCCTGGGGCAGCGCACGGTATAACACCACCATGCAGCTGGCTGCACTGGTTACCTCCAAGTATTCCGCACAGAGCGGAAAGGATTATTCCGGCTGGTGCAAGGCACAGATGGCAATGATCCTGGGCAACAACCCCAAGAACGTCAACTTTGTCGTTGGCATGGACTCCAACTCCGCAAAGTATCCGCATCACAGAGCAGCTTCTGGCTACAGCAGCTTTGACGAGATGAAGAACCAGACCGGCTATAGCGCAAACGGCCACACACTGGTCGGCGCACTGGTCGGCGGTCCGACAGATGCAAACTTTACTTACACCGACTCGGTCAACGATTATGAGGCAAACGAAGTTGCGCTGGACTACAATGCAGGCATTGTCGGCGCAGCAGCAGGTCTGTACTCTATTTATAAGACCGGTTCTATCGACTCTACTATCGAGGGTGTCAACGGTTCTGCTGTAGTTACCACCGAGGCAACACAGGCAACTACCGCCTCCACCACTCGTGCAACCACAACTACCACCAAGGCAACTCAGGCAACTCAGGCTACCACACAGTCGAGCAGCACATCGTCCGGCGGTGCAACCTACTCCAAGAACCTGAACCAGGCTGTAGATTATGACAAGCTGCCGGCTACTGATCGTATGATCGGCTGGGCTTGGAAGGATCTGGGCGTAAAGTCCGGTGACAAGGTTACCAAGGTTGAGGTCAACATCACCGCAAAGTCCGGCGAGATCGGCAAGTGGCAGGGCGCATTCGGCTCCTCCACCAGCGTGGCACCGGGCTACTGGACACAGAGCGATGACATGACTCAGACCATCAACAGCAAGAGCGGTACCATCACATGGGACGTAGACGCAGCAACCTCCTCCATCATTCAGGTGGACTATGACGGTCAGTTGAAGTTCGGTATCTGGTGGATCGACTGCACACAGTTCACCATTGACTCCATCAAGGTTTACACTGGTAACAGTAGCTCCGTTACCACTGCTTCTACTACCAAGACAACTACCACAAGAAGAACTACCGCTTCTACCACCAAGGCAACTACCACGACTACCAAGACCACTGGCACACAGCCGAACTGGCCGGAAGCTACCCTGTACGGCGACGTAAATCTGGACGGCGCAATCGACCTGACAGATGCTGTTCTGCTGAACAAGGCAATCGCTGGCTCTGTTTCGCTGAGCGACCAGCAGAAATCGAATGCAAACGTTTGCACTGACATTGGTCTGAGCGCAAACGATTCCATGGCACTGCTGAAGTTCCTGGTTCGTCTGGTAAATAACCTGCCGACCGACTAAAAACGTGCAGTAAGATGCGCAATATTTTCCGATAAAAAGAGTGCGGAGGTCTGAGGACTTCTGCACCCTTTTTGAATTTCCATGGAGAAAAGCTGAATTTTCGTCAAAGTGCCCAAATTCTAATGGAACTGTTCGGTAAATTCTACTGAATTTTGAAAAATCTCTTTACAACAAAAATCGCATATGCTATAATATTTAAAACGAGAAAATTATGCGCTTGTAAGGGGATTATTGCGCCATTTTGCATATCTTATCAACCGCATAACACGTCCGGTTCGCCGGCGGGAAAGAATCGTTGTATTTGGACATGCGTACCCATGTCCATCACAAAAACTTTTTTCAATTTTCAAGGAGGATACTTATGCTGAAGAAAACTCTCGGCAAGAAGGTCATCTCCGTGCTCTCGGCTGCTGTTATGGCAACCTCTGCGACTGCGACCGGTCTGGGCGCAATCGCACTGACTGCCTCTGCTGGCAATGAGCTTGGAGAAGGTACTTTCGAAAACGGCAAGGGCTTGCCGTGGCACATTTGCGAAAACGCAACTGGTGAAATGAAGTTCGACATCACAGATGGCATTTATGCGATCCTGATCAAAACTCCCGGCGGTACTGGTTACGGCGGTGAGGACCGTTGGGACTGCCAGTTCCGTCATAGAAATCTGACCATCGAGAGGGGTCACACTTATCGTGTAACTTATAGTGTAAACCCGACCAACTCCGGTCATATGTATGCAAAGTTGGGCGACATGACCAACGATGACAAGGAAATGTGGCACGGCAACGGCGAAAAGCTGAGCATGACCTATGAGGAAGGCATCAGCACGGACGATCTGGTTAGCAAGCTGAAGAGCGCTAGCAAGACCGGCGAGAGAGTTGACTACGGTCAGGGCTGGGACGCTTGGAAGGGCGTTACCATTCCGGCAAACCAGTGGTCTACTTATGCTTATGAATTCGTTGTAGATCAGACCGACGGCGCAGAAGGTACCGGTGAGTGGACATTCCACATGGGCGGTACTGGTCGTTACACTCAGGAAGAGTGCTTTCCGGCTGGCACAATCGTTCGGTTCGACAACCTGGCACTGGTTGATATGACCGACGACAAGACCGACTATGTTACCACTCCGGATTATGAGATCACCGGCGTTGAAGTAAACCAGGTTGGTTACTATCCGAACGCTGCCAAGAAGGCTACTCTGATCCTGGACAGCGAGAGCGACACCAAGCAGTATGACTACTCCATCAAGGATTCTGGCGGCAACGTTGTTTACACCGGCACAACTGATGGCAAGGTTATCTACGATAACGGCGGCTGGAACTACAACCAGGTGATCGACTTCACCGACTTCACCACAGAGGGCAAGGGCTACACTCTGGAAGTTGCTGGCAAGACCTCCATTCCGTTCGATATCAGCAGTAGCCTGCTGTCCGGCGACGGATCTTCCGCAAGCATGCTGACCAACGCAATCAACTACTTCTACCAGAACCGTTCTGGTATAGATACCAAGGCTGAGTACATCACTTCCAATCAGGTTGTTGACGGCAGCTCCGCAACTCTGGCTCGTAAGGCTGGCCACAACCCGGATAAGGCTGAGGTTGCAGACGAGTGGGTTTACATCTACACCGAAGAGCCGAGCTACGGCAAGAGCATTGATGTAACCGGCGGCTGGTACGATGCCGGCGACTACGGTAAGTACATCGTAAACGGCGGTATCTCTCTGTGGACTCTCATGAATATGTATGAGCGTTCTGTGGCTGTCGGCAAGGCTGACAAGTGGGCAGACGGCACCGGTACTGTTGTTATTCCGGAAACCAATAACAACACACCGGACATCCTCGACGAGTGCAAGGTTGAGCTGGACTTCTTCCTGAAGATGCAGCGTGAGGATGGTATGGTATACCACAAGATGCACGACTACAAGTGGACCGGTCTGGCAGTTGCTCCGTCTCAGGAGGGACAGCCGAAGCGTATCGTAAAGCCGGCTACTTATGCAGCAACTCTGAACTTCGCAGCAGCATGCGCACAGGGCGCTCGTCTGTTCGAAGATTCTGATTCTACTTATGCAAAGACTCTGAAGGACGCAGCAGTCAAGGCATTTAAGGCAGCACAGGATCAGTACGCACCGTTCACCGGCTTCACAGACACTGGTCTGTATGCGCCGATGGTACTGGCAAACAAGGGCGGTGGCCCGTACGGTGACGACAACGTCAGCGACGAGTTCTACTGGGCAGCTTGCGAACTGTACATCACTACTGGCGATAAGGCTTACTATGATGTACTGAGCCAGTATGGCAACGGTCAGAACGTATACGGCAAGGACAACGGTAAGGCTTTCGAGGTTTCCAGTGTTCTGGCCGGCGGCGAAAACAACAACACATGCTCTCTGTTCACTTGGGGTACTCTGAACAGCGTAGGTACCATCTCTATGTATGAGAATTCGGCTGATATGCTGAAGAAGGGCCTGCTGACTCAGGACGAAGTTGACAAGATGAAGGAAAGCATCATCAGAGCTGGTGACTACTATCTGGATATCCAGTCCAAGTCTGCATATGACATTCCGTATGTAGGTCACAACTATGACACCGAAGTTTGGAAGTACGACAGCGCAAGCGGCACAGGCAACCTGGTTGGTCTGGAGCTTGAGGATGGTTACGAGTGGGGTTCCAACTCCATGGTAATCAACAACGCAATGGCTCTGGCTCTGGCTTACGATGCAACTGGCGATGTGAAGTACATCGACGGTGTAACCTCCGCATTTGACTACCTGATGGGCCGCAACCCGCTGGAGCAGTCTTATGTAACCGGTTATGGCGAACACTCCACACAGTATCCGCACCACAGATGGTGGTCTGGTCAGCTGAATAGCAACGACTTCCCGTATGCACCGGCAGGCGTTCTGTCCGGCGGTCCGAACTCCAACATGGAAGACCCGATGGTTCAGGGTATGGGCTACAAGATCGGTTCTCTGGCTCCGATGAAGTGCTACCTGGATAACGTAGAGGCATGGTCCGTAAACGAGTGCACCATCAACTGGAACTCTCCTCTGTGCTGGGTTGTATCCTTCATCGAGGACGAAGCTCCGAACATTCAGCGTGATGGCACAAAGCCGACTACTACTACCACAACTGACGAAAACGCAACTACTACCACAACTGCTGCTACCACTGCTTCTGACAGCGATAGCACTACTACCAGCAACAGCAACAAGACAACTGCAACCACTTCTGAGGGTGCAACTACCACAACAACCGTATTCAGCACACCGGCTGGCGTTCTGCTGGGCGACGTAAATCTGGATGGCGATGTTGATCTGTCTGACGCAGTTCTGCTGAACAAGGCAGTTGCAGGTGCAGTTCAGCTGAACGAACAGGCTACTCTGAATGCAGACTGCAACAGAGGCGTTGGTATCACTGCTGACGACAGCATGAGCCTGCTGAAGTTCCTGGTACACCTGATCGACGCTCTGCCGGAGTAAGGCGAAGCGAGTCGTACAACTTTTGTACAACATGAAAACGGGCTGATTTAGAGCTTCGGTTCGTTTTGAAAAGGGCACTGCGCTCCCGAATGGGGGTGCGGTGTCCTTTGTTTTTGGAATAAGTCCGCTGTCATCCGCATAAGATAATGGAAAAAGGAGGCGGAGCAATGCGGACGGGTTATGCTGGAATCTTTGCAGCGGTGCTGCTGCTGTGCGGATGCACGTTTCACACGGGACGTGCTGTGCCGGAAAATGCACAGTTCTGCGACAATTTGGCGGATCGGGTGCAGAGTCTGGAACAGCTGCACCTCACTACCACCACTGCGCCGCCGGCGGAAAAAACCGCCTGTGTGCAGTACGATCCGACCTATGCCATGTGGTTTCCGGTGATGGACTATGCGGAAACTCTACAGGGCAAGGATGCGGAATCGTTTCGTGCGGAGATGCGCCGGCGCTTCCGGCAGGCAGCGGACATGGGCATCAATACGGTCTATCTTCATGTACGGGCTTACTGGGATGCCTACTATGCCTCGGCGCTCTTTCCCGTGGGGGAGTATGCCGGAGAAACGCTGGACTTCGACCCGCTGGAGATCATGCTGGAGGAGGCGCACGGATTGGGGCTGTCCGCTCATGCGTGGATCAACCCCATGCGTGGACAAACCGACGAGGGGATGCAGCAGATGGGCACGCAGTTTCCGGTGAAACAGTGGTATGAAGACACGGAAAAGCGGGGGACATATCTGGTAAAATCCGGTGTGCTCTGGTGGCTGAATCCGGCGTATCCGGAGGTGCGCCGGCTGATTGCGGACGGCGTGCGGGAAATCGTGGCGCAGTATCCCGTGGATGGAATTCACCTGGACGACTATTTCTATCCGACCGCCGATGCAGCGTTCGATGCGGCAGCATTTGGGGCGAGCGGAGAGTCGGATCTGACGCAGTTTCGGCTGGCACAGACCAACGCCATGGTGCAGCAGATTTACCAAACGGTGAAGTCTGTGAATCCGGCGCTGCAAGTGAGCATCAGTCCGCAGGGAACCATGCACGGCAACTATGAGAGCCAGTTCTCCGATGTGCGGCGCTGGGCGGCGGAGGCGGGCTATTGCGATGTGCTGATTCCGCAGGTGTATTTCGGCTTTGAGAACGAAGTTGCGCCGTTTGCCGAGACGACAGCCATGTGGGCGGAAACGGTCACCTGTCCGGCGGTGTCCCTCGTCGTGGGCATCGGAACGCACAAGAT
>OKVF01002316.1_pt1 | contig 11042 bp, 16 predicted proteins | sample 1604831 | NCBI WGS metagenome assembly OKVF01 (sample SAMN01760980, study PRJEB22395) | human gut metagenome
TCGCAAAGATACCGGCTGGGGATTAAAACAAAGAGAAAGCCGGAGGCAGCGATGCTTCCGGTTTTTGTTTTATAAAAATATTTCTTAATTTTTGTCATATTAAGATTGCAACAATATTTCAAAAATAGGAGGAAGAACAATGAAAACATTGATTGAAAAATTTACAGAGACAGTACGTCTGACTGCGACAAATTTTTGTCTTACAGATGGACTTAACAGAGATGGTATTGATAGTATTTCTTTTACACAGCATAAACGGGGACTGGCAAGATATATTTACGGCAAATCATATTGTCTAGGAGGTTTAACGAAAAGCTCAAATCCTAAATTATATGCTATTGCTACTGATGAAATAGTGTATATTATTAATCTTGAATCTTTTGGTTTGGATGCAGTTAAAGATAAGGAAAAGCTTCCAATGAATACAATCACTTTGGAGGATTACAGAAGGACATGGATAAAAAGACAGGAAACTCTTTTAGGTGGATATATGCTGGACCTGCGAGCAAATCAGCAAGGAGTTGAAATATCTGAAAGCCAATTGAAAAAATGTAAAGACCTTTCCAGGCATTACTTGTTATATAAGGAGCTGCTAGAAGACAAATTGTTAAATCCACTGGGATTCTTCGCTACATATAAGGATTGCGAAAACCACTTATGCGGTTATATTGATTTGGAAAAAGAAACGATAAAAAGATTAGAGGATACTTCTAGTGTCTTATGCTTCAAAATAATATGTGATATCTTGATTCAAATGTGTATGAAAGCGCATATTGGTGTAGAACCATGGGAGATAGCTTTATCTGGTGCTTTAAAAAAAGAGATGAGAAGTGTAGAAGTTTTCTTGGAGAGTGGCGGTAAAACAGTAAAAAGTTATATGCCGGTATTGTTCCTGTTGGAAAAATTGGATAAGAAAGAAGATTTCGATATCTTAGATTTTTTATCTGCCCCAAAAGGTAAAGATAGATTTTCTAAACTTCCGCTTACTGATATGAACGGTTTATCTGTTATAGATGGGTTATCATGCAAAGATATTGTTAAGGTATCCTATCGAGGAAAGACGATTTATGAAAAGCCAGAAGAACGATGTCGCTGCTGGACAAGAGGTTAATCTGGCATACTATCAGATTGTTTCAGTCTTTAAAGAAAAAAGTAAAAGATCAGTTCATCTGGTCTTTTTTTATGGAATCGAATTCTTTTTTGAAATCGTATAGTGCCTATCTTATCATATTAGAAGCGTAACGAAATTTCAAAATAGGAGGAATAAAAATGAAGACATTGATTGAACAATTTGTAACGCAGGTGTTAAGTTCTACAGAAAATTTTACCCTGACAGATGGAATACGCAATATAACTTGTACTCAGTTTAAAAGAGGGCAAGCTATATTTGTCTATGGAAATGTTTCTGGTTCTTATGAATTAAATTTAAATATATCTGCTGAGAAAGTAACTCTACGCTTATATGCTATCGTTAGAGAAGGGCAAATTTATTTTTATGATTTAAATTGTTTTGGAATCTATGCAGGAGAAGATAAGCAGAAACTTCCAAAAGATTGTATGACTTTGAAAGAGTATCAAGAATTGTGGAAAGAACGTCAAAGACAGCTTATAAAAGAATATCAAGAAGAATTTTTGGAAGGAAAACTTTTAAGGGAAAAGATTCAAGATATTCAGCTATCTGAAAAATCATCAAACAAATGCAAATGTGATGCTCGGCGGCATCTGTTACATAAGACATTTCCCGATGACCTTGCTATCTCTACAGATATTTCTATTAGCAAGCAGGATTGTGTTGATCATTTATGTGGATTTATTAATCTGAAAGAAAAAATCAAACAAAAACTGATAGATGAGAATAATGATTTGTCATTAAGATTAGCGAAAAATCTTGTTGTAAAAGACTATATGGAAAAACATATAAACGTGGAACCATGGGAGTTAGAATTGGTTGAAAATCTAAAAGATTCGATGAAAAGCGTAAAGATTACTTTTGAGTGTAATGGAAGGACAGTAGAAGGGCGTGTTCTTGTTGCGTCTTTGCTACTAAATTTAAACTGCGGATATGATTTCGATCTCTATGATTTTACAAGTATTTCAGAGGGGAAAAAGGTATTTTCTAAATTAAAGAGTTTTTGTTTACCAGGAATGTCTAAGATGTTTTGCAAAGATATTGTCCTGATAACTTACAATGGGAAAACTCTTTACAAAAGAGCAAAAAAATAAAGGAGAATATATATGAGTTATCATTTTAAAGATTCAGGATATCCTGGAGAAGATTATCTTATCGTAACAAAAAAAGGAAAAGAGGAAGGAAACCTTCCTGACGGCATTATCCTACTTGGAGGATTAATGTATTGCGATATGGATTTTCGAAACTGGATAAGAGAAGCGGAGCAAAAATATTACGTTTATCCGGCAAAACATTGCAATGATGAACATGAAGTTACTCATATTTCAGAGTTCGGTTTTGTAAACCGCTTTGGTTTTTTCATAACAAAAGAACCATTGTTTGTACATAGTCATGAGGATATCATGATCGGACAAGGCTGGTTTGTCAGGAAACATACTACTGATTTTACAAAAGCTTTAGAAGTTTTAGAAAGTAAAACAAAAGGCGGAAGGGATTAAAACATGAAATTTATATTGATACACACAGACGGCTATTCTATCGACTGCGATGACAGTTATAAAACAATAGATGAAGCCAGACAAGAAATGAACCGACAGTATAATGAAAATATACCAATAGGTGGACTTGTTCCAGAATGGGAAGATATGTCATTTATCAATGATGATGATGCTACTCTCTATACTAATGGCGAAGAGGTTCACATATGGAGGATTTATCATGAAAAAATTTCTTGAACATTTAAAGGAAAAAAATCACAAAATTTCTGGAAGTAAACTACGATTTATTGTGTTATAATGAATTAAAACCCAAAAGAAAGGAACATAATCAAATGGAAGATAAAAAGAATGCTGTTATCGTAGTTGACTTTGGGCAAAATACATTTGGCGGATATTTTATTAAATATTCAGATGGAAGTATAATGTCTTTGTGTAAAGAACAGTTGATCGAAATATTAAATAATAAGCGTGAAGCGTAATTTCTCATCGAACAATCAATGTAAGAAAAAAGATCGGTTTAACCGGTCTTTTTTTCTTGCACGTATTTTTTCATATTATAAGGGAAATCGAACGCTCGAAATAATATAGGAGTAACGGGTTTGCTGCAGCACAAAATCTGGATTTTACTCTTATGGATCAAATGATTGCAATAAATAAAATTTATAATGAAGATTGTTTGGATGGAATGCAGAAAATAGATGATAAATCCATCGACCTTATCTGCACTGACCTTCCTTACGGCCAAACAGCAAGAAATAAGTGGGACTCTGTAATTCCATTTGAGCCACTATGGGAACAGTATGAACGTATCATTAAAGATAATGGGGCAATTATTCTGTTTGGCAATGGAATGTTCACTGCAGATCTTATGCAAAGTAACCGAAAGCTCTGGCGGTATAACATTATATGGGAAAAAACACAGCCTAGTGGACACCTTAATGCAAATAAGATGCCGCTCCGGAAACATGAAGATATCTGTGTTTTTTATAAAAAATTACCTACATATAATCCGCAAAAAACAAGCGGACATCCAAGAAAAGTAAGTAAAACAGAACATAAACGCAATAGCAAAAAATCAACGGATTACAGGGAGTATGACTTTGTATCCTATGACAGCACAGAGCGGTATCCTACATCTATCTGGAAGTTTCCAAAGGATACCCAAAAATCTGCGCTACATCCAACGCAAAAGCCCGTGGCACTCATTGAAGAAATCATCAAAACGTATACAAATCCTGGTGATTTAGTATTAGATTCTGCCGCTGGCAGTTGTACAACAGCTGTAGCAGCAATAAATACGGGACGAAATTATATCTGTTTTGAAAAAGATAAAGAATTTTACGAAATTGGATGTAAAAGAGTTTAACAACTAATTTTTTCTTATCAGGACCGTCTAAGGATGACGGCGAAAAGTTTACAAAAATTCTTTTTCTTTGCAATTTGACATAATAAAGATGCGGGCAGGAATTTTCCTCACTGTTTTGATAAAATACAATTGTCTAAAAATCATGTGTGGTTCTGTCAGAGCCACGGGATACATCTCCTAAAAATCTGACAATTACTCCTGTCCTGACAGCCTTAGCTTACAGCTGGGGCTTTTTTGTATGGAATTCGATTCTTTTTTGAATTTAGATTTTATTTCTTGTTTCAGTGTGGCAGAGTGGTTAGATGATAACACAGATTATGCCTGGGGTATTTTTAAAAATGATGAATTGATCGGGTATTGTACGATAGGTATTGCCGATGATGAACTAACAAGTTTTTATAGTAAAATAGGATTTAAACCTTTAGATGAACCGGATGGTAATTTTTCCGGGAATATGGTTTTATCTATCAGTGATGGCAGAGTACCACGTCCATAGGAGCGACTGCACCGCATGGGTATGGAGACTTCATACTATCTGCAGCTTTACCGGAAGAAGTGCTTACCTAGTGGATAAAAATAGCTGTTATATATCACAGCCCGGAAAGACGTATAAACAATGGCCATTATCAAAACTGAAGCGGTTACATCCCAATGGTAACTGGCTGATGGCATAAATGGCGACTCATCTCTCCGCTTGCAGAGGCGGGAGACTTCTCGCTAGTTGAGTTAAATCGTATGTTGATTTCACTCCGGCGAAGGATAAAGCGATTGCTTTTTTAATAGTAAAATGTCAGGAAAGAAAAGAAGAATGAGAACTGAAAGAAAGAAAAGAGTGGATTATTGATTATCTTCTAAAAAATTTTTCAGCAAACAATATTTCATTTAATGACGATTCAAATGAATGCGTTAAGGATACGGGATTATTCTTATCTTTCCCTATGGATGGAAAAAGAGTAATCTATCCAACAAGACATGTTGCCTTTTATAGTATCTGTCAAAGAGCGGGTATTACTGGTTCAACTATTTCTAATTTTGCAGAAACACCATTTAAAAAGGCATTACCTGTGACAGAAAAAGCAGCCTGGCTTACAAGAGGATTTTCGCTTTACGCACAAAAATGCAACATTCTTATCCGTGATGGAAAGGTTTCTGCCATGATGAGCAGTAGCTATCGTATTCTTCCGGCAGATGAGTTAGTAAATGCTTTAGAAGAAAAGATAAGAAAAGAACATCCAGAAATGGAGATGCGAACTGCACGAATCACACACGAATATCTGAATGTTGAATATCTTTTAAATGATGAAGAAGCAGATGCTGGTTTTACAACGCTTTTAAAAGAATTAGGATTAGATGCAGAGGTAAAGACAGGAATCGGTTTTGCAACAAGCGATGTTGGTCTATCTCGTGCATATGTTTATTCTTTCTTTACTATGGATGGACAGGTAACCCGTTTTGGTGATTCGATTGGAGTAGAACATGAAGGGAAGAATGATGTAAGTACCTTTATCAAGTTACTACCTGGTGTCGGCAACTTATTCACAGAAGCCGAAGATCAGATCGAAAAACTTGGAAATATGGATATTCATTCCGTGGCATCTACAGTAAGAAACATCACAGAAAAAAATAAAGCTCTTTTTCCAAAGGCTTTTGCTGATGATGTTATCGCTTCCTTGGTCATGAAATCCGGTACAGCAATCGATGTTTATCTCGCATTAAACGAAATCGTGGAAAATTATATCAATAGCAGAGGATGCAATCCATCGCAGGCACTCATCTTAAAAGATCGGGTATCAAAGTATCTACATGAAAATATCAAACGATACGATATTTAGGAGGGGACAATGATGAGAAATGCATACTTACTTATGGTAGATGGCGATGAAAATCATAATAAATATTATCAGATGACGCAGAATAATGCAGGCACATTTAAGGTCTGTTACGGACGTGTAGGAGCAAACGGGATGAAACGAAGATATCCTCTTAGCAAATGGGATTCCATTTACCAGTCCAAACTGAAAAAAGGATATCAAGATAAAACCTATCTGTACCTATCGACAGTATATCAAAAGTATAAAGAGATTGAGGATGAAGGAGTGCGGAGTTTTTGGGAAGATGTCGAAAGATATTCAAAAAGAGTACTTGAAAGTAATTACTCCATCTCTTATGACAAGGTAACACCAAAAATGATCGAAGAGGCTACGGAGCTTTTACTCTTCATTCAAAATCAATCTTTTGTAAAGCCTATCAATGATGCTTTATTAGATCTTTTTCAGGTCATCCCAAGGAAAATGTACAAAGTAGAAGAGTATCTGGTGAAAGATCTCTCTGAATTGTCAGGTATCTTAGACCGAGAATGGTCGCTTTTAGATGTCATGAAGGGACGCGTTCAAAGTCTGGCAGAGAAAACAGCAGAGAACAATCAGACAATCCTTGATTCTCTTGGTTTGACTATCCTGCCAGTAACAGATGAAAAACGCATAAAACAGATCAAAAATCATTTAGAAGAAGAATCCGTTAGCAAATTTTCCAGAGCATTTCGAGTGTACAATAAAAAGACATATGATCGCTTTTATCAATATATGGATAAAAATGAATATAAAAAGAAAGACATCCATTATCTTTACCATGGTAGCCGGAACGAAAACTGGTATGGATTACTGACAAAAGGTCCTATGTTAAGACCGCAAGGTGTTATCATCACTGGAAAAGCATTTGGAAACGGGATCTATTTTGCACCAAGAGCAAAAAAATCGATTGGATATAGCAGTCTGCAGGGGGCTTATAGGGCTGGTGGTACACAAAACAAAGCATATCTTGCAGTGTATAAAGTTCTCTACAAAAACCAAAAAGATGTAAATTTAAGTTATCCTTATGATTTAAAAAATATCGCACCATGTGATGCAGTATATGCACACAAGGGCTTACGTCTGCAAAATGATGAAGTCATTGTTTACAGAGAAGAGCAGATCACACTACAGTATATCATTGAATTGAAAGCTTAAAAGAAAAGGGCGGAAGTTTTTCCGTCCTTTTTTTTATAAATATCGTTCAGCGAGATAAATCATACATATTATATGTGCGGACAAAAAATCCTTTCGATAAAAGTGCATAAAGTGGTTAATGACATGGTCTGATCAGAACCATCGGGAGTCCCGGCAATCTGATCTCTGGTGTGTAAAACATATCGTCCGCCAAGAACCTCGGTTTTTACCGAGGTTTTCTTGTTTTTTGTATAGGATTGCACCGTATGGGCGTGGAGACTTCAAATTTTCTTCTGCTTCTTATAAAAATCTTTTTACGACAAATCTAACATATTGTAAAAGCGGACAGAAATTTTCTTCCTTATTTGAAATATTTTCGGTTGGCTTTTCAGAGCCATAGGCATTATGTCTTTAATCTGACCTTGTTTCTGTTCCGCATTTGGTCCTCAGCATATGCTGAGGCTTATTTTTGTTCATTTTAGAATTCGATTCCTTTTTTTCAAAATCAGATAGATGAATCCCGTACATATTAAAGAAGTAAAAATTTTCAAAACAAGGAGGAAAAATAAATGAAAACAGGTGAAATTAAACGAGTAACGGTTCCTGGTGGATCCGAAGTGGTATGTATGCTGCTTCCAAGTGGTTCCTATCTAACGGATTGCGGAGAATTGATCAATCTTCCGTCAAAAGGAACAAGCGAAAAATCAGTTCGACTGACAAAGGAGCAAAGAGAGACTTTTAAGCTGTTTTTAGATGCAGCAAAAAGTTATGGGAAGCTTCAGCATGAGGTGGAACAAAAGAACCTGGAAATGCAAAAATTGAACCAGAAAATGCGAGAAGAAGCTGCTCATTTAGCGGCTTTTAATCCTAACTGTAGTAAAAAGGTATTTGCAGACCTCGTCTGGATTGCTTTTCCAAGTTATGTAAAAGAAGTGTTAGAAAAATACGAGTTTCGTTGCTCCATTACCCCTGGATGCGGTATCGCTTATAGTGTTCATGATAATCTAATCTATCTTTACAGAGAAATTATGATTGATAAATACATCCAGCGAAAGGGGTATAGTTTTCTATACGAAGAATATGACGGAACACTTATGTTTGTAGACAAAGCGGAGAAATCATCGTCTTATAAAGAGGTATGTGAGAGAAATCGTGCAAAACTCTCTATAAAAGGTTGTAAGATGTATGAAACTCTTTCCGTAGGAGATAAGTATTCTCTGTTGTATACTCAGGTATTTTCTATTAAGACACCTAAAAAACTTACAAAAGAACTTGCAAAAGAACTGGGAGAAAAATTAGCTTCCGGCATGAAATGGTCATAAGAAAGAAATTTATCATGGAAATTATCAGAGATGGGAAAACATATAAGCTTACCGAAGAGGAATTATCTCTTGCTCATTCTGAATTTGTTACCAACTGGATGAGAAAAACATTGGAAGAAGATTTTGGAGTCTTTCCTGAGTTTTCAGAAAGATTAGCTGAGTCAGCTTACGAAGAATACTGTAAAGGTGATGGAAAAACAGAATATGAATGTTTGGAGTTTATTGTAGAACATGAGTATCTTGGAAAGGAATAAGCTATGAGAATCACAAAATATGATACAGAACTACAGGATGATTATCGAAATGTCCTTGTAAAAGAGTTTTCTAAAAACTATCCAACGGAGGATAAACTGAATAATCCTGAAATGATTTCTCATATGATGTGTGAGATATTTCGTGCAGACAGAAAAGCGGAAGAGCATGTCTGGGTAATCGCTTTTACTAAAAAATTCAGCCTGATCAGTATTTTCGATGTGCCTCATGGAACAGCATCTACATCCTTGATCTCTACGAGAGAAATCTTTGTTCGATTATGTTCTACATCCTTGATCTCTACGAGAGAAATCTTTGTTCGATTATGTTTATGTGGTGCTGTCCAATTTGTTTTGGTACACAATCATCCTAGTGGTGATACCACACCAAGTGTAGAGGATATTAAAGTCACAGAAAGAATGAAAGAAGCTGGCCAATTGATGGACATTCCTTGTATGGATCACATCATTATTGGAAAGAACGGAGCTTATTATTCTTTTACAGAACATAATATTTTATAAGGAGAAAATACATTATGGCAAAATTTTTAGTAACATATTATGAATCTTACAGCAGGGGCTATGAAGTAGAAGCATCTTCGAAAGAAGAAGCAGAAGAAATCGTTAGAGATGATATCCTAGAAGGACGACGAGAATATCCAGATAACTGTTATGATAGCGGATGTATTACGGAGAAAATCAAATGAAAGATTCAAACAAGATATTATGGGACATTTTAAAAAAACATAGAGGACATCAGGTATACATTACAAGTTATGGTGACCCAGAGCATCCGGCAAATATCTGCTTGGAATGTGAAGACTGTGGTGAAGTCGTATTGGATGCCGAACTTTATACTATTTGTGCCAGAGAAGATGCGTCAAGTAAGGGACTGTAAAATAAGTCCCTATTAGCCGTTTATAAGAAATATAGATAAGAACTAATAAAAAGGAAGATACAAAAATAATAAGGAGAACTAATATGGGAGCATGTTTTACGGTAAATCTCGAACTTACTTTTTTAGACGAAGCTGCCGCTGTAAAAGCAATGCAGGAATACATCCATACAGCAAATGCTGATTTTGGATTAGAAAAACATAAGAAAAGAAGCGTTGGAACAGATAAATCAGAAGATCTGATAAAGATCTGTTTTTCTTCCTGTGATGGTGGTTATACAGACCTTAACAGAGATGGAAACAAAATTCTTTTTATCAGTGACTTGGATACCTGCTATAGCTGGAAGACTATCATGTTAGAAGCCTTTGAAGCGATAGCACCTTATCTTGCAGATGATTCGCAACTGGATATCTATCCGGATAACGATCATACACAATTTATCATACAGTCTGGCAGAGTCATACAGACAATCTAAAAGGAGAAAAAAACAATGGATATTTATACTACATTAATAAAAATGTTACTGGAAAAAACAAAAAAAGAAGGAGTAAAAACAGGCTTAAAGATGGCAATGGAGCTTTATGAGCAATCCGGTCATTTATCCTATAACGACCTTTACGATAAGGAATTGCTAGAGGAGGCTATTGATGGATGTCTGGCAATGGATGAATCCGATTCAAAAATGACCAAGCGATACCGTTTAAAGATCTCTTATTCCTGGGGTGATGAAGAAGAAACTGAGAAATCATTTGACGATTTCGAAGATGCCTGGACAATAGCACAAAAAATGGCATTAAAAGAAATGGAAACGGCTTCTTCCGAATATGGTGATGATGATAAAAATTGCGAGATTGGTCTTACGTTCGATAAAACGAGAAAGCGTATCGATCTACATTATACGCATGATGATTCTCATTGTTATTATGACATCGTAGAATCTCTAGTCGATGTACCGGATTCGATGAATATTCCGCTGGAAGGTGGAACATTGATCGCAGAAAGATCGCTCGATCCAGATTATCCGGGTATTGACATGGAATTTGTCCCTAATGGTAATACAGAAACACCTTGTACTTATCCAAGAGTTGTTATTGAAAAGCCAAAAGGCGAAAAATTAAGATGCCTTGTATGGGGTATCAAGGATTCCGAGGACTACACTGATAAGATAGAATTCGATTTAATCTAAATATGAGACAATAACCGACAAGAAAACAAAAGGAGAAAATACGATGCAGTACAAAGGAAACAATAAATTTACTGTCTATGACATGTCCACTAAGGGAAATTGTAAGGAAATATTGAACTGTTTATTATTTACAGAAGATTTTTGGTAAAAATATCCGTGGAAAAAATGCGGAAAATGATCTTATCATAGATTCTCATGGAAATGTCGTACCGTTTACAGCCGCTTGTTAAACAAAGAAGGATCATCTCTATACAGAGATGGTCTTTTTTTGTGCGATTTCTTATTCGCACCTATATGTGCGATTAACATTCGCAGATATACTTGCGAAGATAGAAACGCAGATATATATGCGTAATCTTTTCGCAGTTAAAAAGAATCGGATTCTTTTCTTAAAGTAACTTTTGCTTCT
>OKVF01002319.1_pt1 | contig 11039 bp, 4 predicted proteins | sample 1604831 | NCBI WGS metagenome assembly OKVF01 (sample SAMN01760980, study PRJEB22395) | human gut metagenome
GCGGTGGATTTGAGAATATCTGCGATGCGGCTGACATATTAAACGGACATTCAATCGGAGCAGACGAGTTTACACTGAGTGTTTACCCGGCATCTACTCCAATATACATGGAGCTTGTGAAAAACGGAGCTGTAGCAAAGCTTCTTGAGACAGGTGCAATCGTAAAGACTGCTTTCTGCGGACCTTGCTTTGGTGCAGGAGATACACCTGCCAACAACGCATTCTCTATCCGTCATTCAACAAGAAACTTCCCTAACAGAGAGGGTTCTAAGGTACAGAACGGACAGATCAGCTCAGTGGCACTCATGGATGCACGTTCAATCGCTGCAACAGCAGCAAACAAGGGCTTCCTTACATCAGCAGCGGATATTGATGTCAACTTTACAAAGCCAAAATATTTCTTTGACAAGACTATATATGAGAACCGTGTATTTGACAGCCATGGAGTGGCAGATCCTTCAGTTGAAATCCAGTTCGGACCAAACATCAAGGACTGGCCGGCAATGAGCGCGCTTCCTGAGAATATGCTCCTTAAGGTGGTTTCAGAGATTCATGATCCTGTTACTACAACAGATGAGCTCATTCCTTCAGGAGAGACATCTTCATATCGTTCAAACCCTCTTGGACTTGCAGAGTTCGCACTTTCAAGAAAGGATCCTGAGTATGTAGGCAGAGCAAAGGAAATCCAGAAGGCCCAGAAGGCTATAGAGAGTGGTGAGTGCGCAGGAAAGGCTGTTCCTGAGGTTGCTGAAATCATGGGAGTAGTAAAGAAAAAATTCCCTGAGGCAAGCCATGAGAATATGGGCTTCGGAAGCACAATTTTTGCTGTTAAGCCGGGTGACGGCTCAGCAAGAGAGCAGGCTGCCAGCTGCCAGAAGGTACTCGGAGGCTGGGCAAATATCGCAAACGAGTATGCCACAAAGAGATACCGTTCAAACCTTATCAACTGGGGAATGCTTCCATTCATCATCGATGAGGGAGAGCTTCCGTTCCACAACCTCGACTATATCTTCCTTCCGGGAATCAAGAAGGAAATCGAGGATGCAAAGACGGAGTTTGAGGCATATGTTGTCAAGGATGGTGAATTAAAGCCATTTACACTGAAGATGGGTGAGCTCACAGATGATGAAAGAGAGATAATATTAAAGGGATGTCTCATCAACTATAACCGTAAATAAGGAGAGTTTAATCCGATGGAAGAAACCGGAAAAGCTGGTAAAAAATCAAACATTGAGATAAATGCAGATAAGGGTGCGAAGCAGAATTCGCACCCGGGGCGTGAGGAATGGCCACATCTGATCAGAATAGGTGTCATGGTATTTGTCACGTTTGCAGTCAGTATACTGTTTTTCTTTGCACTGTACAGATTTGAGGGCTTTGCAGGCATATGGAGCAAGCTGCTTGCGGCAGCAATGCCTATTATAATGGGACTTGTGCTTGCATACCTGATGAATCCTGTCATGCTGTGGCTGGAAAGATGCTTTAAAAAGCTTCTTTCCAAAAAGATGAAAAGCGAAAGCAAGCTGCGAAAGGTTTCAAGAGCTCTTGCAATCACAGGCTCGGTTATTATTCTGGTAGCGATTATTTCGCTCCTCATTGCGGCTATTGTGCCTTCTGTCATAGCAAGTATATCAGGACTTATGAAGACACTGCCAAATGATGTTGCGGCATTCATTAACATGATAAAGAACGGCAATTTCGGGGACAGCAAAATTGCTGAGCTCGCGAGCACAGGTTTACAGAATGCAACCGACTACATTGAGGATTATGCCACAGAAAAGCTGATTCCTGAGGCACAGAAGTATGTTGCACAGATTACAACCGGTGTGATTTCGGTAGTCAGAGGCTTATTTAATTTTATTATCGGAATAATCGTGATGGTCTATGTGATGAGTATTCAGGAGACTCTCGCAGGACAGAGCAAAAAGATAATATATGCTGTCTGCAAGCCAAAGACAGGCAATATCATCATTGAGACGATCAGAAAGACAAATGAGATTTTTGGAGGCTTCATAAGCGGTAAGATTATAGATTCACTGATTATAGGTGTGATTGCATATTTCGGATGTCTGATTTTAAGGATTCCATCATCGGTGCTCGTTGCAGTGATTATCGGCGTCACAAATGTGATTCCGGTATTCGGACCGTTTATCGGTGCAATTCCATCGTTACTCATAGTAGTAATTCAGAGTCCGTGGCATGCGCTTTATCTTCTGATATTTATTGTCGTGCTGCAGCAGGTGGATGGCAATATAATAGGGCCTAAGATACTTGGCTCATCTACCGGTCTTTCGACCTTCTGGGTTATGTTTGCCATACTAATCGGCGGAGGAATGTTTGGTTTTCTTGGAATGTTACTTGGTGTTCCAACCTTTGCTGTGATATACTATATTGTGAAAAGAGTTGTTAATTATGCTCTCAGGAAAAAGAAGCTTCCTGAGGACACAAGGGATTATACAAAGACAACAGGCGTAGATACCAAAAATAATAAGCTTAAATACGAGTAGGTGAAATAAGTGGATAAATACGAATACAATCTCAAGCTGGATCAGATAAAAGCCCTAAGCGCCGAGGAGGGCTATATGAGCGCAGCAGAGATTGCGGATAGCATAAATTGGAACAAAATTAAAAATGTAAATACACTCGTTAAAATCGGCGAAATCTACGAGAAGGCCGAAAGATACCAGGATGCAAGGGACATACTTTTAATGGCCTATGACCGTTCACCAATCGGCAGGATGATTATATACAGACTGGCTGAGGTCGCCATCAAGATGGGGGATTATGATGCTGCTACAGAGTATTATGATGAGTTTGTTGAGATAGCGCCTCATGATGATATGAAGTATGTATTAAGATATGCCATCAAAAAAGGGCAGGGAGCTTCATTTGATGAGCTTATCACTATTCTTGAAGAGTACAAGGATGAAGAATACACTGAGGAGTGGGCATATGAGCTTGCATATCTATACCACAAGGCCGGAAAAGCCGATAAGTGTATAGATGCCTGCGATGAGCTCATTCTGTGGTTCGGAGACGGACCATATGTGGAGCGTGCGCTGGAGCTTAAGATGCTTTATCAGCCACTTACCAAGGCTCAGGAGGAAAAGTACAGACGATTCAAGGCAGAGAAGGAAAAGCCGGCTAAGATAAAGGATGAGGCTGAGGTCACTGAGATAGGTGCCATGGAGATGGTAAAGGGCGGAGAGATAGTGCATGATGACGTAACTATTCCGCAGATTACTGTAAATCAGGAGAAGTTCAATACTGTAAATTTACAGCAGGAGATTGCCAAGGGTATGCAGCAGATCATGGAGGCCAAGGGCAAGAATGAAGTTGCTGATACGATGGATACCATCAAAAAGATAGTTGAGGATATTCCTTATCTCAAGCTCGAAAAGGAGCAGGAAGAGTATGTACAGCAGCCGGAAGAGACAGAGCATATCGCTACAGATGAAGAGATAGATGGTTCACTTAAGTTGAATTTCAAGGAGCTTTTGGGTGAAGACGCTGACGGACAGATGTCTATGGTCATGAGTGAAAAGACTCAGCTTGAGCATCAGATTACAGGACAGATGTCTATACAGGATGTGCTTGAAGAATGGGAAAAGACCAGACATGCGGCTGAAATTGCCCTTAAAGAGGCTGAGCAGCAGAAGCTTGAGTCAGCTAAGGCAAGAGCACTTCAGGAGGCAGGAGACATCATGGAGAGACTAAATGATGTCATTCCAAAGCTGGATGCAGGTGTCACTCCTAAGGAACTTCTTGAGGAGGAGTATTTGAAGGTCCCGGTTGATATTATAGAGCAGAAAGCTGCCGTGAAGGAGCCTGAAGAAGAGCAGAAACCGGATATGCAGGAGCTTTATGCAGAGGAGACTGTGGATGAAGTACAGGAGCCGCAGGAAGCACCGGAAGATACTATAGACGAAGCACAGGAGCCGCAGGAAGCACCCAAAGAGGCTATAGACGAAGCACAGGAGCCGCAGGAAGCACCGGAAGAGGCTGCAGATGAAGTCAAGGAACCGGTTGGAGAGCCGGAGGATATAATTATGGCAGAGGAGTCTGAGAAAGACGAGATACTCATGCAGCCGACTACCATGATGCCTGAAATAACAGATGATATGTTAAATGTCGATGATGATACATCAGATGATGAGACTTCACAGGAGAAAGAAAACGTTTCTGAGAAGAGAGATTTTGATCATGTGACATCATTTATCGAGCAGGAAATAGCCAAGATGACAGCAAAAAATCCGGGACTGGAGAAGAAGCTGGATATGGCTAAGACAAGAAAAATGCCGGATATTTCATTGCCGGAGGATTTAGACAGCGAAGAAGATGACTCGAAATTGAAAGAAACAAAACATATAAAAGAGCTTACAAGCGAACAGAAAGCTATATTTTCATATTTCATACCGGTAAAGGGTATGGAGGATCAGATCTGCAAGGCATATAATGCAGTGCTTGATCATTTCAACAGGAAAGAAAACGCATCCACAGGCAACCTCATTATACAGGGAGAGCAGGGTTGCGGAAAGACAATGCTTGCTACAAGCTTTATAAAGGTATTACAAAAAGATGGTGAACAGCTTACAGGAAAGATGGGTAAGATTGATGCTGCCGCACTCAATAAAAAGGATGTGCAGCAGGTAGTCAGAAAGATAACAGGAGGCTGTCTCATCATAGAAAGAGCCGGTGATATCGACCGCAGCATAGCTGCCCAGCTATCATTTTTGATGGAGCATGATATTACAGGAACACTCTATATACTTGAGGATACATCAAAGGGTATAAAGAAGGCTCTCTCAATGGATGAGGGCTTTGCATCCAAGTTCACGGAAAAGATATCGGTTCCTATTTTTACAAATGATGAACTCGTATTGTTTGCCAAATCGTACTCTGCAGAGCTTGGGTACAAGATAGATGAGATGGCTATTCTGGCATTGCATAACAGAATCAGCAATATTGAGAGGATAGACCAGGCTACCACTCTGACAGAGGTCAAGGATATAATTGACGAGGCCATAGACAGGGAGGCTCACAGCGGACTTAAGAAGGCTATAAGTATTCTGACAGCCAGGCGATATACAGATGATGACCGAATTGTACTCAAAGAGGATCATTTCAGGGAAAAATAAATACTTATGGGGGTATATATATGTGTAATTTTACAGCAATGGATTGTTACCTGTTTGGTCAGGCAACACACTATGACATCTATAAGAAGATGGGTGCTCACTTAGCTGAGCGCAAAGGAAAAAAAGGAGTGTGTTTTGACGTCTGGGCGCCACATGCGAGGGAAGTGTACGTGTTTGGTGAGTTTAACGACTGGAATGAGACCAGTCATGAGATGAAGCGTGTAGAGCCGGAAACCATGGGAGTGTATGAGCTTTTTGTACCGGGAGCGCAAAAGGGTCAGATGTATAAGTTTATTATAGTCACTGAACAGGGTGATAAGCTGTACAAGGCGGATCCATACGCAAACTACGCAGAGCTTCGTCCGGGAACAGCGTCAATCATCACAGATATTGAGCACTTCACATGGACTGACAAAGAGTGGATGGATAAGAGAGCAGCAAAGTCAGATGCTGATGTATATTCTTCACCTATGGCTATATATGAGTGCCATCCGGGCTCATGGATGAGACATCCGGGCAGAGATGATGAGGGCTTTTATACATACAGGGAGCTTGCAAAATCACTCATATCATATGTAAAAACTATGGGATATACACATATTGAGCTTATGGGTATTTCAGAGTATCCGTTTGATGGCTCATGGGGATATCAGGTGACAGGCTACTATGCACCTACATCGAGGTATGGAAAGCCTGAGGATTTTGCATACTTTGTTGATCAGTGCCATAAAAATAATATCGGAGTAATCCTCGACTGGGTACCTGCACATTTCCCAAAGGATGCGCATGGACTTGCCAATTTCGACGGAACAGCCACATATGAGTATGCAGACCCAAGAAAGGGAGAGCATCCCGACTGGGGCACAAAGATATTTGACTACGGTAAGAATGAAGTAAAGAACTTCCTTATCGGAAGTGCATTAATGTGGATAGAAAATTACCACGTAGACGGACTCCGTGTGGATGCAGTTGCGTCAATGCTTTATCTCGATTACGGAAAGAGCGATGGACAGTGGGTTCCAAACCAGTTCGGTGGCAATAAGAATCTTGAGGCAGTGGAATTTTTCAAACATATCAATACACTCATACTTGGAAGAAATCATGGAACAGTCATGATAGCCGAGGAGTCTACCGCATGGCCAAAAGTAACAGGCAAGGTAGAGGATGACGGACTGAATTTCAGCTACAAATGGAACATGGGATGGATGCATGACTTCCTTGATTACATGAAGCTGGATCCATATTTCCGAAAAAATAACCACAACAAGATGACATTTGCGATGAGCTATAATGAGAGTGAGAAATATATTCTGGTACTGTCACATGATGAGGTGGTACATCTGAAGTGTTCTATGCTCAACAAAATGCCGGGCTTAGAAGAGGATAAATTCAAGAACCTCATGGCAGGATATGCATTTATGATGGGACACTGTGGAAAGAAGCTTCTTTTCATGGGACAGGAGTTTGCACAGAAGCAGGAGTGGAGTGAGGAAAGAGAACTCGACTGGTATCTGCTTGAGAATCCGGAGCATAAAAAGATCCAGAACTGGGTAAAGGAGCTGCTTCATCTCTATAGGAGAAACCGCTGTCTGTATGAGCTGGATTCAAGCTGGGAAGGCTTTGAATGGATAAATGCAAACGATGCAGACAGAAGCATCTTCAGCTTTATCAGAAAGAGTAAGGATGGCAAGAATAATATGCTCTTTGTCATCAATTTCACACCGGTAGAGAGACCTGATTACAGAGTCGGAGTGCCAAAGCACAAGACATATCAGCTTGTTTTAGATAGTGAGGATCCTAAGTTTACAGGCAAAACGGTACAAGAGCCTGTAAAGAAGGCTAAAAAGGGCAGAGGCAAGGCAGCAAAACAGTCATATAAGAAGCTGGACTATAAGGCAGTCAAATCAGAATGTGACGGCAGACCATTTTCATTTGCTTATCCACTTGCGCCTTACGGAGTTGCTATATTTAAATACTAATATACAGGTAAATAGCAGGGTAAAGGACCGCGCCAATTTAAGGCGCGGTCTTTATTTTTGCGTATTATATGTCGATATATAGTAAAAAGATAACTATTCAGAACCACAAAAGTACGAAGTATAAATATCCATAAATAAAGGCTGCAGAGATGGTATATATGCAGGGCACGGAGCAGGAAATATGCAGATAGAGAATTTGATTAATAAAAGCACAGATACGAAAAATACGGACACAAAAACAATAAATGACATGACAGCGGGTATGCGTGTGTCAGACTACATAAAGACAGACAGCAGTGACAATATGTCAAAAAAGGCGGCTGTTGTCGGTTCGTCAAATTCTGTTGATATGTCGGATACGATATATGCAAGACCACAGGCTAAAAACGAAGCCGGGAACAAGGATGGCACAGATATGGCAGAAAATCTGCTAAATGACATGAATCAGACCTCAGAAAACAGGCGAAATGATATGATTGTCACTGCAAGCACCACCACGAGTGATGATTACAAAGCTGCAAAGGATGACGGCTACGATGTCATTGTCACTGAGACCGATAAGATAAAAGCAGTGCTGGCAAAGGCTGGTGTAGATATATCCATATATGGAGATGATCTGAGCAGGGAGCAGCTTACAGACATCACGGGAAGCCAGACTGAAGCGGCCATGCTTGTCAATCAGATGAAAGCATATGATATTCCTGCTACAGATGACAATATAAAGGCAGGTACAGATGCCATAGACCGGGCAAAGAGCCTTACAAATATATCTAATGAGACAAAGGCATATCTGGTCAGAAATAACATGAATCCGACGGTTTCCAATGTATACAAGGCTACGTACAGCAGCAGTCAGGTACAAGATTACAGGCAGAAAACCAAAATGACGGAGATATCAGATGAGCTGTTTGAGGAGCTTAAGCCACAGCTTAAACAGATATTAGAGGAAGCTCATATAGACAGTAGTGATGAGAATATGAATCAGTGCAGATGGCTGATAGATGAAGATATAGCCGTTACACCTGACAATGTGCTGCTTGCGAATCGGGTAGACTGCATCAACGCAGCAGAAGAAAATGTGAGCAGTGATTTTTATGCAAGGGCAGTGACAGAAGCACTGGCAATGGGAAAAAAGGCTACAGATGCTACAATGTCACAAGATGGTCTGACATTTGACATGGCAAAGAAAGCCTGTGATGTATTAGGTGAGGCAACTGCAGATGACATTGTCACATTAGAGTCAGATAACATACCTGTCACGATAGAGAATCTGTCAAAGCTTATAGCTGCAAGGGGCAAGGATAGTGCAGCATCGCAAGCCTCAGCGAATAAAGCTGCGGATAATCAGATTACAGGCAGCCGGGAAGCAAGGCTTGTTACAGCTCAAAGAAAGCTTGAGGAAGCGAGACTTTCCATGACAGCAGAAGCCAACCTTTCACTCATAAAAAAAGGAGTTTCAATAGACACAGAGCCTATTGAACGTGTAGTGGAGCTGCTTAAGCAGCAGGAAAATAAATACTACGGAGCGCTGTTTGGTGAGAGCAGTGTAGAGGCATCTGATGATAGGGTACGTATGTACAATAATGTCTGTGATATTTTCAATCAGATGAAGCAGCAGCCGGCTTATGTATTGACCCTGGAATCCGCTGATGACACTGTGTATGAGCTGTATACAGCAGGCAAAGCAATGAAGCAGTCATTAGAAGCAGCAGCCTCAGGATATGAGACTCTTATGACATCACCGCGGGCAGATATGGGAGACAGTATATCAAAAGCATTTCAGAATGTGGATGATATACTTAAAGAACTTCAGATAGATACATCTGAAAGCAATCGCAGGGCTGTGCGGATACTTGCGTACAACAGTACCGACATCACAGAGGACAATATAAAGCAGATAAAGTCTGTAGATGAGCAGGTGCAGAGAGCATTCAGCGATATGACACCGGCGGTGACGATTGAGATGATAAAAAGAGGCATATCACCGCTTGATATGAGCATGAGTGACATAAGTGAAACTGCCAGACGGATAAAATCAGAAAATCCTGACGAAAGGGATGAGAAATTCAGCGAGTTTCTCTGGAAGCTTGAAAAGAAAAATGAAATCTCAGAGGAGGAAAGAGACTCATATATAGGCATATACAGGCTTATTTCACAGGTGGAGCAGTCAGATGGTGCTGTGATAGGCTCACTTGTTAATCAGGGAGCAGATATTACAATGAAAAATCTGCTTACAGCGGTCCGGGTACGAGGAAAGAGTGCCATGGACTATAAGGTGGACGATACCTTTGCCGGAGTGGACAGTGTAAGCAGGGGCATTAAAATTGACTCACAGATAGAAAGCGCATATCATACAAACTGCCTAAGGGATGTGCTTGATACACTTTCACCTGAGAAAATGGAGTTTGTGCAGTATGACAGCTGGCTTGATATGACTCCGGAGCAGTTAAGGCAGGCTGTATATGAGGCAGACGAGGATAACACACTGTCAGAGCAATATGCCACAGAACAGCTAAGACAGTTCAATCAGGCAGTTTCGGTGCCTGAGAACGTATATGCTTTTCTAGAGCAATATGATGTAAAAACAACCGCGGTAAACCTCATGGCTGCGTCACGGCTAATGAAAAATCCGTCAGAGGCAGTAAGAAATCTCTGGGAGCGTGGAGACAGTGCTACGGCAAGGGCTCTTTTGGATGAGACTCTCAGACGGTTTTCTGAGTCGGTCAAAAATCCAAAGGAGCTTGCGCAGGCGCAGGAAACGCTGGCTGATACAGCAGAGCATGTTATGGATTCGATGATTATAGAGGATAGGCACACAGGTTCAATAGACCTCAGACAGATGAAGCTATTATGCAGTCAGCTAAGGATAGCTTCAAATATGTCGAGACAGGAAAACTATATTGTACCAATAGAGACTGCAGACGGGGTCACAGGTATGAAGCTTAGCATAGTAAGAGGTGAAGATAAAAAGGGACTGGTTGATATATTCCTTGAGGATAAAAAATGCGGCAGGGTAGCTGCATATTTTGAGGCAAAGGAAAACTCAGTATCTGCTATGATAGTCACAGACGATGAGCAGACTAAAAAGCTGTTTGAAGACAATATCACTATGTTTGAGGCAGGAATAAGTGATGGTGAACAGCGTGTGCGCATAGATGTGGCACTGGAGCATGATATATCTGCAAAAGAGTCTAAGATGTCGGATATGAAATCGAATACTGAGTCAGATAATGAGACTAAAAAGCAGCTTGATGGCAGTGAAAGTGTCCAGACAACCAGACTATATCACATCGCAGAGCAGTTTATTGTAAATGTCCAGAGGGTGATTGCACAAGATAGTCTGTAACACCGATATATATTGCATGTGCCAGGTCATCCTGATAGTTTTTGTCAGTAAGAAGAAGTGTCTCAGCAGGATTACTCAAGAATCCACATTCTACGATTACGGTCGGGGATGTGGATTTTTTAAGTATAAAGTATTCTTTATTGGGCTTAATGCTTCGTGGCTTTGCGACACAAAGAGAAGTGTTTAAAGCTCCAAGAACAGAGGATGCGAGCTCTTTTCCTGCATCAGAGGCTTCATAATAGAATACCTGTGGACCGCAGCTTGAACTGTCCTCAAAGCTGTTTTGATGGATACTGATGCTGACTGCCACATTGCTTTTAGACATCAGGGCAGTTCTCTTTGTGAGATCATCTGTCTTTGGATGCTTGGAATTATCCGGGGCGAGGTCGCAGTCGGTGGTTCTGGTCATGACAACAGTAAAGCCTCTGTTTTCAAACAGCTGTTTAAGAGCCATTGCAATACTGAGGTTGACATCCTTTTCCATGACGCCGGAGGTGGAAATCTTACCGGGATCACTTCCACCATGTGCTGGTTGTAGTTTACGCAAATTGTGATATGTATTCCCCAGTATATATG
>OKVF01002327.1_pt1 | contig 11018 bp, 5 predicted proteins | sample 1604831 | NCBI WGS metagenome assembly OKVF01 (sample SAMN01760980, study PRJEB22395) | human gut metagenome
GATGACGGCCGTGCTTCCGGGTGCCGTGTAGACGTTGGGCACGCGCATGGGCTGTGCACCGTAGCCGCCGTTCTCGATGTTGGTCAGCAGCAGGTCGGCATCTACAAGGCCGCCCATCTTGCCGCGGTAGTTGGAGAGATTGAGCTTCATGTGCGGTGCGGACTCGTTGAATGTGGACCAGCCGTACCAGTATGACTTTTCGCCGTTGAGCAGTTCGTCAATCGGGGTGACTGAGGCCAGAAGCATCTTCTGGAAATCCTCGGCGCGGTAGTGCTTGCGGAGCTTGGCGGCGTATGACAGACCCAGTGCGGCCACACCTGAGATGTGCGGGCAGGCCATTGAGGTACCTTCCATGTATCCGTATGAGCTGCCGCCGATGGCTGTAGGATCATCGTCGGTGGCCGATGTCGGCATGGTGGAGAGGATCAGGGCCTTTTCGTTCCTGGTGCCTTCGCCGTCGCCGCCCGGTGCGGTGATCATGTTCTGGCTGCCGCTGGGCGTGCCGTAGTTGGAGTAGGGGGCCGGACGGCCGTCAGGACCGATGGAGGCCACGCACACAAAGTCTTTGTATGCACCGGGGAACGCTGCCAGAGGAGCGTATTCGTTACCGGCCGCAAAGATGATCAGACCGCCTTCGATGACGCCGTTCGGGTCACCGGCATAGTGCAGGAAGTATTCCATGGATTCTTTCTCGAGCACGCAGCTTTCTGCCCATTCGTCGTCGGTGAGATAGCCGGGAGTGTAGTTGTTGGGGTTGGCGCGGCCTGAGTTGTATCCCCAGCTGCACTGCAGGATGACGGCACCGTTGTCGGCTGCGTATTTGATGGCCTTGGCTTCCGACAGGAATGTGGCGCCTGCGTTGCCGGCAAAGATCTGGAGTGACATGATCTTCACACCGTCTCCGTTGCCTGAACCTCCGGCGATACTGCTGATGCCTTCGCCGTTGTTGTTCTCGGCTGCGATCACACCGGCCACGTGCGTGCCGTGTCCCATGTCGTTGGGGTCGGAATAGGTGATCAGACCGGTGTTCAGGGCGAAGTTGTAACCGTACTTGTCGCCGGCATAGCCGTTGCCGTCGTGGTCTTCATTGCTGCCCAGCTCTTCGAGCGGGTTGGTCCACATGTTGGCTGCCAGGTCCTTGTGGTTGTACATGACGCCTTCGTCCATGACTGCCACGATGATGGACGGGTCGCCCTTGCATTTCTTCCAGGCGTTCAGGCAGTTCACGTCGTACGGGCGCTGGATCTCGTTTTCATATTCGGTAGTGGCCAGCGAACCGTCGTTGATGAGGTTCCACTGCAGGTTGAGACTCGGGTCGTTGGGCAGACCGTCCGCAGCCGAGTAAGTGTTGCGGGCAAGCTTGTTGACGTCGACGGGCTGCGGCTTGTAGTTCGTGGGATAGGAACGCTTGAGCTCGCGGTTGTATTCCACTACGGCCACTTCGGAGAGCTGCGACATGTCGTAGGCCACTTTCTTCAGGTCGGCCGTCTTGTCGAAGCGTACCAGATACCACAGGTGGAGTCCGGTCTTGCGGGTACGTTCCTCATGGCGCTTGTCAACGGGGAACACGCGTTCGAAGGTGTAACCGCCGGCAATGTCGAGGATTTCGTCCACTGAGGGGATGGATGAGCGGGTGCGCACACCTTTGGTGCTGATGACGTTGGCACGCTCAAGTATGTCCTCCACTTCGGGCTTGAATTTGATGAACAATTCTCCTTTTACCGCATCATCGGGCAGGTTGACCACCTTGGCGTTGCCATTGCCCGAACCGTTGCCTTCAGCGACGGTCAGGTCGGAGTCGGCGCATGAGAAAAGTGCGGCGCAGAACAGTGATGCGAAGAGATAACCAATCGTTTTCTTTTTCATTTGGTTCTTTATTTTTTTGGGTATCCGGTTGCCGGCCGGCCCCGCCGCTTGGTTGCGGGCGGCTGGCCGGAAGCCGGATCTGGTTTTCTGTTGTTTGTTTCTTAATTGTGGGTGAGACGGGGTTTATTCGTCTTCACTGCTGTCCAGCTTGGGCATACGAAGCGGATAGTAGTCGTAGTAGCTCTTTTCCTTTCCGATGTTCTCGTAGTTGCTCAGGTTGGTCGGTTCGTTGCTGAAGCCGGCTTTCTGTCCGTTGGAGTTGATGGCATCGACTTCCTGTGAGAAAATCAGCGAGAACGGATTCCAGTTGGCCAGATAAGGATGGTACAGGATCCAGTCGGGCAGCTCGCCGGTGAGGAAGCACAGGTTGATGGACAGGTATTTCATCTTGGGCCATACTTTCGGCGCGCCGAGCAGATAAGGTTTGGCGGTGCTGATCGTATCGATGAAGTTCTTGGCCTCGTCGGTCTCGGCTGCGGATTTGTCGAAGTCAGCTTCGGTATATACCGGCAGGCCGGCCTCAATCAGTTCCTCGTCGCTGGGCAGGTTGCCTTCGAGCAGGTTGAGTGACAGCGTGAGTTCTTCGAGGTTGTCCCATTTGAGCAGACGCATGAAGAACGTCTTGTCTACCTGTTCGGGTATCGCGTAATCGGCATAGCCGGTGCACCATCTGTAGCCCACGCTGTCTTTATCCGTGATCTTGGTCAGATCCTTGGTGGTGTCATAGCGGTTGATCTTTGTCAGGCTGAGTTTCTTCAGTTTGGGGAAGTTCGTTTCTGAAAGGACATCGAGTTTTCCCGTGCTGAAGTTGTTGCTTCCCAGGTCGAGTTTCTCCAGGGTGTTGCCCAGGTTCTTAAAGTCGTTTGGCAGTTCCACCAGTCCGTATGCGCTGATGGTCAGCTCCTTCAGATTGCCGTATTGGGCCAGTTCGCAGATTTCGCTGCCCAGTTTGATGCTCTTGAGGAAGGTGTTCGAATTTCCTGAGAAATAGATCGAACGGGCTGTCTTGAGGTATTTTACCTGATAGGGCAGTGTTTCCTTTGTGTCGAACATCTGGAATTTGACAGATTTGACTCGACCGATCAGGTCGGGATTTTCCTTAACTTCGGGATCAGTGGCTTCCCAGAGTTCCACGCCGTCCCGGTACATCATGTTTTCGCTGGCATCCCATCCGAGCATACCTTTCATGCTGTCGTAGATGGCCAGTATGGCGAGAGAGTCGCCGGCGCGGTCGTCGGTGATTTTGGGAGCAGACTTCTGTCTTACGTTAAGTGTGACAACCTCTCCTTCGTCGGGTGTGATGATGATCTGTGCCGTACGTTCTGTTTCGGACGGGTTTGTGGTCCACGCGAAACGCTGTTTGAAGGTACGTGGTCTGGCTCCGTAATCATATTCGGGCACTTTGTCCTTGTATGTAAGCCAGCCGTCTGATTCCACTCTGACGCTGAAATTGACGTTGGCGGTCATGGTGATGTCAAGGAAGCGCTTGTCCGTATCAGCGGAGTTTTCGACCAGGAATTCCTCGTCGGCTCCTTCTACATAGACGCCCTTTTCGTATCCGGCCTGTACGACCTTGATGGTCTTGAAGGCGTTGTTGGAGCTGTAGAAGCGGATTTCCGCCTCGCGGAATCCGGCAATGACGGAAGAGTCTATCTTGACTTCGCAGATGCCCGGTCCGTATCCTGCGGCGGGAGTCATTTTGATCCATGAGGCATCTGTGCTGGTCTGCCAGTTCACGTCGCCTGAGACGGTGACGGGTTCTATTCCGCCGTCGGCACCCATCGTGATTTCTGTTTTATCGATTGACAGCGTGGTTATGACTTCTTCGTCCTCCTTGCAGGACATCAGACACAAGAGACATGCTGTCAGCGTCACGACACTGTTTACTATTTTTTTCATGTTCATGCTTTGTTTTTGTTTCTATTCTCCTACTGTTTTTGTCTGCCTGTCTGGTCTTGTTTTGTGCTTTGGTCAGCCTTTATTCCAGATCCAGGGCGTCGCATCCTCGTATGTCCTGAGTCGGATCGTAGATAAGGTTGTACATTCCGGCCTTGATGTAGGGGCATACGTCTGATACGTTGATGATGATATTCGGGTTGTCGCTGATATCGAGCACGTAGATGAGATACGAGATAGTCTCAGTATCGGGCACTTTGCCGATGTTGTTGCCACCGAGGAAGAGTGCGCGCAATCCTACGTGCTGTGAGATGCTGGCTGGCCATTCCTTGTATACGCGGTTACCGTTGTCGTCGCGCTGGTTGCGCAGTGAGAGTACGGTAAGGTATGAGATGTTGGCTGCTCCCCACGGGAATCCTGTCAGGCGGTTTCCGCTGAGGTCGAGTCCGTAGAGGTAGGGCAGTGTTTTGCCGTCGAAGTCATCGGGCAGCTTGGAGAGCTTGTTGTAGGTCAGGTCAAGCGTGGTGAGCATATAGGCATACTTGCCTTTCAGGTCCGAGTTGTTGAATGTGCTGATCTGGTTGGCGCTCAGGTTGAGTACGGTGAGCGGTGAACCGGTATTGATGAGCACGCCCGGGAACGCTTTGAGCTGGTTGCCGGCCAATGAGATTTCGGCAGAGTTGATTCCGCTGAATCCCTTGAGTCCCTCGTCGGTGATCTTGTTGTATGAGAAGTCAACAGACGCGATGATATAGGGCGAGGTGACATCGAAGATATCCGGAAGGTATTCCAGCTGGTTGTGTGAGAACGAGAGAGACTCGACGTCTTCCATTCCACAGAAGATCTGTTTGCCTTCGCCGTTGTCGACGGTTTCGATCTCAGAGATCTGGTTGTAGTCGAACGTACCCTGTACGAGGTTGATGTTCTTGCCGAAGGCGGGCAGTTTCTTGAGCTTGTTGCTGATGAGGTCGATCTTGCCCAGTTTCTTCATGTTGCGGATTTCGGCCGGCAGTTCCTCTATGTTGTTGTATCCCAGGTAGAGGATCTGTATTTTTTCGTTTGACGGTCCTTCGGCCAGCGCCTTGAGTCCGGCGGTGAAGTCAGCTCCCTTGATCTGCTTGTTCATGGCCAGGTTGACCTGGATGAGTTCCTTCATGTCGGCGATGACGGTGGGGAACTGTTTCATGTTGGGGCAGTTGTAGATTTCGAGGTCTGTGCAGGCTTCGAGTCCGGCCATTCCTGGTCCTTCGTCTGATGCGCCGGGCAATTCGGTGATGGGTGAGTTGGCTATGTAGAGCACTTCCAGTTTCTTGAGCTTACCGATTGCGGCGCTGATGCCTGTGATCTGGTTGGTGAGCTCGCCCCAGGTTACGTCTTTAGGCTGTATGCCTTTTTTCTGTTTGGTGGGCTGATAGTTCTCCTTGATCTTCAGGGCCAGCTGGAGCGGTTCGGAGAGATCTTCCCTGAGGTCGTGTCTGGCGTAGTTGTCCATGTAGTCGTTGCGCAGCTCAGTGAGTCTGGCCGGTGTAAGCTGGCCTTTGAGGCTGGTGAGCGGGTCTTCGTGCTTGTCGGTATTCTCGTAGGTGAGCAGGTCGTTGTGCGTGCCCAGTGCGAGAGTCTGCAGTTCGGTAAGTTCGCCGATTTCGGCAGGCACTTTTCCTATGGCTCCGAATTCGCCCAGTGAGAGAGAGGTGACGCGTCCTTTGGTATCGAGTACGACGCCGGGCTGTTCGCCCCACATGTCGATATCCTTGTCTTCGAAGTTCCAGTTGCTGCCTTTGGGGTAGTTTTGTCCGTTGTAGGACCATTTTTCGCCCTGCATGGCTTCCCATATTTTCTTCAGGCAGATGTAGTCCTTGATGTTGGCTGCCGTTTCGAGCAGTGTGACGGGAACGTCCGCGTTGGTCTGTTTGTTGTCTTCTACGGTGAATTCAGCGTTTTTGAGGACCTCATCGTTGTAGTATTGCAGGATGGTGGTCTTGTCGTAGGCTGTATATGAGAGGATCTCGTAAGTACCGGCTTCCAGGCTGACAAGGGAATCGGTTTCGCCGTATGAGGTGCGGTATCCTAGTTTGATTGAGTCGAGCTCTTCGGTGTAGGTTACTTCGAGTCCTGTGATGGTCTGTTGTTTTTTGTTGTCTTTGTTTCTGACGGTGATATCCACTTTATTGATGGTGCTGAACGGGTATGCCTCGCTGTCCTGAGCTGTTTTTTTCACGATGTTCTTGACGAGGCGGAATTTGACGCTGCCGCGCGGAACCACGTCGACGAGCAGGTCCTGTACGACCATGGCGCCGGTAGTGATGTTGAATTTGGTTTCCTGTGCGGGTTGTCCCACATAGATTTGGTTTTCGGGTTTGTCGTAGAGATAGAATCCCTTGACGGTGTATTCGCCCGGTGTGAGTTCGAGTTTGTCACTTCTGAGTCCGTAGGCTGAATTTTCTTCGCTATAGGCGTTCAGATCGAGGGTTTGTGTGAATTGTAGGTTCTCCTGGTTGTTGAGGATGATTTTGATTTTTTGTGCCTCGTTCAAGTTATCCAGTTGGTTGCCGCCCGCACGTGTAGCTGTCCGCTTGTCATACGATGCGCTTTTGTAGAGCTTGAACTGTACGTAGCCGTTTTGTGTGGCTGAGATGAATTCATCGTCGTCACAGCTTGCGGTTATGTTGATTAGTCCTAAGAACAGGAGGCCGATCTGCAACAGTTTGAATGTGTTATTTTTAATGTTCATAATTCTGAATGCATGTTTTTTTATTCCGTTTGCGGCCAGTTTTTGTCTGGTTGCTGTATTTCAAGAAAGCTTGAATGAGGTAGCCGGCGCAGTGATGTCGCGCCGGCTTTGGTGTATTCTTGTTCTTTTACTGTACATTGATGAGCAATGCTTTCTTGTTGAGGTAGTCTGTACCTTTGAAGATGAGTATCATGGACTGGTCGGCGTTCATGCTGACGGTGAATCCGGTTTCGTCTTGTGTCATGCCGGCTTCCCATGTGTCTTTGTTGACTTCTCCGCCTTCGAAGGTGATGGCGATGGTGTTGCTGAAGTTGCTGCCGTCCCAGCTTTCGATGCCCAGCATGGGGTTGATGGTGAGTCGTGCTCCGGCTGTGGTGTAGACGGTGTAGATCTGGCTTTGGTCGACGTTGTATTCGTTGGCTACGAATTCGCCCAGTCCGGTGCCGCCGTCTCCCTGCTGGCATTCGAGAGCCTGCCATCCCTGGAAGAGGACTTCGAATCCGCCTTCAGATGTTCCGGCTGCTTCCTGTCTGCATGCCAGGACGGCGTATTTTTCGAAGTTGGTGTTGAGGTCTGATCCGTCGTCGGTGAGTATGATGCCGTCGTAGATTCCTCCTGCGGCCTGTGCCTGTGCCTTGGCTTCTTCGTATACGGCTGTCGGCATGGCGAGGATGTAGGCTACGCGTTCGGCTCCGGTATTGGGTTGGAAGCCGCTGATGGTGACATGTCCCTGTGCGTCGTCAGTAAGTGAGATGAATGTGCTGTATTCGTCTTCAACCACGTTCATCCAGTTGCCGTTTTGTTCGAGTTTGACGATTTTGTAGGCATTGTCTTTGGCCAGGACGGTGAATGAGAGAGGGAACGGGGTTTGTTCGGTTTCTTCGCTGACCATGGTTCCGTCTTTCCAGTAGGCTGTGCCGTCGGCGGTGACATTCCACCAGAAGGCTCCTCCGTTGATGCCGTCGGTTACGACTGTGCCTTCGGGCATGCCGTTGAACTGCAGGGGTACGGCCACGTAAGAGTCAGTGCCCTGCATATAGAATTTGAGTGTGTCGGTCAGTGCTTGCGGCCAGTATGCCTTGTTTACGCTGATATGGATCTGCACTTCTGTGCCGGCATTGCCTTTTATGGGCAGTCCTTCTTCCGCTTCGGCCCATTCGGGGCATTCGTTGAGTTCCCAGTTGAAGTTGCCTTTGAAGGTGAAGGCAGCGCTGGCGCCGTTTGCGTTATAGGCGATGAGGGCCGGTTTTTCGCTGTTGTAGGCCGAGTCGTTTTCGTTGGTGATGACCAGAGCCTGTCCCATACGGATGATGCGTGCGATGACTTTGGTTGTGCCGCCCATGGTCAGTGAGATGCTGGCCGTGTCGGCTGCGATGCTTTGCATTTCGTCGGTGACGTTGACTTTGACCTGCTGTTCGCCGGCTTCTCCGGTGAGTGTGGTCTGGTTATTATTGAATTTGCACCAGAGCTGGTTGCTTTCGAGAGCCCAGTTGCTGTTGGCATTGAAGGCGAGGGTTGTTTCCTGTCCGGGTTGTACGGCTTCTGTTTTTTCTTCCGGGAATGAGGGTACTCCGGCTGCGCCTTCCTCGTTGTCGTCGTTGCATGCGACGTTGCAGGTCATGGCCAGTGCCAGGACGGCTGCTTTTGCGATAAATCTGATAGTTTTCATACACTTTTTTATTTAAGGGTTAGAAATGAAATCCCCTAGGGGTTAGTATCCCTGTTGTTTCAGATATTCGTATTCCGAATCCGAAATCCATTCCACGATGTTGGCATAGGTGCCCACGGTGCCGATATCCTTGACGTAGAACGTCATGTACTGCAGGAAGAATCCCTGGCACACGTTGTAGTAGGAGATGACGCTTGCGGGCTGCATGACGCGCAGTTTGTCGTCGCCCCATACGCTGCCCTGGAAGGCGTCTGCCGTGGTGCCCGCCACCTGTTCGTCCATTTCGAGGATCGGTTCGAGCGGTTTCCTGGTATTGAATTTCACCTTGATGTCATATCCGTCGTAGAAATAGTCCTTGAGGATGATGCCGTTTTCCACTTCCGGATCGCGGACGGTTTCGATGAGCCTGATGTCCGTGTCCTGCATGTAGTCGGCGAAGAAGGTAGACGTCAGTTTGGCATGTCCGACGAAGCGGTTGATATCGAACGGACAGACTTTGACGAGCACCACCTGCGCCTTGTCGCCGTAGAGGTCCCAGATCTGGTCCTTGGGAGCGATGAGCCTTAGGGTCACCCCGATGGAGTCCGTGTCTTCGAAATCGCTGTAGTATCCGCGTATTTTGACAGATCCTGCCCTTTCGCCCGCCTTGATGGTGACGGTGTTGGATGCCAGGTCGTAGTGCAGTCCCTCGATGGCGTTGCTTTCCCTGTCGATGATTTCGACGGCATAGGTGCGGTCATGGTCGCAGGTATTGGTAGCCACGACGGGGATGTCGTGATAAGTCTCGTCGTCCTGTATGGCGACGCTTTGCAATGAGTCGGCGAACATGACGTAGTCCGGTCCGTCGTATGAAATCTGGTCGGAGTCGCATGCCGTGAAGCCGATGGCGGCCAGGGCAGCCAGCGTTCCGGCCATTGCCTTGTTAAAGAGATTGCGGCGTTTCATTGTTTATATTGTTGTAGTGTGACATTTATTTGTTACTCTCGTTAGGTTCGATATCGGCATCCGGCAGGTCGATTTCGTGTTGCGGGATGGGCCATACGAAGAGCGGGTTGTCGGCCTTGATCTTGAGGCTGCTGCCGTCGGCGATGCTTTGCGTCTGCGGTTCGCGTTCGAATCCGCGTCCCCAGCGTTTGAGGTCGTTGAGCCGGAATCCCTCCATGAAGAGTTCGCGCACGCGTTCCTTGCTGATTTCGTCGAGCCATTTGTCCTGCGAGAGCATGGCCGATCCGTAGCTGGAGTAGCGCGCCTTGCGCAGTGTGGTGAGGTCCTCGGCCGCCGCGTTGAAGTTGTTCATGCGGCAGTAAGCCTCGGCACGGATCAGATACTGTTCCGAGAGGCGGAACACCTTGGGCATGCTCACGTGCAGCAGGTTGTAGTTCTGTATGAAGTCCTGGTTACCGTTATACTTGATCAGCAGCGGCCAGGTCAGTCCGTGGCTGAATCCCGTGGTAGCCGTACCGAAGAAACTGTTGTAGCGCAGGTCGTTGGCCTCGTAGAGCGCCAGTGCGGCCGATCCCGGCACATAATCCGGACGGTAGGACACGAAGTCGTAGTTGAGGAACACCTGTCCGAGCTTGCCCCCGTAGGAAGTGGCCGTGAAGCCCACTTTCCAGATCACCTCCGTCGACTGGTCGTACTGCCACATGTAGTCATAATACGTAAAGTTGCCCGAATAGACGGTGTTGGCATCCGAGAGGATGAACTTCTTGCTGTCGATCACCTTGGAGGCCATTTCGGCAGCGCCCTCCCAGTTCTGCATGTAGAGACAGACGCGGGCGCGGAGCGCCAGCACGGTATAGTAAGAGAAGTAGACGTTGTTGTAGTACGTTTCCGTCTCGAGTTCGTCGTCATCCGGCTTGAGATAATCCTCCGCCTTCTGCAGGTCGTCGAGCACGAACCGGTAGGAAGCCTCCAGCGAAGAGCGGTGGAGCCGTCCCGGGTTGGAGTAGCTGCTTACGAGCACCACGCCCAGTTCGTCGGCCGCCGTTTCCGGCTTGTAGGCCTTGCAGAAGCACTTGATCAGTTCCGAGTAAGCCAGTGCGCGTGCGAAGTACACCTCGCCCTTGTATTCCTGCAGGCGGTCGTAGTCCTCGTCATCCGTGATGTCGTTTTCCCATTTGGCCACCTGTTCGAAGAAGAAGTTACAGTCGCCGATGACCTTGTAGAGCGTGCCGTATACGGCTTCGATGTCCGAGTTGGTAGGCTGTATGTTCCATCTCCACACGTCACCGTACACGTTCGTATTACCGTTGATGGCATACACCAGGTCCGCCTGAATGTCGGGCAGGAGCGTGAGGTTTCCGCTGTAGAGGTAGGCGCTTTTGTAGTCGGCATAGATGCCGATGACCGCCTGGTTGGCCTCTTCCACGTTGCGTATGGCCTGTCCGGCCGGTACGGCGTCGGTCGGTATCTTGTCAAGGCAAGAGACAGCCGTGACGGAGAGCGCCAGGGCGATGAATCCATTTTTGATAGTCCTTATGATTGTTCTCATTTTTTAAAAATTAAGTTCTACTCCGAATGTGAATTGTCTTGTGGTAGGATACTGTGCGCGGTAGATGTTGGCGCTGACCTCAGGATCGAGACCGGTGAAGGGTGTGAACGTCAGCAGGTTCTGTCCCTGCGCGAAGACCCTGATCTTGTCGAAGAAGTGCGTGCGGTCCATCCATTTCTTCGGCAGCGTGTAAGCCACGGTCAGGTTTTTGAGGCGGAGGAAGGACGCTTTCTCGAGATAGTGCGTGTCAAACTGCGGCGTGATGCCGTATCGCGGGATATCCGTCACGTCGCCCGGTTTTTTCCAGCGGTCGTAGAGCAGACGGTTCGACTGGTTGTAAGCCGTATACAGGCCGTTGCTCT
>OKVF01002330.1_pt1 | contig 11001 bp, 10 predicted proteins | sample 1604831 | NCBI WGS metagenome assembly OKVF01 (sample SAMN01760980, study PRJEB22395) | human gut metagenome
TAATTATATACAATATAATAAATTTTACAAAAATTCCTTTATTTATAAAAATTTTATTATCTTTTTTATAACAATACAGAGTATAAATAAATGCCAATAAAATTGAATAAATCATTAACATGGTACCAATAGGTCCACCAATAAAATTTAAGTGTAAAACTTTCGGCACAAATAAAAAAGGCATGGTTAAACATAAAAAATAAAAAAACCTATCACGCACTTGTTGCTTCATTTGTAAACCTCTCTTTTAACAAATTATCTGCCTAATATTAAACCATGAATTCTTTAATTTTTTAAATTTTATAATTGAATAAACAGTTAAAACAATAAAATATAAAATAAATGCCAACATACTGTCACTCATCCAACTAGATATTTCAAAAATTGCTATCAACAATAATGCAAAGATATATTCTCTTATTGTACCATTGGTATTGACCAATTGATTAAACAAAACAAACTCGCCAACTGTACAACGTATGGCAAACACAATTGTAATCCATAAAATTATTAATTCTAAATTATTTAAATAGTAACCAAAGAACAAACATCCTAATAAACTCAATATCATCGTGAAGATATTTATATATAAAATCAATTTAGTTTTTAATAATTTTTTAAGATATGTAACTATTAATAAATTAAATTTACCTTCAAAATAAATAACCGGAAACAATATCCACATGTACACCAAACTATCAGCATATTTAGGTAACCAAAATCCTATTATAATTTGTGCAGGATAGCAAAATAGCAAACTAATTAAAAATAAATGAGATATTAAAAAATCTAAAGGTTTAAAAATAGTATCAGCTATATCATCATTTAATTGACGTAATGTCGGTAAAAGTACCACACTTGCTGAACTTACAAAAGTAAGAAAAATCATTGTTGCTGTTAATACTAATGACGTTTTAGCAAAAACACTTAAATCCCAAATATCAGATATCGAAAAACGTATAATACCTAGAATAAGGATTGAACAAATATCGCTTAACGTTATTGGAAAGCCCAACGCAAAATTTATTTTAAATTCATTCCACGCATATTTATTGAAATATGCTGATGCTTTAACAATTTCTGGAATAAGCATTAAACTATACATCATCGAAATAATTCTTGTAATACAAAAAACAAATATTATTTCTAAAGTGTTATAAAAGCCTAAAATCACTGCTGATACTGATAGTACACCCCATGAAACTCTTTCAATAAATTGTAACTTTGCAGCATCTTCAATTCTGTTCGACATTTGCAGCATTGAAACACTATACCAAATTATATGTTGTGCAGCTGCCGCAATAAAAAACATAATCATTATATAAGTATCTTCAAAAATATTAATTTGTAGATTTAATAAATATAAAAAAAATGATAAAAGAAGTAATATAAAAAACAAAATACAACATTGAGTTTTCAATGTATTATAATCCAATTCAAAATATGAACTACCAGCATATCTTATAATCGCTCCACCTAAAACTCCAAAATGTAAAAATCCAATATAGCCAAAATAAAACAAAAATAATTGATATAATCCATAATCCGAAACAGTCATATATTTAGGTATAAATGACACCGTTAATACTGATATTAATAAACTAACTATATTCGCTCCAAAAGAATAACTTAATTTTCTTGTTATTGATTTTCCTAAATCATTCATCTGTAATTACCTTATTTTAAATTTTATATCAATGATAAATGCATGCTATCATATCTCGCAACATACATTTTAAAGCAAGCTTTCTGGTACAAAAAAACTTAAAATAATCCAAACTGGTAACTATATTTAAAATACATCTATTGCGTAACCAATTAATACGTTTATTATAAAACTCAAATGTTAGCGCATTAACTTTTTGCAATTCTTTTTCTTTTGTAAGATATTCATAATACGCCTGTATTGTTTTATGACGTTTTTCAAGAACTTGAATATATGGATTATAGTCTGCTTTGCTATTATTTAAATATCTTTTTATCTTTTTAATGAAAGTAATATTGCCTGCACCAATTGCGTTATTATGACTTTGCCTATATTTTGCTAATTTTAAATTAATAGGCAAAATTTTACCCTTTGCAAACGCTATTAATCCTAACCATTCATCATGTACTGCACATTCTGGAAAAGGTACAGCATATGTGAATAGTTCTCTTCTAAAAGCGCAAGCACTCCCTTGAATAACATTGCTTTCCATTAATCTTCTAAAATCATTTTCTAAAAATTGCATATAATCAAAATGCAAAACATTCCAAAATGACTTATTGGTTAAGCATAAATTTTCATCCACAATTTCCACATCATGAAATGCTAACAAAATATTTTGATCTTTTTCAATTTCTGTTTTTATAATTTCTATTTTATTACTACTCCAAACGTCATCTTTATCACTTAAAAATATTATATCTCCATGACACAACGATATTGCTTTCTCAAAATTTTTCCTGTACCCTAAATTATGCTTATTACTTACTAGTTGAACTATCCCGTCATAACTATTTAAAATATCTTTTACAATTTCAAGTGTAGCATCATTCGAACAATCATCACAAATTACAATTTCATCCGGCGGCACACTTTGATAAATAATGCTTTCTAGCTGTTCTTGTATATATTTTTCGCCATTATATGTACACATTGCAACTGAAATCATTAGCAATCACCTTTAAAACAATTCCTTACATTCTTTCAAAAACGGATTCTTTTTATCCTTTTCAGATAAAATAGGATTTTCTATGCCCCATTCAACACCAATTTCCGGATCATTCCAACGTACACCGGCATCAGCTTCCGGTGCGTAATAATTATCGGCTTTATATAAAAATTCCACATCATCCGTCAAAGTCACAAAACCATGTCCAAAACCACGCGGTATTAAAAGCTGTTTTTTATTTTCTTCGCTCAGTTCTACACCAACCCATTGTTTAAATGTTGGGCTGTTTTTACGCAAATCTACCGCAACATCAAGCACAGCTCCTTTTACGCAGCGTACCAGTTTTGCCTGTGCTTTATCGCCTTTTTGAAAGTGAATACCACGCAACGTACCTTTTACCGTGCTTTTAGAATGATTATCCTGCACAAAATCATAATCTAACCCTGCTTCAGCCATTTTCTTTTTGTTCCAGCTTTCCATAAAAAAGCCGCGGTTGTCGCCAAATACTTCAGGTTCTATTATTACCACACCTTCAAGTTTTGTTTTAGCTATTTTCATTTTATGTTACCTTCTTAATATTTTATTTTGCCTTCTGCTACCTTTTTTAAGTATTGTCCATAAGGAGCTTTTCCATATTTTTCAGCGCTTTCTAAAAGCTGCTCTTTTGTTATCCAGCCGTTGTTGTAGGCAATTTCTTCAAGCACAGCAATGGGTATACCGGTTCTTGTTTCAACAGCTTTTACAAATTCTGCCGCTTCATTTAAGCTATCAACCGTGCCAGTATCAAGCCAGGCATAACCGCGACCCAAGGTAATTACGTTTAACTTGTCGTTTTCCAGATAAATTTTGTTTAAATCAGTAATTTCCCATTCGCCGCGGGCGGATGGCTGAAGTGTTTTGGCATATTTGCAAACATTGTTATCGTAAAAATACAAGCCGGTTACTGCATAGTTACTTTTAGGCTGCGCAGGTTTTTCTTCGATAGATACTGCTTTACCGTCAGCATCAAATTCAACAACGCCAAATCGCTCCGGGTCATCTACATAATAACCAAATACCGTTGCACCGGTTTTATTAGCAGCTGCTTGTTTTAAATGTTTGCTTAAACCTGCACCGTAAAAAATATTATCACCTAAAATTAAAGCACAGCTATCATTGCCTACAAATTCTTCGCCCAAAATAAAGGCTTGTGCCAAACCATCTGGTGAAGGCTGTACTTTATAACTTAATTTAAGCCCGTATCTCTCGCCTGTACCTAACAATTTTTCAAAATTTGGTAAATCATGCGGCGTAGAAATTATTAAAATCTCCCTAATACCTGCAAGCATAAGCGTAGATAACGGATAGTAAATCATCGGTTTGTTATATATTGGTAATAACTGTTTGCTTGTAACCATGGTCAGCGGATAAAGACGAGTACCACTACCACCTGCTAAAATTATGCCTTTCATTGTTTCACCTCGTTAAATTTGGGATATGGATTAAACATTAATTTTAAAATCATCGGTATTCTTGTAAATTGTTTTCTTTTAATTCTATTTATAATAGCTAAAACTAAACCTAAATACACAGTTGGTAAACAATATTTGTAATACTTTTTAGTAAACAATATCCTATTTCTTATACTATAATAATCTGCTATTAAACTTTTGCTTTTAGGCTTTCCTCCAGTATTACTACCTTCTTTGTGATATACGAAACTATCCAATGCTATACCAAACTTCATATTTAATTTTTTAAGTTGCTGCATTATTTCTAATTCTTCATAATAAATAAAATAATTTTCAGGTATTTGCTGCATATTCATAAGAAATTCTTTTCTAAAAAGCATAGAATTACCGTAAATATATGTAATTTTATTTTTTAGTGCTTTTTTATAATCTAAACTATCCAACACATTAGCATTTTTACCAACTAATAGATGTTTAGATGAAGATGTCCATTTATTATAAATACCAACACCTGCGCATTGTATAATATGCCTTTGATAATAGCTGAGTGAAACAGAGCCACAAAGAGCCACGTCATTTGTTTTTTCAATATATTCTATTAAATTGTTTAGCGCGTTTTTTTCAATAACATTGTCACTGCCCAAAAGCCAAACATATTTATAATCATCTTGTTTACGAATATAATTAAAGGCACAGTTGCAACCAGCTGCAAAACCATCATTGCTATTATTTTTAATTAATAAAATCTGTTTATCATTAGCGTTATAATCTGTTAAACTTCCTTTTTTAGCAAAAATGATTTTTATATTTTTAGAAAAATCATTGCAAAAATTCTGTTCAATTTTTAACCCAGCAGTAGAATTATTATCAACTATAACAATTTTAAAATTTTGATAACTATTTCTAAAAATACTATCAACACATTCTACGGTATGTTCCCATCCGTTATAATTTATTAAAACTATATAAACATAGTCCATTTTAACTTCCTTATCATGGTTTAAATATATTTTACTTTAATATTAAAAAATGTTTATATTCCTATAACATTCCTTATAATTTTTAATATTATTTTCCCAATTAAGTAGTTTTAATTTTTCATCTGCTACTATTTTTAATTTATTATCACTATAATTTTTGTCAATTACGTTATACATTTGTTTTACCAAAGTATTAATGTCTTTTAAGTCAAAAAACAAACCATATTCTTTAGCTAACTCATTATTTGTTGGAATATTGCTACAAATTAAAGGTAAATTATAAACCATACACTCTATTACAGGTAAACCAAAGCCCTCATATATTGAAGGGAAAATATATGAAGCAGCGTCATTGTATAACTTTCGCCGGTCATTATTTGAAATATAACCGGTAAAAATAATATCATTTGTAAATTTAGATAATTTTACACGCTTAATAAAATCATCCGCACCATAACCTAATCTCCCAGCTAGTACTAATTTATAATTTGCTGACACTGGCATTTCTTTGAGCTTGATAAATGCGTCTATAATAAAATCAATATTTTTTCGTTTTTCTATTGTTCCTATAAATAAAAAGAATTTTTTCTTTTCGATTTCATTGGTTAAATTTATATTCTCATAACATTTAATATTCTCTTTTTCTTTAAAATTTGTATAATCTATCCCAGGATAAATAACTTCTATTTTTTTACTATATTTAGGCCAAAATTTCAAAATATCGTTCTTAACACTATAAGAATCAGTTAATATTTTATCTGCCTTTTTTATTGAATATTTTATAGAAAATTGATTATAATACCGATATAAAAAATTCAAAGTTTCTGGATACAGGAATGCAACTAAGTCATGTATTGTAACTACATATTTTGTGCCTTCATGACGCTTAAATGGAAGTAAATAATTTGTATAATGTATTACATCATATTCCTCAGTTTTTCTTAAATATTCATCAGAATTTATATATTTTATGTACTCCAATCTATCTAGTAATTTTGATTTATGTTTTCTTTCAAATGAAATCAAATCTACATCTAAAGTAGATTGACAATACTTTTTAAGGTTTTGATATAATTCCAATGAATAATTACCAATTCCTGTACCTAATTGAATTTGCATTCCATCGTCAATTAATATTTTCATTGTTTTCCTCAAACTATAAACTTAAATTTTTTCCAAATCTTTTCCCAGTCATATCTTTCAAATACTAACTGTTGTGCATTTTCAGCTATTTTTAGTGCAGCGGCATAATTATTTAAATAATAATCAACTATTCTAGCTATTTTTTGAGTATTATTTTCAATAATTAAATGCTTTTGATTTTCTACATCCAACCCTTCTGCTCCAACATCGTTTGTTACAACAGGCATTTGCATTGCCATAGCTTCTAATATTTTCGTCTTAATACCGCTCCCATATGCAATAGGTGCTAAAAATAATTTACACTTGCCAGCAATATCATAAATGTTGTCTATCCTACCAGTAAAAATAATATTGGCATATTCACTATATTGTTTTTTTAATTGATCAGATACTTTACCTACAATATAAAACTTATAATCTGATTTTATATAAGGCAATACTTCTGTAACAATTAACTTTAAAGTATCTATATTAGCAGCAACATACATATTACCAACAAAGCATATATTATTTTCTTTCAGATTCTGATATTTACAACTCAAAAACTCTTTCACATTTATTCCTAAAGGTATATCTATAGCTTTATCCGGATAATACTCATTTAATTTATTAGCTTCTTTTGATGAAACAAAAATAACTTTTTCGTATATATTTGCATATTTTAATTCAGCACTGTACATTAATGATTTTTCTATCTTTAAAATTAAATTTTTTATATTTTTTATTTCTATTAATTTTAAAAATCCAGTTGATAAATTAGCCCTATACTGACCTGCAATAGAAGATTTGTAACTACTTTCTAATTGGCGTTTATAACGTTCAGATAACAAATCTTCCATATATAATATTTTTTTAGCATTTAACTTTTGAAATGCTAAATAATACGGTGCTAAGCGCACCATATCAACAATTATGACATCTGGCTGTATTTCATTACACAGCATTTTTATTTCATTTAGATTTTGCTTATTATAAAATAAAGAACACTGTATGGGAAAATCATGGTTTAAAAAAGTTTTATAAACAATATTCTTAAATTGATTTATCAGATTCACTTTTTTAGCTATTCTAACATCTTTTATAAAATACGGTTTATCCTTCAACATCCTTAATGTTTGCCCAGCTTCTAAAAATGAATATATATAAATCTCAAAATCATACACTTCTTTTAAACCTTGACAGTAATAATACAATGCAACCTTTTTACCACTATCTGTCGGCCAAAATAATCTTGTTGTGATAAACAGTAATTTTTTCCCCATACTTTTCCTTAACCTCTGCAAAAAATATAATTATATATTCTTTACCACTCTTATCCAGTAATCCAAAGTATATTTTAAACTTTTTTCAATGTTAGTATCATATTTCCAATTTGTAGCTTTTCGTACTTTGCTATTATCTCCAGCAAAACTTTTAACATCATATTTTCTAACCTTACTATCATCAACTATAATTTCTATGTTTTTATTTGACAGTTTAATCAGAGTTTTTAAGATGTCTTTTATTATTGTACTTTTACCGGAAGCTACGTTATAAACACCACTTTCTACATTATTTTCAAGCAGCTCAGTATAAGCATTTACTATATCTCCAACATATAAAAAGTCCCTTGCAACTTCTATATTGCCAACTTTAATTTCCGGTTTTTGTTTGCCTAAAACTATAGCCGCAATTTGGCTGGCAAAATCACTTACTACAAAACCTTTTTGCTGATATGGTCCAAAATGATTGAACGACCTTGTAGAAATTACATTTAACCCATAGAGGTTACCTAATTGCAATACCATTTGCTCTGCACACAATTTAGAAATTGCATAAGGATTTTGTGGTTCACATTTCACATCTTCTGTTAGCAAACTACATTTGCTGGCAGTTAATCCATATTCATCACCAGAACCAATATTTATAAATTTGCCATTTATGTTTACGTTACAAAAAGCTTTAAAAACATTTATCGTTCCAATTATGTTAATTTTTGCTGTTTCATCTGGCATATTCCAAGATTTAGGAACATTGCTCTGTGCTGCCAAATGAATTACTGCATCTGGTTTAAAAGCCTTCATTGCTTCTAAAATAGCTACAAAATCTAATATATTAGCTTCATATAAAGCAACAGGCATACCTTTTAAAGCCTGACATTCTATCCCTAATGCTGCAACTATATGATTTCTATCAAGCAACTCTTTAAGCAGATGTTTCCCTACAAATCCGCCTGCACCTGTAACCAATACTTTCATTTATTTCACCAGATTAATTATTTTAATTCACGTTTCACTCTGCAAATATCTGCGTCAACCATCATATTAATCAATTCTTTTAAACTGGTTTTTGCTTCCCAGCCAAGTTTTTCTCTTGCCTTTTGCGGATTACCAAGCAGAAGGTCAACTTCTGCCGGACGATAAAACGCCGGATCTATAACAACGTATTTTTCATAATCCAAACCAACATGTTCAAAAGCTATTTTGCACATATCACGCACGGTAGTTGTTTTACCGGTTGCAACAACATAAGTATCAGGTTTTTCCTGCTGGAGCATAAGCCACATAGCTTCTACATAGTCCCCAGCAAATCCCCAGTCACGTTTAGCATCAATATTTCCTAAATGCAAATCATTTTGTACTCCTAATTTTATGCGCGCCACAGCATCTGTTACTTTACGAGTTACAAATTCTATTCCTCTTAATGGAGATTCATGGTTGAATAAAATTCCGCAGCAACCGAAAATATCATAACTTTCACGATAGTTAATAGTCATCCAATGTGCAAAAAGTTTAGCCACACCATATGGTGATCTCGGATGAAAGGGTGTAGTTTCAGATTGAATAGGATATTCAGGCATTCCTCCAAACATTTCGGAAGTAGATGCCTGATAAAATTTGATCTTAGGATTTATAATACGAATTGCCTCTAAACAATTTAAGGCCCCCATGCCTGTAGATTGAGCTGTTAATTGAGGTTGTTTCCAAGATGTTCCAACAAAACTTTGCGCACCTAAGTTGTAAAATTCGTCTGGTTCTGCAATTTCTATAGCTCTTATAATAGATGTAACATCAGTTAAATCTCCTTCAAGTAATTCTATCTTTTCTAATACATTTAGTTCAGCTAACCTCCACGTAGTTGCTGTAGCTCTGCGTGCTAATAATCCATAAACCTTATATCCTTTTTCTAATAAAAATTTTGCTAAATAAGCTCCGTCCTGTCCTGTTATACCTGTTATCAAAGCTGATTTCATTAGTCATTGCTCCTTTTTTCTAATCTTCCATACTCATCATAAAACCTTACAATATCGTCTTCACCTAAATATCTGCCATTCTGCACTTCGATTATCGAAAGCGGAATTTGCCCAGGGTTTTCTAACCTGTGTTTTACGGCAATAGGTATATAGGTGCTTTCGTTTTCTTTAAAGATTACTATTTTATCATCCAATGTAAGCTTGCCTGTACCGCTTATTACCGTCCAGTGTTCACTGCGGTGGTAATGCATTTGCAGGCTTAATTTTGCACCCGGTTTTATTGTTATGCGTTTTACTTTGTAACCTTCACCTTCGGCAAGGATCGTATAACTTCCCCATGGCCTGTACATGGTTCTGTTTTCTATCGCTTCTTTGCGGTGTTCTTTTTTTAGTTTTTCTACTATTTTTTTTACTTCCTGGCTTTTGCCTTTTTCTGTTATAAGCAGGGAATCAGGTGTATCTACTACAATTAAATTTTTCAGCCCAATCCCGCTTATCAGCCTATCGCAGCCTAATATGGTTGTATTTTGGCAATCATCAGCAATAACATCGCCATAAATTCCATTTCCATTTTTATCTGCCAATACTTCAGCTATAGAGTCGAAGCTGCCTATATCGTTCCAGTAAATGCCTTGCATTGGCATTACTGCCATATTCGTGCTTTTTTCAGCAACTGCGTAATCTATAGAAATATCAGGCATTTCATTAAAATTATTTACACAATTTTCATATCCTTGCTGGTTGATTTTGGCTATTTCAGGTACATACCGTTCTAATTCTGTTTCCATTTTGCCAACGGTAAACATAAACATACCTGCGTTCCAGTAATAATTGCCTTCAGCAAGATATTTTTCCGCCGTTATTCTATCAGGCTTTTCTTTAAAACTTTTCACAGCAAATACGTTATCAGCAATTTTAGCAGCCGATTGTATATAACCATAACCTGTTTCCGGCTTAGTAGGTTTAATGCCTATTGTTATAATGTTGTTTTTATCTTTGCAAATTTGTTCAGCTTGTTGTACAAGTTCAGCAAATTTTCCAGCAGGTTTTATTAAATGGTCTGCCGGGCTTACGAATAATATTTCACCATCATTACAGTTTAAAAAATCTTTGCAATAGCTGATTCCCAAAGCAATAGCAGGCGCAGTATTTTTACCTGTTGGTTCTGTTATTACGTTAATTTTTTCTGCACCAATTTCATGTAAATCTTCCTGCACATGGAAAATATAATCTTTATTTGTAACTATAACAATATTTTCTTGATTAGCTATTAATAAAAATCTTTCTACTGTTTGCTGCAGTAAAGATTTTTCACCAGCTATTTTTAAAAATTGTTTTGGATAACATGCTCTTGAAAGCGGAAATAATCTCGTACCACCGCCACCGGCAAGAATTATTATTTTCATTTTGGACTCCTGTAAAGTATTATTTTTAATACGCACCTTTTCTGAGTAATACTACTTTAAATGTTTTAAACAGCAATGTTATATCAAGCCATACGCTCCAGTTGCGGGTATACCAGCTATCCCGCAGTACACGTT
>OKVF01002336.1_pt1 | contig 10961 bp, 8 predicted proteins | sample 1604831 | NCBI WGS metagenome assembly OKVF01 (sample SAMN01760980, study PRJEB22395) | human gut metagenome
GCGTCATATCCTACTGGGTATTATCTGGCGCAAAACGGCGGCAGATCCAGCAGCTTCGCTGCTGCGTTCTCCCACGCCAAGCTGTTGAAACGGAGGGATGTCTATCTGAAATTAACACGACACAACGGACGAGCCGGAACCCACGGCACTTACAACCCCAAGCACAACGACCGCAATTTCAACCTTGCCAACAGTGAACACATCGACCCGGAACGAGCCAAGGGCAACATCTACTGGGACTGCTTCCACGGTTTCCGTTCGGCTCTCGACCCACAAGACCCGGATGATCTGGCGGCAACCTTCTCAGATGTGGAACGGCAATTCTATGAGAGCCGCTATTCCAACTTTGTGGAAAGCCAGAACGAGCGCAACGCCAAGATCCGGCACACGGAACGCAACCGCTCCATTCCCGACCTGTTGTCCAGCCGCAAGACCTGCCCGGAAGAGACCATTTATCAGCTGGGAACGCTGGATGAACACGCTTCGGCGGAGGACTTGCTGAGCGTCGTCACAGAGTTCATCGAGGAGTTCAAAGCCAAGTATGGCGACCATGTTCATGTGCTGGACTGGGCACTGCATCTGGACGAAAGCACGCCCCACATCCACGAGCGTCATGTGTTCGACTGCGAAAACAAGTACGGCGAGATTGCTCCGCAGCAGGAAAAGGCACTGGAAGCACTGGGCTTTGAACTGCCCGACCCGGACAAGCCTCTCAGCCGCCGCAACAACCGCAAAATCACCTTTGATGCCGCCTGCCGGAAGATTCTGTTCGAGATTGCAAAGCGGCACGGGCTGGAATTGGAGGAAGAAGCGGAATACGGCAATCGCAAGTATCTGGAAAAGCAGGACTTCATCCTTGCCAAGCAAAAAGAACAGCTTGCCGCCCAGCAGAACAGGCTGGACGAACTGACCCTGAAAGTTTCAGACATGGAGACCCTGCTGGAAGATGTTTCAGCAGCAGCCTACGACAAGGCGGTGGAGGTCGTGACGGATGTAGTGTGCACAGAGACCCGGAAGGAGGATATGCGGATGATCGAGGACACGAAGAAGTGGGTGCTGTCCCCGGAACGCAAGGCTCCGCAGGCCACGAGAGAGTATGCCGCCCATCGGTTGGATACCGTGCTGGACAAGTTCCTCAAGACTATGCAAACCACCGTTGCACGTCTGCAGGAGAAGCTGCTGAAGCCGGATGTCCGGCAGAAGGGCAAGGAGCAGGTCAAGGAGAAAGCACGAGATTCCGTTCTGCAACTGCTGAACCGCTTGCAGGCAGAACAGGCACAAAACAAACCAGCGGCACAACCCCGCACACAGGAGGGGCACTCGGAAATCTGAACCTCATCGGGAGAGTTCGGAGCAGAAAGCTGGCACTTTCTGCCCCGGCACCCGGTTACAAGGATATGGAGGTGCAAGTGAAGGAAGTTCCGATTTGGCAAAAGAGTAATCTGACCTTGGAGGAAGCGGCGGCTTACTCTGGGATCGGTATCAATAAACTGCGGTTAATGACCGATAGCGATGAATGCAAGTTCGTCCTTTGGAACGGAACCAAACGGCTGATCAAACGCCGTAAGCTGGACGAATATCTGGACAAGGCATTCTCGATCTGATGCGGTTCAAAAATTGATCGTTTGATGTTGCAGGGAGTCTTGCGTCATGGTATACTCATGGCGTAAGGCTCCTTTTCAACATTCTGTGAATGAAAAGGAGAGTTTATATGCAAAGACGTAAAGATAATAAAGGCCGTGTTTTGAAGGATGGCGAGGTCTACCGCAAGAGCGATGGGCTGTATATGTACCGTTGGACTGCGAAAAACGGAAAACGCCATACCATCTATGATGCAACCTTGGAGGGGCTGCGCGAAAAGGAAGAGAAGATCCAGCACGACTTGGCAGATGGCCTCCGCATTCCGGAGTGCAGCTTGACCCTGAATGACCTGTTTGAACTGTGGCGTAAGAACAAGGTGGGCTTGAAAGAGCATACCTTCGCCAATTACGTTTATATGTACAATCGGTTCGTCCGGGATGAGATCGGCATGATGAAGCTCAAGGACATTCGCAAGTCGGATATCCGCAGCTACTACAATAGCATCGTCCGCAATGGCAAGATGGCGTTGAACACGCTGGAAACCATCCAGAATGTTCTTCATCAGGTCTTTGCGGTGGCGGTGGACGATGAGTACATCCGTGTGAATCCCACGGATGGTGTCCTGACGGCCATTAAAGCCGCCCACCAGTACGAAACGCCCAAACGACACGCTCTGACCCTGCCCCAGCAGCAGGCGTTTCTGAATTTCATCAAGAAAACGCCGAAGTTCCAGCACTGGCTCCCGATGTTTACCTTCATGCTGGGTACCGGATGCCGCATCTCGGAAACGGTTGGCCTGTGCTGGAGCGACATCGACTTCGAGAGTGGGTTTATTACCATCCAGCACAATCTGGTGTACCATGACCACGAGGTGGGCGGCTGCTATTTCACCATGTCCACCCCCAAGACTGCCGCAGGCAAGCGGGCAATTCCGATCTTGCCCGAAGTGCGGAAGGCACTGGAGCAGGAACGCACCAACCAGCAGGAGCTGGAACTGGTATGTGAATACGAAATCGACGGAATCTCAGACTTCGTATTCCTGAACCGCTTCGGCCAGCCGCAGAACCCGCAGACGGTCAACCGCGCCATCAAGCGCATCAGCGTGGCATACAACGAAGCCGAACTGGAAAAGGCCGAAAAGGAAAAACGGGAGCCGCAGCTGCTGCCGCCTTTCTCCTGCCATAATCTCCGGCACACGTTCTGCACCCGGCTGTGCGAAAATGAGACCAACCTGAAGATCATTCAGGACATCATGGGACACCGGGACATCAGCACCACGATGGAGATTTACGCAGAAGCCACCAAGGAAGCCAAAGCCCATTCCTTTGCAAATCTGAACGGTAAACTGGGCATTTCGGTCTGAAATCCACTACACCAACTACTACACCACTTTTACACCAAATTGCCGGTAAGTTGTGGAGAGTTGCGTAGGGTGACGTACGGGAGCAGGAAAAAGGAAGCCGCATGGATAGGCTTATAAAGGAAAATAAAGCCATTTGTGAGCCTTCCTTGACCTGTCCCCACGATGAAGCCCATCGACCAGTAAATTTCCAATTTAAGCAAAAAAGCCTGAAACTTCTTGATGTACCGAGAAGTTTCAGGCTTTTTCTTTTATGGATCTGCAAACGGACAGCCGGAACTTTCCACCGCAGAAGAAGTAAATGTGAAAAACATGGAGGTTTCCTTATGAACAAACTGCTTTCCTGCCGTTACAACATGGACACCAACCGGGTGGAAGCCCGGTTCGAAGATGAAACTACTCTTGCCATCGACTGCATCGCCATCGAAGACGAGTACGGCAACACCCCGGCACAACGGGCAGAACTGGACTGGCTGCTGTACAATAAGCCGCTGGAGTACGCACAGCTTGTGCTGAGAGGGGAGATTGAGCATTATCTTTCCCTCGGCTGCGACCACGGCAGATTAGAAGATTAAGAACTTTTCTAGAAAACAAAAACTGACAGCCAGTTTGTTGATGACTATTCAATCATAAAACTGGCTGTCAGTTTGTTATTTTTAAAAAAGAGAAAGCAATTCTAAGAAAGGCTCAATTCAGATGCATATCGATATTCTATACATTCACGTGCTGGTGTTTTTTGATAAGCAACCTCCTTGTGCATATAGTCGCTAATCTGTTTGGCATTATACATTGCGAACTTTTCAATTATTGTGTCCAAAACAGCTCGATCTTTACCCGTTAATATTTCAACTTTAGAAGTTTTTCCCGGTAAAAAAGTATATGTTACATGTTCGTCATCTTGATCTTCTCGGAAATCAATTCCGTCCAATGCAATCAATGACTGGTGTCCAATTGGAACGGCTCCCATCGGACATGCTTGATAGGAAAGTCCCATCATGGAGTGGCCATACCTCTTAAAAGATAATGCGTCTGCATACCACATACATTTCATCAATTTTACTTTTTTTAGGTTTTTCAGTATAGATGAATTTGCAAAATACTGGACTACAGCTACAACCTTATCAAGATTAAGTTCGGTATTTCCACATTTCTGTTCATCGGCATTAAACATCGCATAACTGGCTTGAATTGCTTTGCGAAGGTAAACATCTCCGCTTACATGAAATGCTCCAGAAATGTTATCGTGATATTTCCTATAAGTTTCGATAGAAAACCTTCCTTTTGCATTCTCCAAAAAGGAAAGGAACCATTCAGGATCGTTCTCAATTTTTCTCAAAATCTCATCGTGAGCACTATCTTGTACCTGATGTCCCTCATATCTTGTAATGGTTTTCTCTCCCCACCCTAAAATAATAGCCAAATCTGTTTGCGTAAGACCATACTTTTCTCGAATTGCACGAATCTCAGTAGTAGTCAATAGATTCATCTGTTTACGATATGCATCTTTACATGCGATGTCGTTTTGATCCATTAAATCTTCGGTTTCTGTATATTCATCACACTTGTCACAATATTCGTAGATTGCTTCGTACTCGACTTTTTCCCCTTTAAAGAATGTCTGTCGGGATTCTTTAACAAGATAAACTTCATGCTCTTCCATGCAACTCAAGCATAACTTATGGATTTTCTTTATAATCATAATATCACCTTACTTTTTATAGGGGAATGTACACTGTGAAAAAGGCGTTTCTGCAAAATGAAAAGACATTACAAATGCTGTATGATTGCCTCCTTCGGCCGAGTTTAATAGTTCTATTCTTACTTTTATATAGACTTCATCTGACTGACGGTATATCTTCCCAAATTCCCGCATTTCACTCCGTTTAGGAAAACGGATATCTCTTACCGTCCCCATATAATTTGCTTTAGTTAAAGTCATTAATTCCCGTCGAAAAACCTCAGAGGGAGCTTCATCTGGAAACAACTCGCTCAGGGTAAATCTATTAGTAAAATAAGCATCGCGTTCATTATCAACTTGGCGATCTATCTGGAATTGGATTTGCGCACCATTTTCCAATGCATGCTTCATTTTCGCAAGGTATGCACTAACCTCTGATTCAGTTTCAATTCGTCTTACACTTCCTGAAGCCACTCAAGCACCCTCTTCTGAATGGTATCAAATGATACCTTTTACTATAGTATATCATCTTTAGCGAAATTGTCAATTCTTTAGAAGTCTTAAAATTGTCGGATAAAGGCTGCTTCTGCTAATTTTCGCTGGTTTTAGCACAACACCATGTTATAAATGTTATTCTGTTAATGAACCGCTTTCCTGCCGCTTCAATATGGACACTGACCGGGTGGAAGCCCGGTTCGAGGGTGGCACCACCGTTGCCATCGACTGCATCGCCATTGAGGACGAGTACGGCAACACCCCGACACAGAGGGCAGAGCTGGACTGGCTGCTGTATAACAAGCCCTTGGAGTATGCCCAACTTGTGCTGGGTGGGGAGATCAAACGTTTCCTGCCACTCGGCTGCGACCACGGCAGACTGAAAATTTAATCATCCAATAATATAGCAAACGACCACTCACGCTGCCGACAGGCGCAGTGAGTGGTCGTCTTTTCTTTATGCCAGTTTCCGTGGAAAATCAGCACCAACTGCTATTGCAGACCATATACACGACCTGCTTATTCTTTGCGATTTCCTTTAGCATCTCTAGCGCACGTTCTGTATGCTCATCATCCAGATTTACAAAAGGATCATCCAACAGAACAAAAGGCTTTTCCTGCTTGAAAAGGGCATCAATCAGCGCAAGTCTCATGCAGAGCATAACACTGTCCACTGTTCCAGCACTGAAATAATCAATTTCTCGTGCTTCGCCCTTTTCGTCCACATGGATGGTCAGATCATGGTCTACAAGTGCTTTGCTGAAATCGTCACCCAGCAGTTCATGTACATACGCCGCAAAGTTCCGTTCCACGCCGCCAACATACTGATTTGAAAGATTATTCTTGGCCGTTTCCAATAAATTCAAGGTCGTGTCCAGAATACTGCAATTTTGTTCAGCTTCTTCCCGCTGTTCCATCAAACGCTTCAGTTGATCTTCCATTTCGGGAATTTGCTCAACTGTCTGCAAAAGTTTTTTGCGGTCGTCTTGTGCTGCCTGAAGGCTTTCCTCCACCCCATTCAGTTTTCCTTTTGCAATATTCTCTGCACTAATCAGAGTGTTCACAGCGGGAAGTTCTTCTTGTTCCTGTCTTGCTTCGGGTAAACCATCCTTGAATTCTGTGTGCTGTTTCTTGAAATTCTCGATAGCTTCTACGATTTCTGCCTTTCGGTTTGCCTTCAAGGCATGATTTGTTGTGTCCTCCAGAATCTGCGAAAGCATTTTTTCGTTCAGCGGCAGTTGGAATCCATATTTGCGAGCGAACTGCTCAAGTTCCTCTTCTGCCTCCGATTTTTGCTTTTCAAATTTATTCTTGTTGGTATAGTAATCTGCCACATTTTTTTCAGCCGTTTTGTATGCTGCAAGGTTGTTTCTCAGCGATTCGAGAGATACATTGTAGGGCTGTCCTTCCACGAACACATGATACTTCTTCAAAACGGCTTCGATTGCGGTCGTCAGCTCTTCTTTCTGGTTTTCGGCTTTCTCACGCCCTTTCTTTGTGTTTTTCCATTTAGCGTCCAACCTCGAAAGTTCTTTTGCATCTTCATCCAATTTCCGCAACTGTGTTAAAATATCATCTGTATTGTCATCCAGATGATATTTCTCCAGCACCGCCTTTAAGCCATCTTCAAGCTGTCCGATTTCGGAACTAAGCCTTTCTCGCTCTCGCTGAACATCTTTCTGCCGACTTTGCAAAGTTCCATATTCATGCCAACGGGTTCTCAAATCCATCACAAACCGTTCCTGATATGGCTCTCTCGGATAATATCTTCCAAATACTTCCTGCACATAGTTCTGCTGCGCATCTATTTTAGTGCGTAGAGAATCCTTCTCACTTTCTAAGCCACTCTTCCGTTCCTGCAACTGCAAGTAAGCCTTCTTATCAAGCAGCAGGTTTATCAGCTTTGCATTTGGTTCTGACGCATCCTCATAGAACCTCATAAGGAACTCTGCCACGTTCTTTTGCAACGTATATAGTTCCTGAATTTCGGCTTCACTGATGGCGCTGCTTTCAACGGCAACTTGCTCGGTGCCTCGATTGACCATCTGCTTTGTATGTGTCCAAAAAGCCACAAGAAGTACAGCAAATCCAACAACCGAAAGAACTGCGCCCACGGCGATTTTCGAAAGAACAAAGCAAATAACGCCTGCCACAATTAGCACAGTACCGACTGCAATCAAAGCCATTGTGCTGCCGGACTTCGTTGTTTCCTGCTTCTGAATCGGTTGGAGTACAGTTGTCTTTGTTTCTCTTTTGCTATTCAGTTCATCAATTCGGCGGCAGTCATTCTGTTTTTGCTGAACCGCCTCGTCTTCTGGCACCTCAATGGAAAAGACACGACTTAACCTCTTCCACTCATTTTCCTCTGTTTCCGACAAGGCAGCTTCGTTAATCTTGTTTTTACACTCCGTTATCTGCCGCTGGGCTTCTTCACAATGCGTAAGCTCTTCCTCATCGAAGTCCTTCCCTGCAAAGAATTTCGACAATTCTGACAATCTACCCGCTTCAGCTTCTGTCAATTGCTGAGCATTTAGTGCGCCATGCTTTTGCACTAGCGTATTGGCGTCATTTTTTAAATTATCAAGCTCCGTAGTAGTCGGAGCACCTTCCTGAAAGTGGTTTTTTAACGTTTCACGTTGTTCCTGCTCTTCCTTGCTCATCTGTATATTAGCCTTCGCAGACGCATCGGACAGGTCGTTGTAATCCCCCTGACACTGCTGAATTTCTGCATCGGTTTTTGCTGCATCGGAGAAGATTTCTCGTCCCTGCGCTTCGCATTGGACATCTTCCTCTTTCAGTACAAGGCCGTTCAACTCATTTTGCGCCTGTTGAATAGTCGCAACCCTGCCACTTTGCAGATGGACTTCATCTTTTGAAGGATATCCATTCGGATAGGATTTGTCCAGCGCTTGAATATCACTCTCCACTGTGTGCAGTTCTTTTTCCAAACCCGTAAACTGATCACACAATGCCTGACTCGCTTGTTGCGCAGATGCTTTTGTTATTTTTTCACGGAGTGCAGATAAAACCTCTTCTTTTTGTGCTTTTTCTGCATTCAGCGCCTCAACTTTGCCTGTGGCTTCTGCTAAGGGATATTTTTTAGTTTCTGCATCCGTCAGCTTCTGTTCTAGCTTCTCAATTTGCGTTTGAATATCATCAATATGACCGCCACTTCCCCGAAACTTTCGATACTCCGACCGTGCCGTTCGCAGGTGGTCCATTGCAGAATCGTAATTGTTCAGGTCATCTGTATTATCCACCAGATTGCTCAGCTTTGTCTGGATCGATGTTGTAGCTGCGGTTTCCTGATTTTGCATCTGCGGCATATAGACACTTCGCATAAACGATTCAGCATCCAGTTGGAACAGCTCTTCTCCAAGCTTTTCAGTAAAGCGGTTGCTTTCTCTGCGATTTGTCAAGTCACGGAGCGAGAATCTGTCTTTAGCCGCCGTTTTGCCAAAGATTCGCCACACACGGTAGTTCACACCCTCAAACTCAAAATCCAAACTTCCACCGTATGTCCCACCTTGCCACGGTATGTATTTTTTTTTTTCGCTCATTGCTTGCGATGTTTCGACCTGCTGTTCTCGGAAAACCATACAGCATTGCCTTGATGAATGCAGCCAATGTACTTTTGCCGAAACCGTTCGGCTCCTGAATTACCGTTAGTCCATCTGAAAATTGGTAATCAAAGTTTGACAGCTTGCCAAAATTGTCAACATGACATTCCAAAAGTTTCATACCGTAATCTCCTCTCCAGCCAATGCTTCAAGTCCCGTACGGATAATTTTAATTTTATCCGCTTCGCCTGCATCACTTGCCATCACCAGCCGGATAAATTCCCCTTTTAAGGAAATGTCATTTTCATAGTCTTTCGGGTCAAGAATCAGCTTGGTTTCATCTTTTATCTTTACAAAAAAGAAGTCATCTTCCATAAGGTTATACAGATACTTCTTGGCAATGCGTGCTGAAGGGTCTGCCGCACCTGTCAGGATGAACTCTACCATGTCTTTTTTATCGATATTTTGTGAAGCTCTTTTCATTGCTTGGTGGACTGCGCTGTTGGTAGCTGCCCCAGTAATATCAACGGTTACACGGTGAAGTTTTCTTGATGAAAAAGGAATGAAAATCGGCGTAATTTTTCTTCCGTCAGTATCCAGAACAACAAAACCTTTTTCTCCGCATTCGTCAAATCCACGCCCCTCCAAACAGCCGGGATAGCAATATATGCCATCGCGATCCATCTGCTCACAGGAATAGGTATGGATATGTCCCAATGCAAGATAATTGATATTCTTCCCCTTGAGCAAATTCAGGTTCACCTGATCTACCCCGCAGGCAGACGAAATCTGCCCATGAAGCATTACAATATTTACCCTGCTTTTCTGCGCAGGAAGCTGTTCATAGAGTGTACTGGCGTTGTTTTTCGTGATTTCTATACCGGATACCGCAACGTCCCCATATTCAATCGTATTCCATTTATCTGTAAACCGCTTGAAATTCTCAGGAATCTCCTGATCGGCAAACGCATTCGTTTGGTCATCGTGATTGCCACTGACGTATAAATAGTCGATCTGCGGTGTACAACGCATCGCGTCCAGCACACTTTCCACAGTGCGTCTTGTAACGCGTTCTCCATCAAAGAGATCGCCCGCAATCAAGACGACCCGTACCTTTTCTTTCTCTGCATATTCCGTCATTCGCTGAAAAGACATCAAAATCTCAGCATTACGTTTTGCAGCCTGTTCTCGCGTCATGTGTGTTTCCATTGGCGAATCCATGTGCAGATCCGCACAGTGTAGAATTTTCATACTGAATCAACTCACTTCCAAGCAAAATCCACAATTTTATCGAACGGTTATCTTTATTATATCAAACCTACGACAAACTTCAATGTGCCTAGCCATAATCATTTTCTGTACCATCTTGTTTTGCTCTTATTTCATCGAATTCTCCTTTTTTTTCGTCCGTCCTCTCTCTTTTTACCAAAGTTTCCCTTGCGTTTTCTTGCAAGCTGCCGAAATCAGCGTGTTCTCAAAACTTTTTGTTGACACGACTCGATTTTTGTGGTAATCTATCTCAACAATTTAATATAACATATTTATTTAGAGTTCTAGCTCGGCTCCCGAAGGAGCCGAAGCAAGTTTTTAACTTTCTTATCGCTACATAACGAACCCGAACCAAGACCATCCCAGAAGGGATGGTCAGGTTCAGGTTGTTGTGTGGCGATTTTTTATTGCCAAATCAGCACCGCACCTTGAAAACCGCATGACCGTCTGCATGGGATACACGGCGAAGACCCTGAAAAGGAGAGCCGGAAAACGCTGCCGGAAGGGGGTAGGAAATCCATGCAGGGAGAACGGCTAAAAGTTAATTTCTCAGTTACCAGAAAATAATGTGGTCAAATTGACCACATTGATTTCCCGTAACGCTAGTGAAAAGAGAGGGGAATCTCCATGTATATGACAAATGAAGGATGGGAGCAAAACAATCAGGATTATTTGAAAGAATCGTATGAGAAAACGGGTTTTACTGCCGGAGGATACGCTATCCGCAAAATCATCTGCGGCGGCTGTGGTCGAGTATTCTACACCACGTCCGGTTCCAAAAAATACTGTCATAGCTACTGGTGCGGCAATCGGGCCAACAGTCGGCGGCAGCGGGAATACCGTCAAATGCACCGTCAGGATCTAGTCTGCCAGTGCTGCGGCGAAAAATTCACGCCTAAACGTGCAGGTGCCCGTTATTGCAGCAATGCCTGCCGGCAAAAAGACTATCGAAAACGTGTTACGGATGCTGCAAGTGCTCAAAATGAGCACTTGGTTAAGCGTAACGCATCTGCCAAAT
>OKVF01002339.1_pt1 | contig 10954 bp, 14 predicted proteins | sample 1604831 | NCBI WGS metagenome assembly OKVF01 (sample SAMN01760980, study PRJEB22395) | human gut metagenome
CGCCTTTGTTGTCCCAACATTAACACAGCTTTTCAAGCTGCACAATGGTTTCTGACTTCTCTGCTTGTCCCATTATATGAGTTGAGGTTGTCCCATTGCAACTTTAACTTGGGACACATGTTGGGACATTCTGGCAAAAATAATTTTCTTATTGTTGACATAAAAAATCTTGACAAAAATCAAAAAAATGCATAGTATGTAAGTAGAAAGAAAATCTTTCTAGGTGTCCCACTACCTTAAAAGGTGAATTATGATTGGTGTTCCGCCACCTCAAAGGGCGAATTATGATGAATGAGTAAGGATATTTTTTTCCTTACTCATTACTTTTTTAGGAGAAATAACATGAACCTGTTCTTTTATGATGTAGATATAGATTATGTAAAATATCTAAAAGCAGTTGAAACGGAAAAGCGAAGCTTTACCCGTGTTCCTGATATAGAATACAAAAATGAGCGAAAAATGATTTGTGGTGTTGTTTTAGAAATAAATGGTTTTAAATATTATGTTCCAGTATCTTCATACAAGAAAAAACAGCCAAACAACTTATTGATTCGATTGGAAGATGATAGCTTCAATCAGGTAAAAGGCTCTTTGCGTTTTAACTATATGTTCCCTGTCGCTGATCAGTACATAACCAAACGAAATTTTAACAAAGAAACTGCCAGTCGCAAGGAATTTCTCCGTAGACAATGGGTTTTTTGCAACTCTATTGTAGATGATATAAAGCAGATGGCTAAAGATACATATGATGAAGTTGTTTCTGGAACCAATGCAGCGTTAGTAAATGCATCCTGTGATTTTAAACTTTTAGAATATGCAGCAAAAAACTATAAGCCTAACACTCAAAATTAGTAGTTATCGTTCTTAGTAATCAACTTGTTGTTTGGTTCAAACTTTCCGATAATTTTATTCAAGCCTTTTCTAAAAAACCAACTATCAATATAATTACAATTATACTGATAATTAAAAGGCAATATGTCTAACTTCTGTCCTCTGGCTTATATTCTACGCTTCTGCAATGTTTCTGCCGTGTGCATAGGATCGGATTTTATTATTGTGTGTTTGGTAGGCTCAATTTGATTCCCACCACTTGTAAACGGTCGGTTTTGACAGTCCTGTGTCTTTGATACAGTCGGCTTTTCTGCCCATAGGGTGAACTATCCGCCATTGATGCACGATCTCGGCTTTGTCTGGTCTGCCATTGTTTTTATACTCATCCTCTCCCAACATATCCCTTTTCATGATTCGCATAGCGTTAACCATTTTTACGTGCTGCTCTCTTTTGCGTCCGTTTCGCTTGTTTGCTGGAATATGTATACCTGTGATCTTTTCAATGTCTGCCCTCGGGAACGTGACATATTTCTCATCAAAACATTCTAAAGCACTTTTACAATCTTCTGTGGTAAATGGTGCATCTGGCTTTAATCCATCGAGAAACGGCACAAGTTCCATTGCATCTTTTTCAACCGCTGCCTTTGGGATATCGCATTTGATGCCGTAAATTGCTAGTGCCATAATTGCAAAATAGCGATGTCCATAACTTGCAGATTCTTTGATTTTACGTTTCCACCAATCGTACAGATCACGTTTATCTATCCAACGTCCAGACGGTTGTTTGTTCAAGACTCTCCGTTCATACCAAAGAGGGAACAATTTCTTTGCTTTTTCCAATGTGTATTTATGTTCTCTGTACAGCTTTGTTTCATCAACTCGCTTTTCTTCTGGCACGAACTGAGACAGCTCCTTTAAGCTAAAAGGATGTACATTAAGCTCAAATGCTCTCACTCTAACCCCTTCTACCTTGGTCTTACCCCCGATCACACGAAAGCCTTGATTGATTCCCTGAAACTGCACTCTTTTTTCAATACTGGTATACCTGTTCCATAGCTTGCCAGTAAGAGAATATTTTAGTTCCTTTAGCTGCAACTTGATATTAGGATAGAGTGATATTGGATTCTCAAATCTGTAGTACAAGTGAATATTATGCCCAGATAAAACAACATAGTTCGGCACTGGGTACGCTTCCGATACATACGCACCAGATAAGAAGTTATTCAGCGTTTCGTCTGTGATACCGTCTATATCAAATATCATCGCATACATCTTGCTTGCGTTCTCTGCTGCATTCCGCTTCCCAAAGTATGTCAAACCATTCATGATTGAGAAATCTGCCTGCTGCATCTCCTTCAACGTCTCCTCGAATGTATCATCAAACAGTATCCGTCTGTGTCCCCTCTGCTCGCTGTCGTTCTTCCAGTAACCTAGAGGATTGCTTTTAAACTCCCCTGGTTCCTCATTCTGTTTTTGTATCAAGTCCTCACCCAGTCCAAAAATATCGGTGTAGACCTGCATTGCAGATACCTCATGCCCACCCCATTTTGCTATAATCTCCTCAAACATTGTTCCGTCTCCTTTCTTGCATTTAAGAGGGCTGCCCCTCTCCGTACCTCTCCCCAAGCTCCCCTCTATGTTATCTCTACCACCACAATTCCACATAGGGCACGTTATATTATCAATGATTTTTTTTACCTTTTAGAACTAAAAAGTTATAATTTATAACCTTTTAGTCATATTTCTGTTTCATATGTGATACTTTTTTGCCTATTTTTTTGATTTTTGACTCCATTGTATACAAAGTTTTAAGAACTAACATTCTATATTTGAGGTGCATTTCATAGTCACCTATAAAAGATGGATGCTCCTTAAGGAGCATCCATGAATCATGTGCATGATCGCTTTTTAGGTCTACAAAACTTATTTTAGCGGCGTTTTACCACTCGAGGCCCTGTTCATTGTATAAACCTTTCAATTTCTCTTCCAACTCATCCAGTGATAAGCTGTGCGTAACATCTCCAGATTCAAAAATGCCATCCACTGGGATTTCACAAGACCCGACCATCTTGAGCAGATCATAACCTGTAATCTTATTGCCGCTTCCATCTGTAAGGAAACCATATTCGTTACCAGCTAGCTTCTGATAACCCTTCTCAACTTTGTAGCCGAGCTTTTCCGCTCTACGTCTTAACGTGCTTTCTGTGTACTGTGCCATAATTCCTCCTTACTGGTATATGTCCAATTAAGTAATAGTCATATTGTTTCGTTTGGAAAATCCTTACCACTCAAGACCGTTGGCTTCGTATATCTTTTTTAGTTGCCGTGCCAGTGTTGGCAGATTCATACGTGGCACAGTCTCACCTTTTTTGTAAGCGCCGTCTATTGGGACGCCATCCTTCAAGAGATCATAGGCAATCATTCTGTCAGTGCATTCCGTGTCAGCATATATTATTTCTCCACCAATAACTCTCACATAGCTGCGCTTTACAGTATATCCGAGCTTTTTAGCTCTCTCTCTGAGGATGCGTTCCGAATAGTGTATAGGCTTAACCGGCTCATTATGATCTATTTTTTCATCGTTGCTAATCAAATAATAGATTATTCTCAATGTTGCAAGATTATATCTATTATTCTTTAAAGCATCCTGAATCTGTTTAACAAAATACCGTCTCAAATCTTCCTGTACTTCTGGGTCAAGATCTTCCCATTTTTCTTCTGTTTTGTTTTGTCCTGTAGTGTTTTGTTTTGTTATGTTTTCTAATATTTTGTTCTGTTCTACCATTTTTTTACTCCTTTGCTATTTGCTATGCTAGCTATAGTTTTTATTGCAAACTCGGAGCAAATCGGATATAATGAATTTTCCGATAGCCTTGTTTGCTATTGGCTGATAAGAGGAATAGCTGCGCTCGCCAAAGTCATGCTATTTCTCTTTTTTATTTGTCGCCGTGAGCGTCCAGGAAAGCCAATACAGCTTCTCGAACTGTTGCACCTATGCTTGTTCCATTCATGGTACAATATCGCTTTAAGCGTTCATCCTGTGCCTTTGTAAGCCTGAAATCGCGCCTTTCCGTTGCTGCATTGCTGCCTTTTGCTGGTCGCCCCATCTTCTTTTTGTCCATGTTCACCTCCATATCTTTAATATACTTTCTGTGTGCGTAAAAGTCAAGAGTGCCTTTTTGATTTTTGGAAATATTTTTGCGACTAAGTAGTGGCATGTCTGAACGGCATTGCAAGACCCCTATACCCCCTTTTGAAGTGTATCAATATTATTTTGACTCATCCTCTCGGATATATCTAGCAACTGTGGCAAAAGGAATATTAAGCTCTTTGGCAATGGCTCGGATGCTTGAGCCGCTTTCCCTTAACTGCAAGATCTGCTCAAGCTGTGCTGTGTAGTTGCGCTTTCGTCCTGCTCCGAAGGGGTTTCGCTGTGATTCTCTGCATGTGCGCTCATGAGTTGCCTTTAGTGCCTCGTAGGTAGCTTGTAAATCTGCTAGCTGCTTTCTTAGCGTATCTCGTTCATCTTCCAGTTGCTGCACCTTTGCATGATAACGGTCGCGCTGCTTAATCGCTGTGTTTCTATCCAGCGTCAGAGCATCAACCTGTTTTACAAGATTCTTGTAACTGTCGGTTTCTTCAAGCTTCCCGTTGATCTGCTGCCTAAGGCTTGATGCCTCTTTCTGATAACCGTCTCTCTGTGCCTCTGCCTCCGCAAGCTCTCTCTTTAGCTTCTGGGTCGGTGTCTCCTTCTTTTCTGGTTGCGGAAATGTTCTTGCCATGGTCTGTCCTCCTGTGTATCATTTTTATTTTGATACATTTATCATAGCATGTAGATATGTGTGTGTCAATATTATTTTGATACAACATAGGACTTTTACTCAAAAATGAGTAACACCTAAAAAAAGACTTTGGTTTCTCAAAAATGAGAAACCAATAACGCACACATGTGATCTTCTGAGACAAGGTATTTTGAAACTACCTCATACGCAACGTCACAGAATGCATTTAAAGCCACCTGTGCTTTTTAGCGCAGAAATACTTGTCTAACGTCACAAAATGTCACAGAACGCGGCTGAGAACGTTACAGCGGCACATCTGCACCTCTGCTACATGTAGAATGAATGGCAGAGGATGTATCACAAATGAACACACCTTTTTATCAGCATCAGTAAAAAGGTCTGGCAGAGGATGCCCCTTGCTTTCCAAAAATGGAAAGCGAGAGTCACGGGAGCAACCCCATCTGGCAGAGGCAGCTTGATCAATGCGTGAATGTTTCGTATCATTTTGATTTTGATACAGCGTGCAAGTAATAGAGTGTCGGATTTTGTCGCAATATGCGCCGCAAGTTTTGACACGTTTTGACAAACATCATTGTTCTATCTGCAAATTGTATGCTTTTGTGTGCACAATTGTGACAGTACTTTGTACCCTCTACCATGAGATACGTACCTTTAGGGCTGAAAAGTTCGTATAATATTTCTTTTACGAACTCCTTGGTTTTGGATAAGGATAAAATAACAATAAGCATCAAGATTTCTTGAACTATTTTAATCTAACTTGTGCGACAATTTGCCAATAGGAAAAAGGACTCCGTTTATCAGAGTCCTTGACCATCTTTACATGTATTGTTTTAAAATCGACTCATCTACCTCATTGCTGTAGATTGGCAAAGTTTTTGCAAGTGCAACAGCCTTGCTTTCGCCTTCGATTGATCCATGTCCTGCATTGATTTCGCCACGGCTCTTTAAAAAGCTCTGCATCATATTCGCTTTAAAAGATTTCATGTGTTGGCGAAGAATTTCATTCTCTCTGGTGATATCTCCATCAGCTCTTGCTTCCGCGTACTGCTGCGCTACTTCTTTGGACATTTCCAAAGTGTCCATGTACGTGTTTACGGACGACATAACTGCTATTTCTCGCTGCATTTCCTTAAATTGCCTATCTCTTTCTGCTTCTGCCGCTTTCTTCATTTCGGCTTCCTGCTCTTCCTCAGTTAGGTATTCACGGAGCTTCTTAGTTTTTGTTGCGTTCTCAGATGCAAGCGCATCAGCTTTGTTTGTAAGCTTCGCAATCTGCGCGTTTGCTGCTGCAAGTTGAGCTTGTAGTTCCTTTGCGGTTAAATTTTGCTCTGGTGTCGGCTCTGCAAAAAGCTGTAGATTTAATTTTCCATTCATGTGTTAATCCTCCTGTTCAAATTTTAATTTGTGAATGATCGTTGCTATAAATATAGTTTGAATGATTATTGATACTGACTGCATCATAATTTTGTATCTCTACTCAAGCCTTGCGCAAGCTGCATTCCAACCTGCACTCCGAAAAGGGCTGCGTTTCGCTCAACAGTATTGGTATATTCAACCAGATTATGTACAAGCTTATCATTATCTTCTGTACTTAGTGGCAATCCCTTGATAAAATCGCTGATCTGACGCGATGCTTGGTAAAATTCTTTGGTTCGCTTAATTTTCAATTTGTGTTCCTCCTATTGGCTGCTGTTCCCACTCTGCCCTTGTGATCTCCTCTGGTTCCGTTGAATCTGGATCAAAAAATTTAAAATCCGATAGTTTCGGTGGCTCTGGTTCACAGTCAATGACTTTTTCCCATTCCTCAACCGTGATCTGTTTCGCTTCTTGCTGTGTTTCTCCGACAAGCTTAAATTCGCTGGCGTTGATATAGCCACTGTTATTGGTGAGGTCGAAGATGGCTAATACAGGCGGCATCTTACCTGCAAGTGCTAACTGTTTCTTACATGCTGTAATAATGCCTTTCATGTTGGCTATTGTCGTTTCCCAGTCTCCACCGCGTCTTTCATAGCGGCTAATGGTCATTCTCGTGATTCCGAGATGAGCCGCCCATGCTTCGACATCGGGAATAGCTCCACCTACGTTATCTCGTGCCGCTGATTCGTTCGTTGCTTGTACGTATGTAAGATAGTTTTCTGAGTCCTTACGAAAGCGTTCAAGCCCTTCCTGTGAGTCCTCATAAGCCACAATTCCTTGCTTGAAAGCTCGGATTGATGCGTTCAAAGTTGCGGCAATCTCAGTTCCGTTTGTAGCAGTCGCGGTTTTCTTTAAGCTTGGCGTTGATTCTCCTCGTGGCATTTCCTTTTTTCTCCTTTCTCGCTTTTTCCTGTGTAACAATGTGCGCACATCCTAGTTTCCTGCCTTCTGTAGACTGCTGAGCCTGTCAAGCTCATCAACGGTGGCAAGCAGCAATGCTCTGCAATATTCGCATTCCGATGTTTCTTCATACTTCCTGCATATTGCATCAGCATTACTTAAAAGCTCATTCCAATATGTATCCGTATCCTCTACTTGTCTGAAACTTTTAAAAAACTCCCAGATATCACGATTGATTTTAAAATAGTTATCACTCATGGGTTAATTTTCCTTTTGTACAAATTATGTAATCTTCTATGGCAAGTCGGGCACAAACTGACAAGCTCTGTATAGACATCTTCGTTTCCCAAATGCCTATAAGAAATATGGTGCATTTGTAAACCGCCTCTAATATCTCCTTCTGACCTTTTACACATCACACACTTATGATTATCAATATCCTTGCGCTGATTTTTTTTGATTGTCCATTCACTACTCCGTATGTATTTTTCATATTCTTTTGTATATCTTTCGTTGCTTTTCATAACTAAAATACCTCCTTAAACCGCATAAATGCTTGATTTGTGCATTTTGTGTATTTTTAATGTAAAGTCCCTATAGAGAAAAACAAAAATACTTCCCATTGAAATTACACATTTTGCACATTTACTATTGTAGTTGAAATGGTATTTCTTCATTTTCGGCTGAAAAAGCATATCCTTTGATAACATTTCGCACCGTCTTTCCGGCAATCGTTCCGCTAGCTGCAAAGATCTTCCGCGCTTTGATTTCATCAACAAAACCGCCTTTGTTTTCGCAGCCGTAGCCGCAATCATCGCACCATTCGGTATATTTGGCATAAGCATCTTTGATTGATACGTTGCTAGTTGGAACTTTAGCCAGGCAATCAGAAATAAACTTGCCGAGTTTGTCGCTGTCGTTTTCGTATTCGGCTGTAGCTGCCAAAACTGCTTGTGTCGATTTCAAGCCCTCTTCCCTATATAAAAACCAACCTTGCACACACCAATTTAGAATGCCTGGTAGTTCCGATAATAAACGATGTTTTAAGCTTGTGTCTCGCTCTTCTGGCTTGAAATGGCGGTTGAACTCGATAACACGCACTTTGTCACCACTGAAAAATGTATTATCATTTACAAGAGGTAGATAGTTCGTGTTCATCAACATTTTGAATTTAGGCTTGAATGTAACCTCCGATTCATACAACTTCCTAGCTGTGATTGAGTCGTTGCCAACTAAACTTTTAAGCAAACTAACATCAAAAACCATGCGTTTAGGTGGCTCCGAGCAAATCACAAGCCGCGTGTTTTTCAATCTTGCAATATCGCCACTTGCATTGCGGCTATCTGTATTTTTCTTGGCAAGCGTTTCTGGCATCATTTGCAAGCCGTAATCTCCCAGTAATGCCAGTAGCGTTTCAACAAAGGTCGACTTTCCATTTCGTGTGCTTCTTCCAAATAACATAAAAAAGCATTCTTCGCACGTGTTTCCTGTCAAGGTCAATCCTGCGATTTTTTGCAAATAACGTATCTGCTCAGTATCGCCTTGCATGATATCCGATAAAAATTTATCCCACAATGGACACTGTGCCTCTGGATTGTATTCAGAGTTACATATCTTGGTTAGTTGCTGATCGGGTGTGTGTGAAAGCAATTGCGGTTCATTGCCCGAAAGATCAAGGACGCAATTCTGGCAGTTAAGAAGGTAATCATTTGAATCAAGCACTGATTCATCCAGATAGCTTAAATCCCTCGCATCCCTTACTATCACGTCTCTGGTTCGAGCACTTGTTAGCCTAAAAACATTCTTTAAATAGTCCGTGTCTCCTGTTTTCGCTGCGTAAACTTGCACCGCATCCGAAAATGTCTTTGCAGCTGTGGCAATCCTCAAATTGCCGATATCATCTTGCCACCGTGTGCCATCGTAGTACATCCAGCCTTTACGTGCAGCATTAAATTTGTATGCATCGCCAAATAGCCGAACAAACAATCTGCAAAGGCTCAAATCATCCGTTCCATAGTTTGTATGTGCGTCCACCTGGTCAAGTGTATCAATGATTTCCTGATTACCTGCAAAAGTAACGGTCTTTTTATGCTGATTACTTCGATTTCCTACAAATTTATTTAGCACTGGCAACACAGTATCATAGTCTGCATCATCTTCGACCCACCTAAACTCACGCCATGCTGTTCGATATCGCAAAGCATTCTTTTTGCAAAAATCAACAAATATTTCGTTATCATCCTTATTTAACGCAAGTATAAATTTAAAATCTCTGATGCAATTTTCATCATCATTTAATCTATAGCTGATGAACGCAATCAGACTCTTTGCATTGTGTGCCTCATCTCCACTCTCTTTTGGGAGAGCTACTGCAAAAAAAGTGCCAAAGATTGTATCAACAAGCTGCTTCCTGCTTTCTGGAAATAAAAAAATCAATTTCTCTTCTGATGTGGTCGGCTTCGTGTTTAATTTTCGCTCTATTAAGTAATCTTGTCGCATCATGCGCCCTTCTCCTCGGCGATCTCATCAATGGCTTTGTAAACTTGCTTTTCCAATCCCCTGCTCAACGGAAAGCGCATCTTTTTTGATAAGCTAGTATCTGGCATACCAATTTTAGCGGCAATTTGCCACAACTTTATATTTTTGCTATACGCATACTCTTGAATTTTTCTGTTAATATCGTGCATCTGTTACCTCCTAAAAAATGTGCTTGCTCTTGCTGCTGTAGTTATTGTATAATAAGTCATAAGGAAATGAAAGACACTATTAACTTCTGTTTTTCTTGCTGTATTTTTCAAAAACAGGTAATTTATTACCTATTAAATTTAAAGGAGGTCATATGAATTTAGATTTAGAAAAAATTGGTTCACGTATAAGAGTGGCTCGGAGAGGTCTTGGACTGTCACAAAGAAAGCTTGCTGATGAACTTGGTGTCACTGAACGCACCGTTCGCCACTGGGAACTCGGGACATCATTAGCAGATACAGCTGCCGTTGCTGATATGTCAAAACTTTTTGGATTGAGTACGGATTATCTTTTGGGCATTAGTGACTTCACGAAACCTGAAAATGAATTTCTATCTGAACAACTTGGTATTTCGGATAAGGCAGCTACGAATTTACGATACTTTGGCAAATCTGAATATACAAAAGTGCTTGATTACGTGGCTACAGACCTTTCGAGTTTTACCGATTTTATGCACAATATGGGACAGTATTTTGACGCAGACTATGATTGTGTGCTTGCAGAGGCTAGAGACAGCAAAAGTATATACTATGAGCCAGTGAAGCGACCAAACGGAGAAAACGAACATCGCATACTGCTTGGAAGATCAGCAGGAAATAAATCTGGATATGATAAAATGAAGTGTGTTACACCAGATATTGTAAGTGCCGCTGCTTTGCAGGATATACAAGCTCAACTCAGATACTGGAAGAATACGTATAACCGGCAATGACCTAGATGATTGAAACTGCGCAGTCGCCAGATTTGAAAAAGAGCATAAGGGCAGATGATATCACTCTTCGCGTGATACTAGGCAAAGCCTAGATTTGCCGTGATATCACATTTTCTTTTGTGGCTGACATTTGTCTGACATAAAATCACGCAAAACCTTGATTTATTTTAAGATTTACGTTTTTTGTCTGACGTTTGTCTGACGCGGAAACGGTCATTTCTGCGCAATTTTTGTTAAACATTTGTAAAACAAAATTGGCATTTCATAAAAAAAGATCAAGGAATTGAGCGATTTTATGTTTAACAGATGTAAAACAATGGTGCAAAATCTGATATCGCAAGTTTCGTTGGCGCTGCCAACTATCATCAATCAAATGATATCAAAACTCCTTATGCTCTTTTCAAATTTTGGACTTATAGACTTGCAGCTAATGCCATTGGCCGTTTTTAATAAGATTGGGACATAACTTGGGACAACTTTACATTAGCGATTCTGTCCCATCAAGTGCGCCTTTGTTGTCCCAACATTAACACAGCTTTTCAAGCTG
>OKVF01002365.1_pt1 | contig 10845 bp, 16 predicted proteins | sample 1604831 | NCBI WGS metagenome assembly OKVF01 (sample SAMN01760980, study PRJEB22395) | human gut metagenome
CCTCCTAGTCAGTAGGCACGAAAAGAAAAAAGGGAATGGTTTTTCAACCATTCCCATCTTAATGAGCCCACCGGGGTTCGAACCCGGGACACCTATATTAAAAGCCTTAATCCTTATTTGCTTTTATAAAATCTGTATGATATTATCTCTCTGGGACTTACCATTCTCGGTAGGCGGTTAGCCTTTAGCCTTCTTTCTGAAGGGAGGTGATAGGCGTGATAACTTTTTCAGATCTTCTTACATATACACTTGTATTGATTGAAGTTATAACACTTGTTGTTATTCTTTCTGATAAAAAGACAAAAAAATAACCGCCCCAGCCTGGACAGTTTGGGCAGTTATTTTTTAACTTTCTAATCTAAAAGGCTAGCCGTCTATCGGTAAGTTCCTTTTGTAATATTATAATACAATATTAACATATTTATGTCAAATATTCGTTTATCCAATCTTGGAAGTAAATAACTCTTCCTGGTTCTTTAATATCTTACAACTTTCTAATTGCTACATATTTTTATTTAATTCAATTATGATTTTTGATTGTTTCATAAGTAATTTGAAAATTAAAAAATAACTGCCCCCAGCCAAAGGATACGGTTATTTTTCAATAACTAAAATCTAAAGGCTAAACCGTTTATCGGTAAGTCTCTTCGTATTTTTATAATATTCTATTAATGTCTTTATGTCAAATGTCTGTTTATCCAATCTTGGAAGTAAATAACTCGTCCTGGCTCTGCTCTTGATCTTTAATATCCAGTAGCTTTCTAATGGCTGCTTGTGTTCCTGGATCAGCTGCATCATATGCTTCTTGTATCTTGTTTTCGTTTTTTATTCCCAGTAATTCATATATTGATATGTTTAAAAACTCGCATATGCGTACTAAGTATTCAGCTGGTGGATTTGTTCCTCTTTTTTCCCATGTTGCTATTACTGATGTATTTACTTGTAGTAATCTTGCTAAATCTGCTTTTTTTAGGCTTTTTTCTTTAATTTCTGTGAATATTTTTTCATTTATTGTCATTTTACTCCCTTCATTTATATTCGCATTTGCAAATATTTTAATTGACTTTACTCGCATTTGCGATTATAATGTACCTGTAATCAAATAAAGATAGTTACATACCGCAGACAAACCGCTACTGTTTAGCGGTAGGGCTATCTTAACAAATAATTATATCAAAGGGCTGGCAATCTAGCAATGTCGGAGCAGCTCGGAAAAGAGGTATTTTATGATTTTAAAAGATATTTTAACGGGTGAACAAATTGATATGCTTAAGAGTGATTTAAGTGATAATGATTTGTTTACCCTTTTTTTAATGAATGAGGAAGAAAAGCATAATTTTTTTAGAAATTTCAGAAGTACCTGGTTAGCAAAGTATGATGAATATTTAACTCGGTTTAATTATTTATATGAGGAATCTTTAAAATTTAAAAATTCTGATAAAGTTAAGCATATCGGTTATTGTGATCGTGCTCATTCTGTATTTCTTGATATGGATCGTTGCATGAATTTTGTTAGAATCTATGATATTATTCTTGATTTTATTTGATAGTTTGGCGAGCTATGCGCCTTAACTTTATATTTTTACATTCCTCCCTTTTTATTTCGAAACACGGATAAAGCGACTATCCGTGTCGTGGTTGGGTTAGCCGCCAAGCACCTGATGATGATAGGCTAGAAAGGAAAGAATTATGAACGCTTTAATTACTGTATTATCTGTTGGGAAACCCTATGACCTTCCTCCAGAAACTGGAGTTGGTGAACACACTGTTGGCTGTACTATGTCTTATGTTTCTACTGGTGATATTTCAGCTACTAGTTATGATGAAGCAACTGGAACATTAGGATATGCTCCTGTTAAGGAAAAAATGCCAGTAGAATTTTATGAAGTTGCAAAGGCTGCGGGACTTCCTGCAGTTGCAAGCGTTGAATTTGGTATGAAGGCTTCAGGTGGAAAGAATGTTCTTTATATTCAGAAACTTGATTTCGTTCCTTCAGATAAGGCTGCAAAGGCTACAAAATAGTTTCGTTATTACTCTGGGGTTGCTCCATGCGATGGGCTTAATGCTTGTGCAAGAATCGCAATCTTTTGGTAGTAATAACCCCTCATAACATTACTACAGGATTTAGCAATCGGGGAGATACTCCTTCTCCCTGGTTGTATGCCTTGTATGTTTACTTAGCAGCATGATTTTGTCGGATTAATCATGTTGTTATTAAGCAGATAAGGGAGGTATTAATTATGGTATTAGCTGCTATATCTCTTGGCAAGATTGCTCAGTGGGGATTCTTTGCAACAGTTATCATGTGGTCGCTTATCATAGGTGTTTTTGTTGTTATCCGTATCAGGACAGCTATACAGCGTCATAAGTATGCGAATAAGAAGCAGGAAGGTGATGTTTCTACCCGTTACACTTCTAACGGGCTTCACTAGAAACTTTTGTACCTGACGGAGTTATGACCTTAATGCTTGTGTGCGCCCCGGCATACCATAGATGTGTATATTGCTGGGTCTTCTCCCAACAACTGGAGCGTGGAAAGATTTTAAAGGCAGTACAGTTCTGGAATCTGTAACCTCTTGGAATGTTAATCCTACAGGGACAAGAGACCTTTAAAATCTTTGCACGTGGAAGGCGTTAGACAAGGGTCCGGGAATGTAAGGCCCGGAACTGCCGGGGCGCACACACAAGCGGGAGGTCATTTAACTTCCGGCAGAACATACGGAGGGACGAACCCATGAAAATATTAAAATGTACCTTCCTGGTGTTGGCTATGGCATTGTGTTTATTCGTACCAGTGCAGCGTGGATATGCTGCTGATCAGGAGACAACACAGGTCACAGAACAGTCTGAAGAGTCTGTAGCAGAAGATTCTTCAGATACATCAACATCAGATACAGTAGTATTTAATGCTTATTTTCTCGTTTTATTAGCTGCTATATTCGGTAGTCTGGTTGCCATAGGTTTATGGAACATGTTCGGGAGGTAGTATATGGAGAATTTTAACACACTCCTGTTGTTTGGATTCTTATTCGGTTTCTGGCTCACAAATTTAGCCTGTGTTACCGGATATGTCTGCAGGAAGTCATTATATTTCATAATGACATTTACAAAATGATATATAACGCTTCGGCGATATATAAATACATATTACGGAGGTATACATTATGTCAGGATTTGTTGCTGGAGAGGGTTCTGCTGATGTTGCATCAGGACTTACACAGGAAGTTATTACTTCAGTTGTTACTGGTTGTAAGGGAGTTGTAACAGGTGCTTCAAGTGGTATCACTGCTATTGTTCCAATCGGTATGGAATTCTTAGCTCTCACACTCGGAATAAGAATCATGATCAGATTCTTCCTTTCTCTTGTTCACTAATGTGTCAAGCCTCGTCCCATCTTTCGGGTTGGGACGCTCGTAAATTTGTTTGAGGGATTAATTATATATATAAGGAGTAGAAATATGGGATATGTACTCATACTGTTATTTTTTCTTATCTGGCTTAATGTCAGGAAGATAAGAAAGACACTTGTTGTTATTGCTAAAGATTATGGATATAAGAAAAACAGTCTGTTCAATTATATACTTGATGTTATAACTGATTATTCTGCAGAACGAAAACAGGAAAGAAAAGACCGTAATCATACCAGGAAGCTCAGGAAACTTTCAAAGAAGAAAGAGGCTGAAGAAAATGTTCCGCCTGAGCCTGAACCAGAGACTCCAGAAAGTAAGGTGCAGGATGAAACATCTTATTCTTGAGATTATTAAAGATGTTATCTTTACTTTTATTTTTTATTTTGGAGTTGTTTATTTTGGTTGTAAAGCATTTGGCAATAATCCTTTTGATTTAAAGCTTTTCATTATTATTTTTATTACTCTCTCTTCAATCTGTATTATTTTTGATGTTACTGATTATTTACATGATAAAAGAGAAACTTCGCATCTGGGTGATTCCTTGAAAGAATCTATTGAAAGTGAGGTACAGGATGAAAAAGATACTTAAAAATGCTTTCTTTGCTTTCTTAGCTGACATTCTTGGATATTGTTTTGTATTTGCTAAAATGAAATCTTTTGATTTAAAGATTTTAGTTGTTGCTTTTTTCTTCACCTTTTTAGTTCTTAACATTCTTGATTTTATTGATTATATTTATGCTAAAAAATCTAAGAATAAGGATGGTGATGATAATGAGTAAGGTTCTACCTGATTGGGCTTATTTAATAGGTATTAATGGCGAAGTTGTACCAGATGATGAAGAATCTGAATATATAGAGCGTTATTTACCTGTTTGTTTACTTCATTATGCTATAACTGAATCTGTTAAGTGTTTACATCATTTACTGGATTCTTCAAATAATGATGAAAAAGATAAAGAACCAGTTGAACCCGAACAAGATTAGATATATAATCATCTTGCCGATTATTTTCATTTTGGAGGGGGTTTATGTACGGTTACAGTTTTGATTTTTTTAGTGTTATTTTTAGTATTATTATTTTTGTTTTATGTGTTGGTTTACCTATTGCGTTTTTTGTTTTTATTGTAAAAGTTCTATACAAATATTTAAAAACTAAATCTGAATATTATCAGACCAGATCGCAATATTATTGGACTAAGACACAGTATTATAATTTACATATGAATGACAGGCAAGATTAATTTCTTGTCTGTCTTTTTTTTTTCTGGAGGTATTTATGAAAAGAATCGGCGCATTTTCTCTTGCAATCTTTATATTTGTTTTATCTGTCTTTTCTGTTGTTCCTGTAAATGTGCGCGCAGATGATGATAAAACTGTTATTCCCCTTGTTGAAGGTCATTTTGGTTTGACGGAATCTGATGCTCAATCAAAAGTTTCTGCACATAAAGATATTTATTACGATAATAATCAGCGTGCTTTTGCTTATTCTCCTGCATCTTCTTATAATTGGACTTTATGCAATTCACATGGTGCTACTACTTCTACACATTTATCTGATAAGCAGGTTGTTGCTCTGCTCTGTTCTTCTAATAGATGGGAACATAATCGAACCCTTATAAGTTCCTTTGTTTCTAATAATAATATTTTCCGTGGTTTTATGTCTGGTGTTGGTTCTCTCTTTACTGGTGATTCTGATAATGGTACAAAGTTTCTTGATATTGTTACCGGTAATTATAATTACTTAGATTCTCTTGATTATGATGAGGACAGCCAGACAATTACAATGAGCAATGATAATGGCAGCGTTGACAAGCTTAGGGAAGAGATAAAGAAATATTATTATGAATTGATTGGATTAAATGAATGGAAAGCTTCAGGAACTGTAAAAGAATGGGTTGATTCTCCTACTTTTCGTAAATCTTTTGATTATGAAGAGGATTATAATAATGGATATGGTTATTCTCAATATAACTATGTTATTTGTAGTGGTCAATATTTCAGTTATTTCTTTAATGAAGCTGATTTATTTTATATAAGTAATTCTGAACGTATTAACCTGACCGTAGATAACTATGCTTCACTTTTTTACAAAGTATTTTTTTATCATGACGGTTCTTCAACTTCTTCTTTTATTCCTGCTGATAAAGCTGGTTTAATTACGCACTATCAATATACTTATCATGATGTTACTGAATGCGCTTTATATAGACATAGTTATTATGGTTTTGCTATTTACCCAAGTCCTGCTACTTGGTCATCTGAAACAAGCAAAGAGTCATCCCGCAATATTCTTTTGTATTCTAAAGATAAAAAACCGCTTAAATATTTTTCTTCTTACGGTGCTTTATATAATTATATGAATGGCGACCAGAACGCATATCTATCTTCTACTATTGAAAAGACTGGTGAAGATATAACGTTTTCTATTAAAGACATGAATGAAAATTTAGGTAACAAAATGGACACTCTTATTGATTCTATTAATAGCAATAAAAGCAATATGTCCGCTGATGAGCTGCAGAATGCAATTGATAAAGGTCTTGAAGATCTTAATAAAAACACAGAGGATATAAAGGACAATACTTCTTCTATCCTGGATAAGCTTGAGGAACAGAATCAGATATTATTACAGATTCTTGGTGTTACAGAATTTATTGCATATCAGGAAGTGAAAGAAAATTCAGATCAGTATAACATGTCATATCTTAAGACATTACTTGACAGCATGTTTACAGGTCTTTTTAACGCTCTTATGTACGGTGAAAATACTGTTGATGATAAAAATACTGATACCGCTTCCATGCAGTCTTTTTCGGTTTCTAATGCTGCAGCTCCTGTTGCTGTTTATAGTGATGACATTGCTGTATATGATTCCCGTGGTTCTGGTGGTGGTTCTTCTTTTGGTGGTGGCTCTGACTCTAGTGGCGGACATTTTTTTGATCTTAAAAATGGATTGTTTGGAAAATTTCCTTTTTCAATTCCTTACCAATGTTATAACTGGCTGCAGATTCTTCAGCGTGATCCGAAAGCTCCAACATTCACATTAGATTATGGTTATCTGTTTGGTTGTTCCGGTGACCCTAAGTTTGTCCTTTCATTTGACCTTTCCAGATACAATGATATAGCTGAAGTTGGGCGGTCGTTTTGCAGGTTGTTTATGACGCTGATGCTTGCTCTTGGAATCTATCATAAAAATAAGGGGGAGATGTAATGTCTGAAGTTGCTTTTATTGCCGTTGCCTGTTATGTAGTCGGTAACTTTATTAAGGCTGTTTTCACTGTCATTATAGATTTTATTTTATTGTCCTTGACATATATGCCTACAGATCCATTATCAGGCATCCTTGATATTTCAAATGAGGTTTTTGTTAAATACCTGCCTTTTATTAATTGGGTTGTTCCCTTGGATTTTGCAGTTAGCTTATTTGGTGCATTTATAGATGCTTATGCTATATACATTATTTACAAGTATGTTAAGCGTGTTCTTTCTGCAGTCCTGGAGAATTATAAGTCAGGTGCTAAGTTACTTGCTGCATTACTTAAGTTTTAGGAGGTTTATTATGATTTCTCTTTATACTGGTACTCCTGGCTCTGGTAAATCTTATCATGCAGCCATTGACATTTATAACTGGCTGCGGGCCGGTAAGAACGTAATATCATCAATTAATATTAATACTTCTATTATTCCGCCCCGGTCAGCTCACAGACCTTTAGGGGAGTTTATATATGTACACAAGTCTTATTTTATGAAGAACTCTATATATTTAAAAACCTCTTTAGGTGGTAAGGCTGCTGCTGATAATGTTTATTCTTATGTGTATGGTCTTTTGAATTACGCCCTTCAGTTTCACAAGCGTAATTATAGAGGGCAGATCATAGAGAATCAAACATTGCTTGTTATTGATGAGGTCAACGAGATATTCAATCCTCGTTCCTGGAATAAAAAAGACCGTCAGGCATGGATTAACTTTTTTACTGAACATAGAAAATACGGTTTTAAGATCATTCTTATTGTCCAGGCTGACATTATGATTGATAAACAGATCCGGTCTGTCCTTCAGGAGCAGGTCCTTCATCGGAATGTATCCCGCTTTAAAAAGCTTGGTAAAATCATTGCTTTTCCTTTTGGCGGTAATTTGTTTGTTGCCATTCGGTCAACTTATGAAACAAAGAATAAGAAAGATGCCCGGCTTGGTGCGTCCTTAGTCTTTGGATCTGATTACTATGTACAGTTATATGATTCATATGCATTATCTGACCCGTTAATCTAAAAAGCGGGTGCACTGGGAAAACTGAAACAGCGTGGAAGTTTAACCAGTGCGCCCGAAAATTTTAGAAATCGGGCTTGACCACGGATATGTAATACGTGGTCTAAAAATCTTAATAAAAATACATTCTAACTAGCTTAAAATCTAGGTTTTTTATTAAAAATATCGTTCATTGAAAAGGGCTTTTTAATGAATTTTTGAGGGGGATAAAATGAGCTTAATTGAAAAGGAATTTAAAGACGGAGAAAATAAATATTGGTTCTTCAGGAAGCAGCAAAAAAACCTGCATAACATTGATACTTTTTATTATTCTATTATGCTGCAGAATGATTTCATTGATAATACTGATCAGAATGTATCTGATTTCCTTCAGGATCTTAACGGTTTTAAAATAAGATGTCTGGAATCTAACCAGGTTTATGGTGATATATATACTACATTTGACCCTGTAGGATTTAGGTGTCCGGATAATCTTGTATACGCCATTGGTAAAGGTAACTATGCACATATATATAATCATGTTATATCTTGTCCTGATACTTATGATACTTATGATATTTATATTGCTTCTAGTGTTCCGAATCCTGACACTCCGCAGATTGTTGTTCAGATCAGGTCAAAGGAATTATGGTTACAGGGTGTTAATTCTATATACAAGCGTTCCTTTGATGCCGTTACCAGGATATGCAATTTTTATCATTTGAACATTAAGGAAGTAAATGAGAATCGTGCAGATTACTGCTGGCACACTAATTATTTGAGTAATCCAGAAAAGTATTTTGCTATTGAAAACTTTTCCAAGATGCAGGTATCTCACTTCAAGCGTGTTCAATATGGTTATGCTTTCGGTTCTAATGATTCATACGAAAATGATTATATTGCTCTTGGTAAGCGTGGAGATAAAGTATTTACAAGAATGTATCTGAAGACAAAGGAAGTAATAGAACAGGGTTATAAACCTTGGTTTATTAATGTCTGGTTTTATAATGAACTTATTTCCAGATATGATAAATATGTTCTTGAAAACTGTTTTGATTTTAAGAATTGGAAAATAAGAGATATTATCCGTCTGCAGTTCTATTATGATTATGGTTCTAATGAACAGTATAAACAACAGTGTTATGCTGCTATGGAGTCTTATTTTCGTAAAGGTTCATGTAATTGGGATTATATCGGAAAGCTTGCAGATAAACTTACACCTAAGATTACAAATATAATGAATATTGAGTTTCAGGTTATGAGAAAGATGTCTAAATCCTTTTGTCTTATAGATCTGCATCCATCTCATAAGGTAGATCATAGAATCAATATGTATCTTGAGAATCATGAGCTTATAACAGATTATTTATTGACTTCTGTTCTTCGTCTGGTTGACAGGTCAACAGCTCTTAAGAAGTCTGATTGTCAGGACACTGCTTTTTGGCAGTCTATAAAGCGTACAAAGATGATTGATGTTAGAAAGAAAAATAAGAATATTGCTCCATTGCACAGAGATTATTCAAGAGAGCATAACATTGAGCTCATGAAGAATAGTTTTGTTAATAAGGCGGTTACATTAAGTATATATGCTCATGGTTTAGATTATGATAAGGATATACAAGAGACTGTTGCTGATTCTTTATGTCTGCTTAATGATAATGATGTAAAACGAGCTGAAAGATACCGCAGTAAGGTTAAAACCCGTCTGAATAAAAAAGACTGGGAGGGTGATTTTGATGCAGCTTATAAGTGATTACATAAAACTGTTTATCCAGGATAGAAAAGTATATTGTGAAGATGTTACTGTACAATCTTATATCTTCTATCTTGGCCGTTTTACAAAGTGGCTTGATTCTGATGATTTTGATTTGCTTAATAAGCAGACTTTGAGAGATTATATATACTCTTTAAGATATCGAATGAAGAATACAAGTATTGCAACAAATTACCGCCCTGTGAAAGCATTTTGTAAATGGCTTTACCAGGAAGATTACCTTGATAAAGATATTACAATAGGCGTTAAGCTGCCAAAGAAAGACCCTGCTATTGTTGAACCTCTTACAGCTCCTGAAGTAAAACAGATTGATGATACTATTATTAACATGTCTTTGAATGATCATCTTGCATTAAGGAATTATTGTATATTTCATTTGATGTTAGATTGTGGGCTTCGCAGGAAGGAAGTTGTGCAGCTTCATAGATTAGATATTAAATCTGACAGATTGATTATACATAATGCTAAGAATAACAAAGACCGGATTGTATTACTTCCTAGATTTCTATATTTTAGTTTGCGCAATTATTACAATGAATCACATTATGCGCATGATTATGTAAAGAATAGTTCATCTTCTGTGTTTCTGGATATGTATGACAATGAGCCAATAACCTTAAATACAATCAAATGTTTTTATCAGGACTTGAAAAGTCTGTCAGGAATCGAGCGGATACATGGTCACCTTTGCCGTCATACTTTCGCAACATCTTATTTACAATATGGCGGAGACATGGAGAAGCTGCGTTTGTTTATGGGTCACTCAGATTATGAAATACTCAAAAACTATCTACATTTGTCACTTATATATCCTGATGTCTATAGGTTAGATGATATATTCTTTAAGAAGCCAGACACCTAGATTCTTTTTGACTTCTGCAGATAGTAATAAAAAAGACTTGCTTATTGGAATAAATCCAGTAAACAAGCCTTTTTTAATGAGCCCACCGGGGTTCGAACCCGGGACACCTAGATTAAAAGTCTAGTGCTCTACCAACTGAGCTATGAGCCCTCAATGTATACAATTATGAGTAACAATCTATATCAAACATCCAGCCTCGGATTATAACTACCGAGCTGGGCTAGCTGGATTCGAACCAGCGTAATGCAGGGATCAAAACCCTGTGCCTTACCGCTTGGCGATAGCCCAAGAAATAAAAAAAGGGTGGGTACAGGGATTCGAACCCTGGACCTTCAGAGCCACAATCTGACGCGCTGACCAGCTGTGCTATACCCACCATAATGCAAAAGTCATAAGCTACTGGCCATGACTCATAAAAAAAAGTGTGCCCGGGGGGATTCGAACCCTCGACCCACGGCTTAGAAGGCCGTTGCTCTATCCAGCTGAGCTACGAACACACAAAGCGGGTGATGGGAATCGAACCCACGTATCTAGCTTGGAAGGCTAGTGTTCT
>OKVF01002366.1_pt1 | contig 10843 bp, 7 predicted proteins | sample 1604831 | NCBI WGS metagenome assembly OKVF01 (sample SAMN01760980, study PRJEB22395) | human gut metagenome
GTCTCGCCTGTCGGCTCGGTCGGTGCTTCAAAAGGCCAGTGGCCTTTTGAGGTCGCCGCAGGCGACCCGCACCTCTCTGCACTCTTGCTCCGGGCAAGCTGTCCTGGAATGGACAGCTCGTCCGGCTCCGATGTAACGAGAACTGACAAATTCGTCCGTTTTCGTAATCGTATAGCACAAAAAGGCGGCCATCTGCACCCATGCAGACAGCCGCCTTTGGTTTTATGCTGTATTCTATTGGTCAATCTCTGAAGATCTTATCCAGTTCCCTTTCCATGGTGCCCGCCTTGGCAAATTCCAGCGTATCGGCCTGACGGATATGGTGGGCAGTGATGCCGTGACCCTTTGCAAAGCCCAGAATGTAGCTGATGGCAATGCGGTAGATGATCTCGGTCGGGGCAAGCCCATAGACCTGCTGGGCAAAGATATGTTCCAGCCGGGCGTTATCGTCCGGGAAGGCTTGCCGCATCTTCTCGCTGCGGTAAAGGCGCTTTACGATTTCCGTAATGTACAGGCCGGACTTCATGTAGGGGTCCAGGAAGGTCTTGCCGGGGTCATCGAAGCAGCCGGGGTTTTCCTGTTCCAGCAAGTCCACCATCTTTTTCACCACCCACTTGGGGGTAAAGATCTGGTTGGTTTTCTGGGGTGGGATGTAGTCGAAGATATCCTCGGTGCGGCTCTCGTCAAAGTAATCTGCCAGCTTGACCTTCAGGTTCAGGAACTCCTTCACCGAATCGTCAAACACCACCGGGTCGAACAGGTGGCCTGCAAAGTGCTCCTCCTGTCCGGTGGCTTGGTTGATGTACGGCCCGCCGTCCCGCAAAAAGCGGAACTGTTCCAGCGTGATGCTGGTGACCTCCTGAAAGACCTTGTCCGGGATGATCTGGTCAAAATCCGCCAGCGTCACGGTCTCGTCGCCATACGCCATGAGGAAGGACGGGATGGTGCGGGAAAAGCCCCGGAGATGGTCACGGACGGTGTCCTCGTAGCCCTTTTTCTCCTGCTCCTTCTGGTTGGTCTCCACGGTGCGCACGATGGTCTGCTGCATTTCCTGCGCCGTCTGCTGGATGGTGGTTTGCAGGGTCTCCATCAGGGCGGCGGTGCTCTGCTGCTGCTTTGCATCAAACTCCCGGTTCACCTGCTGGCGCTGCTGGGCAGTGGTGCAGCCTTGCAGCTGCTGGGTGCGCTGGGTCTCCAGCTGGCTCTGGTCGATGCGGTAGTTGTCCACCACCTTGTTCACCGCCACGTCCATTTTGGCTTTGGCGGTGCTCTCAAACCGCTTCTGGTCGGACAGCTTCAGGTCCCGACCATACTCCTGCTTTGCCTGCTCCACCATGGGGGTGATGATCTCCTTGGTGATGCTCTTTTTCAGGGGTTCCAGATGCTCTTCTTTGGCAGGAGCCGGGGCATCGGTCAGGTCTTGCAGGGCGGTGTCCAGCGCCGGGGTGCTTTCGTAGATCTTTGCCCCGAACACATCCGCCGCCTTGCCGATGACGTAGCCCTCGTCCAAATCCACCTCGCCCTTGTCGTTCAGGGAGAGGTCTGCGCCGGTGTCCGGGGTGATCTGGATGGGCTTTGCCTTGGCTTCGCTGATGGGCTGGAAGTTTTGCAGAATGTCCAGCACCTCCTGTGGTGCACTGAACACGTTGGAAATGTTCTGGAACAGGAAGTTGCTCTGGAAACCCATCCGCACCACTTCCTTGGACTTGATCTTCCGGGGGATGCTGAGGACTTTTTCTGCATCCAGCGGGATCATCTCTCCTTCCTCGTCCTCGCCGATGACCGGGAAGAAGTTGAGCAGATTCTGGATGTGCGCCTTGCGCTCCTCGGTGTCGCCCTTGCCGCTGGCGGTGTCCTGTGAAAGGTCGTTGGCGAACTGCTCGTAGATCAGCAGAGTGCGGGCAGGGTCAAAATCGAACACATAGGCGTTCTCTTTGCGGCGGAAGGTGCCGTTTTCGTGGAAAAGGCAGGGGTTCTGGGCACGGAACGCTGCCTGCATATACAGCGCCGGGCTTTTCAGGTTGGAGAGCATCAGCACCGCCGACCACTCCGGGATGGTGACACCGGTAGTCAGCTGCCCCACCGACAGAGTGATGGTCTTTTCGTGGTGGGCGATGGCTGCTTTTACCCGGTCAAAGCTCTTCTGGTTCTCGTCCGTGTCGTCCAGCTTGCCGTCACCGGCGGCAAGGATCACCTCATAGTCCCGGAATACCGGGTGCGCCTGCAGCTTTTTCGCCAGCGCTCTGGCACTGTCCACCCGGTTCAGCAGCCAGAAGGTGTGCTTCAGCTCGGCACGCAGCTCCGGGGTGGAAAACGGAAATTTGTTCTGGGTGGTCATGGCATCCAGAAAGCGGTCCACCTCGGCCTCATGCTCAAAGCCGCCATTGGGCTTTACCTTAAAGAACTCGTTCAGATCAAAGGCAAATTCCTGCGTTTCGCCGTCGATCTCCACGCCCTGCTGAATTTCGTCCCGGATGATCTCGGACATCTGGTAGGTGTAGAGGTTGAGCATGGGGAGGTTTGCGTAGGGGTTCTGCTGCCCCGGTGCGCCCTGCCAGTTCCGCTTGGCGGCCTGCTCGTCGGCGTAGGTCCAGTTGAAGATAGCATCCCCGGCAAACTTGTCGTTCGCCAGCGCCTTGAAAGGCGTGCCGGACAGGTGCAGCGTAAACTTGCGGCGGATGCGGTCAAAGGCAAGGTCGGTCTTGTAGGTGTCCACGCCCTCGTGGGCTTCGTCAATGACCAGCACATCCCAGTTCAGCTCGGTCAGGTGGCGCAGCTTGTCGTACTCGCCGCCGAAATATTTCGAGCCTTTCATATCCTGCAAGCTGACGAACTCAATGCGCTTATACAGTTTCTCGCCCTGTGCGGCGGCATCCAGATAGCCTTGCTCGTCCAGCACATGGGGCTGCCCGGCAAGGGCATCCACATGGCTGACGAACAGATAGCCGGACTCCCTGCCCAGAAAGCGCACATAGTCGCTGTACCAGCTATTGGCGATGGCTGGACGGTTGGTAACGATAAGCACTGTCTGTGCATCGACCTGTTTGCAGAAATCGTAGACGGAGAGGGTCTTGCCAAAGCGGGGCTTGGCGTTCCAGAGGTATTCCCCGCCGGGGTGGCTCTGGTAATAGGTCTTGGTGTCATGGACAGCCCTTGCCTGCTCCTCCCGCAGGGTGTAGGCGATGGCGGCATCCAGCTGCACCCGCCCCCGGTTCATGCGGAAATCCTGAAAATACCGCCGGGACTGCTGCCCATCCAGATGGAACCACTCGTTTTTACGGTCGTTCTCCACGTTCAGCTTGCGGAGGTAGGCGTGGAAATCGTGGTCGGTGAACACCTCGCCGCTGCCGTCGTCGTAGACGGCATTGCCCCGCCACTCCTCATGGAACAGCACATCGGCGGTATGGGTCTGCTGTTTCAGGCGTTTGTCCACCGACTGCTCGGTGTAGCCGATCTTCGTCCAGCCGTTGTGCCGGGCAATTTCCGGGGTGGTATAGGCGTAGATCATGGGCACCACCTGCCGGGCAGTGCGCAGGGTTATGCCAGCCATTATGCCATCTCCTTTATAATGCTTTGTATGAATGCCACTTCATCAGAAGTTAGTTTATACTTTGAAAACAGTTCTTCATCCGTCCACGCTCTTGAAAAATCTTGAACAGGAACAAAACCAAACATACCTTTGCTGATATGCTGTGTCATCGCCAAAATCGAAATCAAAAAACGCACAAATCGTGTTTTTAGGTATCTCATATAGTTATCTGCTTCAGCTTCTGTGTCAAATGCTCCTGCAACGAGATACGTTTCTGAACAAACTACTTTCGGCGGCTGCTTTTCCATTGTCGAGAGAATGCGGTATTGTCCGTTCTTGTCGGGCTGTCCTGCGTGTTCTGCTGTCAAATATGAAATAATGATTTTATAGCGGTCTATATTTTCTATACCCGTAGAAATCAAACTTCTTTTATATGGGCCTATCCCACCATTAAATCTCAGTTGAATATCTCCTGCTTTGAGCGGTTTCACATTTGTAGCAAGACCAAACGGCTTTCGGCTGGAAACTATCGTATCAAGCGTCTGCTCTCCTTCCAGACGCACCTTCTTAACTATCTCGGCAGCGATTGGATAACGAATAAATGTCGAAAACTCATTCAAATCACGGTATTCGGATGTCTTAACCCCATCTCGGTAATTTATGTAGTAGCATTTTCCCTCATGTGACTTAGCCCACACAAAATAGCATACACCACCAGCAACATCCACATTCGGAAAAACATCCAGCGAGTTAGGATAGTCAACGAGTACCGCCATTCGTTTGTCGTTTAACATCTGCTCTCGAAATTTATCCAACCCTTTACCACCAGAATACCATTTTGCTGGAATGATAAAAGACATTGCCGTTGGATTCAATGTCTTTGTTTCCTCAATGAATTTGTTATATACCGGCGTTGCGCTTGCGCCTGAACCTCCATCAACTTCCTGATACGGTGGGTTTCCGATGACATAATCAAACTTCATGCTGGTACTCCCTTCCTGAATGGTTTCAAAGTTCTGGGCGGTTCCATGGCTGCCCTTGCGCCAGTTTTTCACTTTACAGGATACCGTGGGCGGCTGCGGCTCTGCCGCCCCGAACATGGAAAAGAGGTCGAGCTGTTCTGCCTCCGGCTGAGGCTTGCCACCGGGCACGGACAGGTGCAGGCCGTCCATTTGCCACAGGTTCCAGCTGATGATGTTGGCGATGGGTTGCAGCTCCTCTTTTGTGGGTTTGCGCTGCCAGCGTGCTTGCAGATGCTCTGCATAGGTCAGCAGAAGGTTGACCCGTGCCAACAAAAGATTATCTCCCTGATACTCGTAGCCGTAGGTGGACTGCACCGCATGGGTGGCATATTTGCGCCACTCGTCCTCTGTGGCGGCGTTCTCGCTTACCACACGCAGCTTGCGGTCCAGAATGCCAATGCGCCGGGCTACCGGGATCATCTCGCCGGTGGCGGCATCGTACCGGGACGCCAGAAAGGGGGCTTCACCGCAGGTCACCTCCAAGCGGCGGCTCTGCACATACTGCACCCATGCCGGGGTCTTGCCCTTGCAAGCCGGGAACTGCACCGGCGTTTCCACCGTATTCCAGCCTTGGGGCAACTCCACCGTGAACTGCCCGGCGCTCTCCTCTGCCCCCAGCGCACGGAACCAGTCGGCGTCCAGTGCGTTGTTCATCTTGTTGCAGACCCATGCCGGGCTGAACACCTCGCCTTTTTTGCGGGTGCGCTGCTGCTGGGTGTCGGTCTGCTTCATCATCCGGGGCAGCACCACCTCGTAGTGGGTCAGCCCGAGCTGCTGGGTGGTGATCTGGGATCTATCCGTCACCGGCTCGTACATCACCGTTTGCAGTTCAACCGTCGGGTCGGTGGCCCAGATGATGTTTTTACCGGTGGATTTATCTTTTAGTAGCGTATCCAGCACCGCCTGCACTTCCGGTGCGTGAAAATCGATCAGTTGTTCCAACGGGGATTCCCTCGCTTTGCCTTAGCGTTGCGGCGGAAGTAGTATTTTTATACTAGTTCTGCCTTATACTAGTATTATACAGCTACTTTTTACCTTGTCTAGTATTGTACAGCCACTTTTCGTCAAAAGTAGGAATGATTCATATACTAGTGGTAAGGAAAGGTGGTCAAGCTATGCTTGGGGAACGATTGGCAGAACTCCGCAAACTGAATGATGACACACAGCAGACCCTTGCGGACAAACTTGGTATCTCCGTTTGGTCTATCCGTGCGTGGGAACAGGGAAAGAGCTACCCCTTCAGCAATGTGCTGCTTGCCATCTGCAAGCTCTACGGCACCTCCGCCGACTACCTGCTGGGCCTGACCGACATCGACCCCTCAGACGAGGCCCGCAAACAGCGCCAGCGCCTGACCGAAGAAGAACAGAACGAGATGCACCGCTACGAAGAATATCTGTTGTGGAAACGCAAAAAATAAGCCGCCCAGCGAGACCGTAAGGTCGCTGGGCGGCTGTTTTTGCTATATGCTATATTTTACCTGTGGGATGTTCTCATAACTTTAAAATAATGTTCTGTTCTATACCTATCCATTTTACTGAATGTAGGCTTTAGTTCTTCATACTTTTCAAATAGCTGTTCTTTCCGTGCATCAAATAGAATCGCCAATAATGTATAGCTACTGTTCTCTTTGTATTGATTCATTGGGGCCAGCGGAAAATACTTTCTATCAAGGAACTCGTCTAGCTTTCCTTCAAGGATATCGCTCATGCGTGCCCTTTCAAAATGCCAAATTGAAAGTTGTCCAGCATATTCTTCAGAACATTTATCATCTATTCGTTTGCGAAGGTATTCAATGTACTTGTCTGCGAGAATTTCTCGTGCCGTGCGAAGAACTTCATTGTAAGATTCACTAATACTCTGATTTATATTCATGAAATATTGGCTATCATAAGAACTCACCCTTTTCACACCCTCGCCAGAAAATTCTTCTGCAAACACTGTCATTAGCATTGATTTATAGGTATCAAGCAATTCGCCATCATCGTCATTTAAGACACACCACCAAGTATCCAGTTCATTGGCAGTCATTGTCAAATCATAGGATGTTTTAGCATCTGTCAGTTTTTCTTTCCAGCTTTTTAAGTACTCCGCTATTTCATCGTCTGTTTTATAAAAATTCGGTTTGATTCCTACTTCAACAAATAATTTATGCTGGACTTTAAGGTCCTCCTCTGTCAGTGGCCTTTTACTCTCATAGTATGAATACAATTCATTTATAAGAGCATCGCTTGACTTTATTCCGAGTAGATATTGTTTGACTCTCGATTCAAAGTAGTTTTGAAGTGTTCTTACTGTTTTGTCGAACTCACTTTTTGTTTCTTCTTCAGTGAGCGGTTTATAATAGAGTTTGTCTGTATCTTCAATAACGATTGCAAAGCATATAAGCCGAACCTCATTCATAAACATTTCGTCATGAATCGATTTGGCATACTGTTTTACATCATTATAAAAGTCTTGAGCTTTTTGAAGTGTTCTCAAATTTTTTATCGGGTGATTTTTGCACAGTTCATCAGCAAAATCACCTTGTATTCCCAATTTAGACCAATTAGCACTTTTGGAGTTCTCTGTAATAGTAAAAGTCCGATCAATCACTTTTTCCCTATATTTCTCAAAATCCTTCTTATCTGTAATTTCTTCAGAGTTTGCAATAAGAACCACCTGAATGTGATTATTAGATTTCAGTTTTTCAACCACGCCAAAAAAATCTCTCAATTCAATGCTTTCTTTGCACCGTTCCAAATCATCGATTACAACAATGTGCCCTTCATCAAATTTTCGTGTAATAGAGTTCACCATATCTTCTTCAGAAAAATGGCTTTCTAAAATTGTGCTTACATTTTTTGCTCTATCATCAAAATTTCCGAGGATTCTGAATGAGTCTTTTAGGAATTCAACAATCTTCCCTCCGTTTGATGTATGAAGAAGCAGCTGATATAAAATTTCATGATATATCTGCTGAACATCCTCCATTCCAAATAACGAAACCATACAGGTTCTATCTTTTTTATCTTCAAGTGCCTTTTCTACAACATAAGATTTACCAATTCCCCAAGCGCCATCAACTAAGATACATTTATAAGATTGCTTATCAATATTTCGAATGATATTTTCAACATAGTCAGCATTCATTGATTCTACCTCACACGAAAAGAAACTACTTTTATATCATTGTTACAGTATGCTTCTTTAGCCCATTTCGCCGCCGCATTTGTTGCAGAAAGCAGCTGTGATCTCAAAAGTATACTCCTTTTCCCGGATGGTCCGGTTGATTTTGATTTTCTTCAGGGTGTAGTTTGTTTCTCTGCGGCATTCTGTGCAGAAGTCTCTCTGGTTTTCCACGGCGGCACGCTCCCTTCCGGTTTTACATTCTTTTTTATTATTGTATCCCTACCTTTGTTTTTCGTCAACAATAAAGCCGCTGACAGTCTGCCGCTCGCAGAATCCATCAGTGGGTTTCATGAGTCTTCAAATCCCCTAGACGCAAAAAATCGGCACCCGCTTTTCAGCGAGTGCCGATTTTGTTACCCTATCATGCGCTTTGATTTTTGGCGTAAGTGGCGTAAGTTTGGCGTAAATCCGCTTTCGCGTGCTCCAAAAATCAAGGATTCATGCGGTTTTTAGGCAGTTATTAGTACATGCCGCCCATACCGCCCATGTCACCGCCAGCGGCAGCAGGAGCAGCCGGAGGTTCGGGCAGATCGGCCACGAGGCTCTCGGTGGTCAGCACCATCTCAGCGACGGATGCTGCGTTCTCCAGAGCGGAGCGGGTGACCTTGGTCGGGTCAACGATGCCGGCGGCGATCATATCCTCGACGTAGACTTCATTCTGAGCGTCGAAGCCGTAGTTGGGCTTGTTGGCAGAGATGATCTTGTCGATGATGACGCTGCCCTCGAGGCCGGCGTTCTTGGCGATCTGGCGCAGAGGAGCTTCCAGAGCCTTCAGGACGATCTTAGCGCCGGTGCGCTCGTCGCCTTCCAGCGTATCGCACAGCTCACGGACAGCGGGGATGGCGTTGATGGGAGCAGTGCCGCCGCCAGCAACGACGCCTTCCTGAACAGCAGCCTTGGTTGCGTTCAGAGCATCCTCGATGCGGAGCTTCTTGTCCTTCATCTCGACCTCAGTAGCAGCGCCGACCTTGATGACAGCCACGCCGCCAGCCAGCTTTGCCAGACGCTCCTGCAGCTTCTCGCGGTCGAAGTCGCTGGTAGCGGCCTCGATCTGGTTGCGGATCTGACCAATGCGGGATGCGATAGCGTCCTTGTCGCCAGCGCCGCCCACGATGGTGGTGTTCTCCTTGGTGACCTTGACCTGACGGGCATGGCCCAGCATGTCAACGGTAGCATCCTTCAGCTCGTAGCCGAGGTCAGCAGACACGACCGTGCCGCCGGTCAGGGTAGCAATATCCTGCAGCATCTCCTTGCGGCGGTCGCCGAAGCCGGGCGCCTTGACGCACACCACGTTCAGCACGCCCTTCAGACGGTTGACCAGCAGGGTGCTGAGGGCCTCGCCCTCCACGTCCTCGGCGATGATGAACAGCTTCTTGCCGCTCTGCAGCATCTGCTCCAGCAGGGGCAGGATGTCGCTGATGACGGAGATCTTCTTATCGGTGATGAGGATATAGGGATCGTCCACGACGGCTTCCATCTTCTCCATGTCGGTGGCCATGTAGGGGGTGATATAGCCGCGGTCGAACATCATGCCCTCGACCACCTCGCTGTACGTCTCGGCGGTCTTGGACTCCTCGATGGTGATCACGCCGTCGGCGGAGACCTTCTCCATGGCCTCGGCGATGAGCTTGCCGATGTTCTCGTCACCGGAGGACACGGTGCCCACGCGGGCGATGTCGGCGGTGCCGTTGACCTTCTGGCTCTGCTCCTTGATGGCGGCCACGGCGGCGTCCACAGCCTTGGCCATGCCCTTCTTCATGACGATGGGGTTGGCGCCTGCGGCCAGGTTCTTCAGACCCTCGTGGATCATGGCCTGAGCCAGCAGGGTAGCGGTGGTGGTGCCGTCACCGGCCACATCGTTGGTCTTGGTGGACACCTCGCGCACCAGCTGTGCGCCCATGTTCTCAAACGGGTCGTCCAGCTCGATCTCCTTGGCGATGGATACGCCGTCGTTGGTGATCAGGGGCGTACCGAACTTCTTATCCAGCACCACGTTGCGGCCCTTGGGACCCAGCGTGACCTTTACGGTATCGGCCAGCTGATTGACACCGGCCTCCAGAGCCTTGCGGGCCTCGTCCCCGCGCTTGATGATCTTAGACATAAAATTGCCTCCCATTCTGAATGAATAAATCAACGGGTCCTATTGATTTTTGCCGCGGCGTGAACGTGGCAAAAATACATTGACCCAGCCGCCCTGGGCGGCGTTCGCCAGTGACCGACGTCAGCTGGCGGTGGGGGATCGAAAGGGGGAGCCTGCTCCCCCTTTCAGGGAATTACTCCACGATGGCCAGGATGTCGCTCTGCTTGACGATGATATACTCCACGTCCTCCAGCGTCACCTTGGTGCCGGCGTACTTGTCGGTGATGACCTTATCGCCGGCCTTCACGGACATCACCACGGTCTTACCGTCCACGGTGCCGCCGGGGCCCACGGAAATGACCTCTGCCACAGAGGGCTTCTCCTTGGCGGAACCGGTGAGGATGATGCCGCCCTTGGTGGTCTCCTCCGGCTCGGTCATCTTCAGCACCACGCGGTCAGCAAGCGGTGTCAGTTTCATAGCTGCTTCCTCCTTTTATATACTCAATATTGAAAAAACAAAGTCACCGTTAGCACTCAAATACATGGAGTGCTAACGGTGCTTATCATACCACACTATTCGGGATTTGCAAGGGGGAAACGGGAAAAATTTGAAAAATTCACAAATTGTTCAACTCAGGTCCCTTGGCGCGGGCAGTACGGTTGCAGCTGCATCCGGCGGGGCCGAAGAAATTCAGCTTTTTGTCGGACAGCTTGATGGTCACGTCCCGGTTCACCACGCTCTCGCCGTCCAGACAGGTGACGATGTCCGGCTTGTCCGAGTGGATATGGACGACCTGGGGGGTGTAGCACTGGGCGTAGTCGGGGAACTTGTGGTAGTTGCCCTTGGAATAGGGCCCCACAAACTTCAGGAACGTCCGGCGGTTCACCTCCCTGACCACCAGCGTGTTCAGCACGCCGTCGTCCATCCGCGCCTCGGCCACGGGCATGAACCCGCCGCCGTAGTACCGGCCGTTGCACACCGCCACCAAGGCATAGTCATCCTCCACGGCCTCGCCGTCCAGCTCCACCGTCCAGTGGGCGCC
>OKVF01002373.1_pt1 | contig 10815 bp, 7 predicted proteins | sample 1604831 | NCBI WGS metagenome assembly OKVF01 (sample SAMN01760980, study PRJEB22395) | human gut metagenome
CAGACAAGCCATTGGAATGTGTTTGGTAAGCGGTCCGAGGAAAAGCAAAATCAATAATAATACGATGGCGTGAATAATACCGGCAACCGGGGTTCGTCCACCATTATTTATATTGGTCATTGTGCGGGCGATGGCGCCGGTCACGGGAATACCGCCAAAAATAGGAACGATGATATTCGCCGCGCCTTGGGCGATTAGTTCCGTATTTGAATTATGCTTGTCACCTGTCACACCATCCGCTACCGTAGCGGATAATAAAGACTCGATAGCCCCAAGGATAGCGATCGTAAAGGCGGAGGGAAGCAATAAGTTGATAGTTTCCATATTAAACGTGATCGGAGCCGGGGCTGGCAAGGAAGCGTTAATAGTAAACCGGTCTCCAATCGTCTCGATACCTGTAATACCCAAATGATTACGCATAATGTAAACAACGATCGTCATGATGACGATAGCGATCAAGGAACCCGGAATTTTCTTCGTTAGCCTCGGGCTTAACGTAATGATCAGGATACTAATGATACCGATAACGAATGCCCAAGGGTTAACCGTATCGAACGCCCCGAAATATGCGATCCATTTAGAGATGAAATCGGCGGGGACTTTATCCATAGTCAATCCAAATAAGTCTTTCATTTGTGTCGTGAAGATAGTGATAGCGATACCACTCGTGAAACCTACGACAATCGGGTAGGGGATAAACTTAATCACGGTACCGAGCTTCAACACGCCCATCAATACCAGAATAATACCCGCTATGACGGTAGCGATGGCAAGCCCTTCGATACCGAAGTTCTGTATAATGCCATAAACGATCACGATAAACGCTCCGGTAGGTCCGCCGATCTGTACGTTGCAGCCTCCTAAAAGGGAGACAATGAATCCACCGATAATAGCCGTGATCAACCCTTTCTCCGGACTTACCCCGGAGGCGATACCAAAAGCGATGGCGAGTGGTAGGGCAACTATGCCGACAATTATACCCGCCATGAGATCCGTCATGAACCTCTCTTTGGAATAATTTCTCAGCGCCGTAAAGAGTTTGGGCTGAAAATCAAATTTGTTCTTCATTTTTCTTCTTGCCTGTTTGATTTGAGGATGCAAAGTTAATAAAATAAAGAAGATGCAAAAAATCTAAAGACGCATTCCGGTTTTGTGTAAACAATTTAGGAGGATTTGTTGTTTCATAATATAAAGGTAAAGAAGTTGCTCCTTGATAAATAAGTGATATCTATCTCCCTATAGATATTATTTAATGTTTGCGTAATCGATGTTTGGAAACAAATTCTTACTTTTGATCGGTCATGAGAAAAACGATATACAAAACAGACTCATTAATTTACTACATAAAATTAGCATTATGGAAAAAAGTATTAAAGGTACACGTACCGAGCAGAATTTATTGAAATCATTCGCCGGAGAATCTCAGGCAAGAAGTCGTTACACATTTTTCGCTAGCGTAGCCAAGAAAGAAGGTTACGAGCAAATCGCAGGTGTTTTCATGGAAACAGCCGAGCAAGAGAAGGAACACGCTAAACGTTTCTTTAAATTCTTGGAAGGTGGAATGGTTGAGATTACCGCTTCTTATCCTGCAGGCGTAATCGGAACAACCGCTGAGAACTTGGCCGCCGCGGCAGCTGGTGAGAATGAGGAGTGGGCTGAATTGTATCCTGAGTTCGCTAAGATCGCAGAGGAAGAAGGTTTCCCCGCTATCGCTGTAGCTTTCAAGATGATCGCTAAGGTAGAGGCAGAGCATGAGAATCGTTACCGTAAGTTATTGAATAATGTAGAAACAGGTACGGTATTTGAGAAAGCTGAGGCTATCTTGTGGCAATGTCGCAACTGTGGTTTCGTATTCGAGGGCAAGAAAGCTCCGGTTAACTGTCCGGCATGCGCTCATCCGCAAGCTTATTTCGAACCGATGAAACAGAACTATTGATAATTAAAAGTTGAGAATTGAAAATTGAGAATTACTAACTATGTTAATTCTCAATTTTCAATTCTCAATTTTCAATTATTTAACCGGCGGATAATCAATCGTATAATGTAATCCCCGGCTCTCTTTCCGTTCCATCGCTTGACGAGTGATCAAATAACCTACATTGATCATATTACGCAACTCACATAATTCACGGGATGCCTTACAACGTTTGAAAAGGCTCTCTGTCTCCTCATATAAAATATCCAGACGGTTCCACGCACGGATCAAACGTGTGTTACTACGAACGATACCTACATACGCTTCCATGATCTGGTTTACCTCTTTCATGCTTTGGGTGATCAATACACGCTCTTCATTGGTGATCGTTCCCTCATCGTTCCATTCCGGTACATCTTGGTTAAACTCATAGCGATCCATGACGCTTAATGAGTGTTTCGCCGCGGCGTCGGCATATACAACTGCCTCGATCAATGAGTTTGAAGCTAAGCGGTTACCACCGTGCAGGCCGGTACAAGAGCATTCTCCGATCGCATATAGGCGACGGATGCTGGATTGCCCGTTTAGGTCTACCTTGATACCTCCACATAAATAATGGGCCGCAGGGGCTACCGGGATGTAATCTTTCGTGATATCGATCCCTAAGCTGAGGCATTTCTTATAGATATTGGGGAAGTGTTTCTTCGTCTCTTCCGGATCTTTGTGCGTCACGTCCAAATAGACATGGTCTTCACCCCGTTGTTTCATCTCGCTATCGATCGCACGGGCTACGATATCACGGGGAGCCAAGGAAAGACGGGGATCATATTTATGCATGAACTCCTCGCCGCCAAGGTTTCTCAATACAGCTCCATATCCGCGCATCGCCTCGGTGATGAGGAAAGAGGGACGGTCGCCCGGATGATACAAGGCGGTCGGGTGGAACTGGATAAACTCCATATCTTTTACGGAGCCTTTCGCGCGGTAAACCATGGCGATACCGTCTCCGGTAGCTACCAGCGGGTTTGTCGTATTCCGGTAAACGGCCTCGCAACCGCCTGTCGCCATAACGGTTATCTTTGACAAGAAAGTATGTACCTCGCCCGTATCCTCGTTCAATACATAGGCACCGAAACATTTGATACCGGGGGTATGGCGGGTGACGATAATGCCCATATGGTGCTGGGTGATAATCTCTACCGCATAATGGTTCGTGAATACGGTGATGTTGGGATGGTTGTTTACCGTTTCTATCAAGCTCGTCTGTATCTCGGCTCCCGTATTGTCGGCATGGTGCAGGATACGAAACTCGGAGTGTCCTCCTTCTTTATGCAGATCGAATTCTCCGCTTTCTTTCTTATCGAAATTAACTCCCCATCGGATAAGCGCCTCGATCTGGGCAGGGGCCTCGCGCACGACTTTCTCCACGGCTGCCCGGTCGCTGATCCAGTCGCCGGCGATCATCGTGTCTTCTATGTGCTTCTCGAAATTATCTACTTTCAAGTTGGTTACGGAAGCGATACCTCCTTGTGCGAAATATGTGTTGGCTTCTTCTTGTCCGGCTTTACAGATAAGTGCTACGCTCTTGCCTTCATTGGCTACTTTCAGAGCGAAACTCATACCGGCGATTCCTGAGCCTATCACTAAGTAATCGAATCTTTGTACCATGTTTTCTACTGTTTAGGCTCACAAAGTTAGGGATTAACTGATTAGGTTGTTCCTTTTGCGCTTGCTTTTCGTACAAAATAAATATTGACTACAGGTTTCCCGGATAGAGCCTTGCGGGTTGTGTTACTGCAACCCGGCTTGCAGTGGAGGCCTTTAGAATTGGACGGATAATCCCAGCGTGAAGGTACGGGCTACAGGATAGATGGAAGTGGTCTCGATACCGGGTTCTACGCCATTCACGTTGATATTAGCGGGATCGCCTCCGGTATATCCGGTAAGTGTAAATACATTATTTACCGAGAAATAGCAGCGTAACGATTGAATCCATTTATTGTCTGGGAGAGGAATTTTATATCCCAAGGTCAATTCTTCTAATTTCAGGAAATTACCGTTCTCAAGAAAATAATCGCAATAGATCTTGTCTCCCTTGATGGCGTCGTTACGGGTATAAGCGTCTTCTAAAAGATTGGTAACCGGTACGTTTTGTAGCCCGTAGTACATTTGTTTCAGATTCAACAGGTCGTACCCCAGCCAAGAGGTGAAAAACAATCGTAAATCAAAATTCTTCCAAGTAAACGTATGGCTGAAAGAGAGCTGCACTTTCGGTACGCCGTTGCCGATAAAATTCTTGTCTTCCTCGGTTCGTTCCGTGGTCGGGATCTTTCTCCCGTCTTTGCTCCATACCAAGATATTACCCTCGGCGTCGGTTCCGGCATAGCGCCAACCGAAAAAGGAGCCGATTGGCTTTCCCTCCTCCAAGCGGATAGCCGGGCCGGGTAATCCGGGGGTGGGAAGATCATACAGATAGGTATAGCCTAGCTTGAACTGGTTGTTGGAAAGGCTTTTCAGCGTACTGCTCAATAGGCTACCGGTGAGGCTTGCCGAATATTGAAAGTTCTTGGTACGCACGGGTAGCCAGTTCATTTCCCATTCCAATCCCTTGGAGTCGATAGTACCTACGTTTGTCGTGATATTGTCATGGATCATGGGAGGCTTGATCGCGTTGTAAACAAACAGGAGATCTTTTGTCGTACGTTTGAATAGATTCAAGGAGAGCATGAGGCGGGAGTTGAATAAGATCGCCTCGGCGCCTATGTTGGTATGCAGGCTTTTTTCCCAGCGTAAATCCGGATTGGGGTTATTGCTAGGTCCGAATACTTGTATCCATTTGCCATCTACCATGACTTTACCCGCTCCGGCGTACGTCTCTAGCGATTGGTAAGGGGAGAAATTATGGCGGCCCGATACCCCGTAACCAACCCTGAATTTAAGATCGTCCAACCATTCCGTTTGGAAGGCGGGTAACTCGCTCAAGCGTATACCACCCGAAAGGGCAGGGAAGTTGCCCCATTTATGATTCGCCCCGAATTTACTGGAACCTTCCCTGCGAAACGAAGCGGAAAGCATCAATAAGTCCCGGTAGGAATAATTAAACCGGGCAAAGACACTAATCAACTTGCTGGAATTCTTGAACGAGCTTAAAGTCGCTTTTCCATCGGTTAGATAAGAACCGGTGCCTATGTTGTTCCATGTGAAGAAGTCGGTAGGAAAGTCGGCATTTCCGGCGTTCATTCCCGAATGATCCCAACGTTGGAATGAATAGCCTATCATCGCTTTGACCGTGTGCTGGTCCCACGCTTTATCGTAATGATTCGTCCAGTCTAGCGTCCGGTTTACATATTTGGAAGAGGTACGATCCGCTCGCCCTTTCCGGTTATTGTCTACGGATTCTTTGGCCCGTGAGGTCCAATAGACATTTTCCTCACTCTCTTCCCGGTTCTCGGCGAGCATAATGGTGGAGTAAAAAGGTTTGCTCCAGTTGATCCGTGCGGTTAGCGAGCCGGTCATAAACTGGTTCTCTTGTTGCCGGTTTTCCTCTTTTAGTGAGGCTACGGGATTATCCCGCTCGAAACCGGAAGGATAGAGATACTCCGTCTCCTCCTCATCGGTATAGATCGGGGCGGTAGGATTGGCTAGCATCGCCTGTTGGAAAGCTGTATGGTTACCTAGGCGCAAATGTTGTTTTTTGTAAGCGAGCGATACGGTTAGCTCCAGATAGCCGGAGAGGAGGTTTTGGCTGATATGGGTACGTAAGGCGTACTCCCGGCGGGAGGATACGATGTCTAACCCTTGTCCGTCCCTGTAATTCATGGAGATACGGAACGCCCCGCTTTTCCATCCGTTTTGAATGGATAAATCATGATTTTGTTCCAAGGGGCAGGAACGTATCAAAGCGGCTTGCCAATCCGTATGGTACCCTAGATCAGCGTCTCTCCCGGCTGCTACAAAGGCTTCGGGCGAAAGGACACGAGGTCTATTATATTCGTGAGCGGCCGCTAGGTAGGTTTGGTAATTGGCCTGCAACTTATCCGAGCTTTTACCGCTTTTGGTCGTTATCAAGATCACTCCGTTAGCCCCGTTCGATCCGTAAATGGCGGCGGAAGATCCGTCTTTTAATACCGATATGGAGGCGATTTCGGCTAGCGATAAACTATTCAAGGATACTCCGGGTACCCCATCTACCACGACTAGCGGATTGTTTCCGGCCAAAATAGACCCGGCGCCCCGTATCTGTATATCCGGTATCGAGTTTATATCGGACAAGGAAGATCCCGAGATGCTCATTCCGGCGATCAATCCTTTGATGCCTTGGATGGGATTGTTGACCTTCCCGGATAAGAACCGTTCCGAGGATACATAACCCACGGCTGATGTCAGTTCCTTGCGTGCCAAGGTTCCGTAGCCGATCGCTACCACCTCGTCCAAATTAAAGACGGCCGGTATCAATTGGATCTGTAAATGACGGTTATCGGGCCCCACCGTCCTTAGCTCCGGCTTATAGGCCAGATGGGAGATTTGTAGCCGGCACGAATCCTTATCCGTAAAGAAGCGGAAATACCCTTCCTCATTCGTTAGTCCTCCTTTACCGGAAAGAAGGTCGATTACCGAGACAAATTCCATGGGAGACCCTTTCTCATCCGTGATATAACCCGTAACCGGGACTGGATAGGGCTTGGGCTTCCTTGTATCGATCTTAGGCATCAACAAGATTTGTACGTCCATGATCTCATAGCGTATCCCGATCGGTCCGCATAGCCGGTCTAGTATTTTACGGATATCCGGCGAGGTTATTTTCTCATTGATTTTCTGTTTCATATCCAACTGAGTCTCGTTGTATAGGAAAAGATAAGGGGATTGTTGCTCTATTTTCCGCAATACATCCCTTAATTGAGTCCCATGTTCATTCAAGGTGATGGGAACCTCGATCTCTTGGGCCCGTGTATGCGGGACGCAAAGGAACAGAGCCGTTATTAAGAATGATATGTATATCTTGATTTGCATAGGATGAATTAAACGGTTAATAGATATATCCTTCCGAGCGTTTCAATAAGGGATTGGCCGATATCGCCCGGGCAGGTATCGGATAGAACCGGCGATAACTATCGGAGGGTTGCTTATCCCACCAGATACCGGTCGTGAATAGGCCGAACCGGTTTAAATCGGTACGTCTTCGTTTCTCCGCTAGAAATTCACGTCCCCATTCATCCAATAATTCCTGTGCGGTAAGGACGGAGCCATCTTCCGGATAGCGTACTTGTTCCCAGTCTTCCGGCGCATAGTATCGTTTGCGTATCTGGTTCAAGATCGCCTCGGCCTTGGCTGGATTACCCAGACGGAAGGAAACTTCCGCCAGCGTATAATAAACCTCTGTCAGCCGTAACACTACCAGATTATTCGCCATCAGCCCCACGTCTCCGGATGGATAAAGCGGATATTTCACGATACGGATACCTGTATTCTCCTCGCCGGTCTTGATATTGGATGCGAGGGAGGTGAATCTTTTATCTTGTATGATCCACGGCGTATCGGAAGATAATTGTTTATCTGTGAGCGCTTTCTTTTCCGTATCGGATAGATGGTCGGAATAACGTGCTACTTGATCTATGAATATGAGGGGGTAATTTCCCCATTCCTCGGCGCCATACTGAAGCTGGTCGCTATTGTATATCTGTTGGGGTCCGAAGAGGAATAATCCCTCGTAAATGCCTTGTGAGAGTACCTTGAAGTTCTTCTTCCGGAGATCCGTATCAGGAAATTTGGAAAACGTGCGTCCTAACGTATAAGGGTAGGGCTTGCCGGATGGATCGTAAGAGGGACTGAGGTGACAACCATTATAGGCCGCCGGCAAATCCTTGCCACAGCCGAATCGTTCGGGCGCTTGGTAGTGCATAAAAAACAGATAGTAAAAATCGTCATATCCTACTTGCCGGGACTGGGGATAAGACCAGATTAATTCCGGACAATCTTGATTGCCCGCGTTCCATAAATCGGTCCATTCCGAGGTGAGAGAGTAAGTGCCGAACTCTCCGTTGATAATCCGTTCGCAAAGCGCTCCGGTCTGTTCCCACATCGGTATATTGATGTACCAAGACGCGTTAAAATAGAGCCTCATCAATAATACGGCCGCCGCTCCTTGGGTGATACGTCCTTCGTAATTCTTAGAGGGTGCCTTGGGTAAATCGGGGATGGCGTTTAATAAGCTCTCTTCTATAAAGTGGAAATTTTCTTGTGGGGTGGCTGAACTAACCTCTTCCTCTGTCGTGAGGGAGATCGCGGGGATGCGGAACGCATCCAGAAGTAAAAGTTGGAAATAAGCCCGTAAAGCGGTAAGCTCGGCGATATGCTGCCGCTTGTCGGACTCGCAGAGTCCGAAGTTATCATATGATAACTCTTGGATATCCGCCAATGTATTATTACAATATCCGATACCTCCGTAGCAAGCGTTCCACATTTGCTCACTGTTTTTCTCGTACGTGTCCCATGTATGTTGGTGGATCATACGCCATACGCCCCCGTCTTCCCAATGCTCTCGTTTTTGGGTGATCACGAGCTGATCCGCCGATAACTCTTGCAGCCAGAAAGAGAAATTAGTCTCCGCCCATTTCGCATGCTCATAAGGACGGAGTACGGAGGCCATTAAGGATTCATAATCCGTATAATAATCCTCTTTCTCCAGCTGGTCGTATAGGTCTTCTTCCAGATCGAAGCAGGAGAAGAGCAGCGGGAGAAAAAGAAAGGTTAACAGCAGTGGCGCGTATCTCTTCATTGAATAAGAATCAAGTTCGTACCCGTGAGTTTATTGGTTTGTTGTAATACGGTTTCTAATTTTTGTGTCTTTAGAAAAGCGCCGGAGAAACGTTGATCATCGTTTTCCGGACGTGTGTACATGAGTGAGACCTTATAGGTTTGTTCGATCAAGCGTACGATTTCATCTAAGGAAGCGTTATCATAAAAGATGATCCCTTTTCTCCACGAGGTAAGCCGTTCACTATCAACTTCCGTTACCGTATAATGTTCGTCATTCACGAAATAATCGGCTTTTTGGTTCGGATGCAACTGTACCAATTCTTTCTCATGCGCATTATTCAGGCTCACCTTTCCTTCTACCAAGATCACGGAGATCTCGTTTCCTTGATCGGAGGTCTGTACGCTGAAAGAGGTTCCCAGTACCTTGACCGATAAGCCGGAAGCATCAACTATAAAAGGCTGCTCGCTATTGGGAGTGACCTCAAAGAAGGCTTCTCCTCTGATTTTCACTTCTCGTACGGAAGAGGCGAATACCTCGGGATAGCTTAGCTCGGAATTCTCTCTCAAATAAACGGAACTACCATCGGGTAAAAGGATCGAACGATCCTCTTGCGCAGCTATAATCGTTTGCCATTCGGCATTTCCTGTTCCCGCTTTTCCGCCTTGATTCAAGAAATAGACGGTAACTCCGGATACAAGCAATAGTAAGACCACCGCTGCTATCGAGAACCATATTCTTCGGGAAGAAGTTGAGACCAAGGAAATAACCGGTGCCTCTTCGGTTTGCGATTGAGATTCCGAGGGCGTGATGATCGAAGCGATCCGATTCCATTTCCGGTCCGTTTCCGGATCGGCTTCAGTCTCTTCCAAAGGATTCCATTCGGCGGTTCGCTTCCGGAAAGCGGCCTCCCATTCCTTGGAGGCATGGATGGCTTGAAGCAACTCCGCTTCTTCCTCCGGGGTCGCCTTGCCTTTCAGATACCGTGTAATTATATGTTCGAATCGTTTATTCTCCATTTTCCTGTTTTACTAAATCTGTATTACCATTTCCAAAGACTAAGGAGCGTTCCCAGTAATAAGGCATAACGCCTTAATCCATCCCGGAATCGTTTCAAGGCACGGGTAATGTGTTTCTCCACCACTTTCTCCGTAATAGCCATATGTTCCGCTATCTCCCGGTTTTTCAAGCCATTCAGACGGCTGAGAACGAACGCTTCCTTACATTTGGGCGGTAGTTCCTCCATAATCTGATCGATCGAGTCGGACAGTTCCTTTTGGATCAGCAAGGAGGAAGGGTCGGATACGAAATCCGCTGCGTATAATCGCTCGGCAGTCTCGGTATCCGGTATCCGTTGCTGTACCGAATCGGCTATCTGACGGTGTTTTAAATAGTTTAGACAACTATTCCTTACCATCATGAAAAGAAAAGAGGCCAGCGAGATGTTATCCAGCAACTCCCTTCTTTCCCATAGTTTCAAGAATACATCCTGTACGATATCCTCCGCCTCGTTTGTATCGTTGGTGTATTTCTGGGCAAATGCCTCTAAACGGGGAGAGAACTTGCGAAAAGCGTATTCGAACGCCTTTGCGTTGCCCCCTCTGATCTTATCGAAAAGAAGACGATCATCCGTTAGATACAATTGCTCACACATACCACTTTAGATAAAAGATTGAGGCAAATGTAACAAAAGTATTCTATTTTATGATCAAATCAATTTATTATATAACAACTAGGCCCGCTTTTACCCGCCCTTTATTCCTGTAAGATTATTTTATGTCCGAGAAGGGGGGGATTCCCCCTCTTGGTTGTTTTATCAAGCAAACGAAATAAATAAAATTAATTTAGTAATCTTAAATTGTAAAGCATGAAAAAGCATTTCTTCTCTTTGCGGGAAAGAGGTCTGTTCCTACTTCTTTTGGGACTTTTTCTTTCCTTTAGCAGTTATGCTCAAGACATTACCGTAAAAGGTGTAGTGAAAGACTCTAAATTCGGCGATCCGATTATTGGAGCTAGTGTCCTTGTGAAAGGAACAACGAATGGTACGATTTCCGATATGGACGGAAATTTCACGTTGGCAGCTCCGAAAGAGGCTCACCCGATAAACCTGGGGGATTAAGCATACAGCTTTGTAAGTCTGAAAAGA
>OKVF01002379.1_pt1 | contig 10777 bp, 8 predicted proteins | sample 1604831 | NCBI WGS metagenome assembly OKVF01 (sample SAMN01760980, study PRJEB22395) | human gut metagenome
CATAGATTCTTATTTAATTCAAGCGGATATTCGCAATCCGTTTCGCTACTTGCTCATAACCAAATAACTGCTCCGCAGTTTGGTTAAATAAATTGTATTAAAGTTGAAATTATATTCATGCAGTCTTTATAATAACAGATTTTTCGGACAGAATCCAGTTTTTTTCGATTTTTCTGACTTTTGCAGTAGGGTATTGACGTATTAACGAAAAATAACCGCTATACTATACAAAATGCTGTTATAGTATGGCGGTTGTTTTATGCATTATTTAACCAAATCAGGTATGAGCAATGTTATCCCTGGAAAGGTTTTACGTCTGCTACTGCTTCTTTTGTGGAGATGACTTTGTTGTCATTGTCTGCATCAAGAAGCTGGTATCTGTCATTTCCCATATGAGCTTCTTTCATATAAGTAAGCTGACGTAAGCCGTGACGGCTTTCAATTCTTTCTACCAGATCTTTATGGTCTTCTTCTTTCAGTGCATAGACAAGATCTACAGAAGCCTGATCTGCTGCAAGGATATCTGTGGAGGCTACGATTCCGATGTTCGGTGTAACAACCGGAGCTGCGCCAACGCCCTCGCAGTCGCAGGATACGGACATGTTTCTTAATACGTTGATAAATACGATATGCTCACCGAAATAATCTACAGTAGCTTTGGAGGATTCTGTGATTCTTTCCATCAGTTCTTCTTCTGCAATGCTCCACATATTGTCGGAACCCTCTGCTGTATGGATCATTCCTTTTCCGATACGGCCGTCTGCACATCCGATACCAATGTTCTTATTGGAACCGCCGAAGCCGCCCATTGTATGGCCTTTGAAATGTGTTAATACCAGCATGGAATCGTAGTTTGTAATATTCTTACCCATGCTCATTTCTGTGAACCATTTGCCCCCCTTTACAGGGAGCATAACAGTTCCGTCTTCATCCATGATATCTACCGGGCAGAAAGTCCATCCGTTTACTTTCAGAGTTTCTCTGTGCAGCTCGGTTGTATAACGGTCACCTTCGTAATAAGTGTTTGTTTCTACAATGGAAGCATCTGGAAGCCTCTTTTCAATCAGTTCTTTTACCCATGGTCTTGGAATAATGTTTGGGCCATTTTTCTCGCCTGTGTGAAGTTTGATGGCTACTTTTCCTGTAAGCTTATCTCCTGCTATACAGTCAAAAATTTTCTGAAGTCCTTCAGGGGAAAGGTCTCTGGTGAAATATACAGTGGATTTTTCACCTGTACGTTCTTCCATCGGAGTATATTTATCTCCGCCTGTTCCCGGAACTGCTTTACAACATTTGCAATCTGACATATATCTGTACCTCCTGTAATTCTATTTTCTGGTAAAAATTATACAACTGAAAGTGGACTTTAAGTCAAGGGTGGATTGTAAAATGTAAAGGTTATTTCCGGGATATGAAAGAAAATTTCAATAACTGTTTTTAGTCACGCGGATTGCGAATATCCGCTTGAAACTGAAACCGATTTATTTTAATGTAAGAATTTCCAATCTGTTTTTCATATCCTGAACATTTTTAAATGAACCATTGCGGATATCTTTTTTTGATACTCGGATTATTTTTTCTTCGGTATCTGTGATATGGAAAAAGTTGTCTTCAAGTATTGCGTCGGCGTCTTTGAAGTCCAGGGACAGGAATGGTACGAAGCAGTCTGTTTTTACTTTGATTAAGTATGCGTCTTCCTGTTCTTCTACAGTTGTACTGATCGCAGGAGTTTCAAGTCCTACATATTTGTATGGAACAAGTGTTTCCGTATCTGTGAGAACTGTACCGTCTGAAAGTTTTAAAACTGTTTCTACGAATACGTGATCTTCCTGTTTTTTCCATTTTGATACATCAATCTGGATGAGTTCTTCGGATCGGAAAGAAGCGGTTGTTCCTGTTTCCTGTACGGAATCTAGTACTTCACACTTCATATTTTTTACAGAGATTGTAACTGTCCATTCCTGAGCTTGGCCTGTTTCGTTTTCCAGATAAGCTTTGAAAATTTCGCCATCTCTTCTCATGCTGACTGCCAGTGGTGCGTAAAATTTCTTTGCCATATAATGCAGTGCTTTCCAGCGGCCGAAATAGTCGATACTTGACCAGGAAGCGACCGGCCAGTTGTCATTTACCTGCCAGTAAAGAGTTCCCATGCAGCGTCCTCTGTTTCGTCTCCAGTGGTCTACTCCGTACTTCATTGCCATTCCCTGAAGAATCTGGCTGACATAAAGTAGATGGTTCAGATCCTGCGGATACTGGAAATTCTCGGATAAATAATAGAGGATTTTACCGTTTGCAGCATCGTTTTTCTGGTGGTTTTCCATGACTCTGGAGAAAATATTGCGGTCTTTTTCTTCTGTAAAACTTTCCACTGTTTTCATGCATGGAAATGACTGAAAACCAAATTCTGAGCAGAAACGGAAGTAATATTTCTGATAATCTGTAAATGGCTTTTGACCGTGCCATACATCCCAGTAATGGGTGTCGCCTCTGTTCTCATCATCTGGGTTGTCGAAGCACCCTCCTGATGATGGGGAAGATCGCCAGTAGAATGTATCCTGATCTGCTTCTCTTACTGCATCCGGCAGGATATTTTCGAATAATTTTATATAATCTGCACGCAGATAAGGTGTTTCTGTCTGGAAATCCTGCCAGTGATCCCAGGCGGATTCAATCTCGTTATTTCCGCACCATAAACCAAGGCTTGCATGATGGCGGAGACGTTTTACGTTGTCCAGAGTTTCCTGACGGCAGCTTTCTCCGAATGTTTTTGTTACATCATATACGTTGCATGCATACATCAGATCCTGCCATACAATAAGCCCCATTTCATCGCAGAGATCATAGAAATAATCGGATGGATAGTAACCGCCGCCCCATACACGGACGCAGTTAAAGTTGGCTTTTTTGCAGGATTCTAACAGGTATTTCTGGGTCTCATGAGAGATTCGGGTGTACAGACAGTCTTCTGGAATATAGTTTCCACCTCTTGTAAAAATCTTCAGGCCGTTGATGCAGAATGCGAATTCACTGCCCCACTGATCTTTTTCCTGACTGATGGTTAAAGTTCGCAGACCGATTCGTTTATTAACAGTTTCAAGTGTATCTCCGTCTTTTTCAAGTAATTTTACGCATATATTGTAAAGTGGCTGTTCGCCATAACCGTTTGGCCACCATAAATGTGGATTTGTAATATCAAATGAAAAGGAAAGCTTACCATCGCTGTTTACTGTAAGTGTCTGTTCCTGTGTACATTCAGGACCGTTGAATTCGATATTTACTGTATAGTTTTCGAATTTATCTGCTGGATTGTTTGTGTTGGAGAATATATGGCTGCAACAGTTTTCGCCTTCCAAATTTTTGCTGCAAAGCTGTACTTCTGCTGTTACAGTGACTGCATTGTCCTGATGCTCCTGGTGAAATGCAACATCTTCAATACGCGGATGGCTGAATCCTTCCAGATAAATATCACGGAAAATACCGGCGTCAATCGTCTGTGGGCCCCAGTCCCATCCAAACATGGAATGAGCTTTACGGAGAAGCTGATTTCCTTTCATTCCTCCGCTGGGAATATAATGGATTTCTTTGTGTTCGGCATATGTATAGTTTTCAATAAACTGAAGAACAGAACGGAATACAATGCGTATCTGGTTCTCTCCCTCGTTCAGATATTCTTTGACAGGAAACTTCCAGGTACGGTGCATGTTATCAGTATTTGCAACTGGCTGATCATTGATATAAATATCTGTGAGGGTATCGAGCCCCTCGCAGATCAATAAAGTCTGATCTTCTTCCAATAGTTCTCTTTCAACGGTAAAGCTGCGTTCAAATACATAATCTTTCCAGAATAATTCCCTGGTCTGTTCTTCGTTTGTTCGGTAAAAAGGATCTTCAATCTTACCTGCATTCAGTAACCCGGATAATACCGTTCCCGGTACCTGAACCTGGCACAGAGGATTCTTTTCACTGTCTGCAAGGGTCCATGTGCCATTTAAATTTATATTTTTCAAAATATTGCCTCCTTTATTTTGGCTTCTGCTCTCCACTGTATTTTCTAATTCATATTTCACAAGATATTATGATGGTTCTTTCCTCTTTTATAACAAGACAAAATTGCATTTCTGATTGCCTGTTGTAATGGAATTTTTGGTAAATTTATACTTCATATTTTAACAGAGTATGTTAGAAGATAAAAGGTAAAAATTGTTAGGGTAACTAAAAATTAATTCTACAAAAATAATTATTTCCAGTATATAATGATGTAAAATACTTTTTTAACGGGAGAAATTGGCTATGAAACATATAGATGAAATTCAGATTGCGGGAACTGCAATTCTGCTTTGCGGAGCAATGTTTGCGATTTCTGCTGTTGCACCTACCGGAAATACGGTATCAAAGGCAGTTACAAATTTTACGGAAGCACCGGAAACAGCTGCGGAAGCTCAGGCTCAGGCGGAAGCCCAGGCTGAAGAAGACGGGTTTACCATTTATACTCAGGACAGCAATTATGATTATGATTCCAATGATGATGGCGGCTATGACGATTCTTATTATGATGACTCTTCCAATAATGACCAGCAGGATAATCCAGATCAGAGCTATGATGATACAGATAATGGCGATGGAACTTCGGATGATGTAAGCGATGACCAGACACCGTCGGATGATACGGGAGATGATTCTACCGGTCAGATTGATTATTCAGATGACGACAGTTCAGGTAACGGATCAGATGGTTCTCTGGACAATTCTGATATATTGGAAGACAATGGAGAGGATATACAGTAGATAGATCTTGCTGTTTTAAAACATTATAAAAAGAGTTCTCTTTTAAAGAAAACTCTTTTGTTGTTCTGGCGTTTATGTTTACTAATTTAAGTATTGTCCCTGCTCATTGCTTGTATCAGGAGGAGTGCAAGCTCCTTCTGATAAACTGCGGAGCAGTTATGGGGGATTACTTAAGTTAAACAAATACTCATAATCTGTATTCTGAATGTTTATTAAATCAAAACCAATAGTTTTTCTGCACTTGTTCAATTTTGATGAAACAAATTATAAGTATCTAACTGACTTTATTTACGAACATATACATTACCATCCATAATGCGTCTTGCAGTTCTCTGTACTGCTACAGATGGTACTTTGATTCCGTCCGGGCTGATTTCGATTTCCGGGCACATGGTCATGATACCGCTTGGATGGCCGATGCGGACATTCTCTGTGGAAGTCTGCGGAGAAATCAGTTTGTTTACAACACTTCCTTCCAGTGCGGCTGCTACTGCAATGGAGCTTGCGGAAGTTAACGGGCAGGCTTTGTGGCATTTGAATACGGAGATTACTCTGGCGCAGATGTCCATATTTTTTGCATTTACCTGTGTTCCGCCGATTTCTGTGTAGGACTTCGGTGTGGTGACAAAACCGACTTTCGGAACTGCAGGACTGTTGTCTGTAGCATCTTTTAAATCTTTGGCAAATCCCATCATGCAGGCTGCTGTTCCACGGATTTTCTCGAGAACTTCACAGAGTTTTTCATTGGCATTGACTTCTTCCGGGAGTTCCATTCCTGTTGCCTGGATGTCTTCTGCTCTGACTAAAACCATTGGGTTGGATACGTCAAGAATGGATGCTTCGATCTTACCAAAGTCCGGGATATCCAAAATATCTGTGACGTTTCCTGTCGGTAAAAGTTTTCCTGTTTTGGCACCTGCAGGGTTTAAGAATTTTACTTTCAGTTCTGCTGCTGTTCCGTCTACACCTGCGATCTGGCAGTCGCCGTCTTCTGCAAATGTTCCGTTTTCGCAAGGTACTGTTACATCAATGTATTTGTCAGTATTGCGGTTTAAAAGATGTACGGTTGTGATCGGTTCGACTGCTTTTACCAGTCCTGCTTCTACTGCAAAAGGACCAACTGCTGCTGTCATGTTTCCACAGTTTGATTTGTAGTCTACCTGTTCTTTTCCTACGATGACCTGGCCTACCAGATATTCTACATCAATGCCTGGTTCTTCGCTTTTCCATACAACTACGATCTTATTATTTGAAGATACAGTTCCCCCCATTCCGTCGATCTGTTTCGGGTCCGGGCTTCCCATTACCTGGAGAAAGATGGAATCCCATTCGTCTCTGTTTTCCGGAAGATCTTCTTTCAGAAACATGCATCCTTTGCTTGTACCGCCTCTCATAAATACTGTTTTAAATTTTCTCATTTTCTTACTCCTCGATTTCTTTTTTATCTTATTTTACTAAAAGAGTCTTTTTTATTTACTGCTACTTTTTTGAATTGGATCAAACAGCTATAAAATACTTATTTATAATAAAATGATCGTCCCATAGTTTGGTTAAATTATTTTATCTTTTGGTCAGAAGGTTGAATCTATTGGACTATCGTTTTATACAACAGAAAATACCACACTTGCGATCAGAAGTACGATAGCTCCGCCAATACGGGAGGAAATCTGTGCGAAACAGATTAGATCCATTCGTTTGGCTGCTCCGAGAACTGCCAGGTCTCCGGCACCGCCCATGTTTGTCATGCAAAGTCCTGCGGTTACTGCGCTTTCTACAGGATAGAATCCTACGATCCATCCCATAACTGCTGCACCGACTAAAGATCCAAGTACCACTAAAACTACGATAAAGAGGTTTGTAGGGTTGAGTACAGAAAGCATCTGGTTTACATCCATAAATACGATTCCGCATCCAACCATCTGTATCCATACCAGTTTACCGCTGCAGAACTGCTGACATTTTTTTGCACCCTGTTTCAGGTGATCCGGGATCAGATTGAAGATATTTGCCATAGCCGTAAATACGATCAGATATGCAAAACTCGGGATCTTTACGCCGAAAATGGTTGGGAGAATCTTTGTGGACATAAGGCTTCCAAGTACGAAGAATCCTGCTGTCAGAAAAATTCCTGCTGCAATATCATCCATGGAAACTTTTTCTTTTTTATCTTCTTTTTCTGTTTCCATGGTTGCTTTTTCATCTCTTAACAGTTTGTTTCCGCCGGAAAGTTTCGGGAAACATTTGCCAACTGCGTTAAGAATGGCACCGCAGACAACTGCAAAAATATTTCCAACTGCAAGTACTGCAAGTGCAAAGGAAAGATAGGATGCAGGATCATTTCCGGTTACATCACCTTATACTTTTGCCATCGGGATAGCACCTGCACCTGCTCCACCGCCCATCATAGGAAGCATATAAGTGGTAATGATCTCTATCGGACTTTTTCCAATGATCAGACCTCCGACAGAGGAAAAGATCGCTGCACCTGCGATTGCTGCAAGGATAGCCGGAATATAGCGGCTGCCTGATTTCAGAAGTACTTTACGATCCATTCCCAGCAGACTTCCTACGATCATAATGCCGATAAATACATTCAGAAAATTATAATCATTCATCCATCCCTGGACATTCTCGATGACACATGACGGAAACAAATTGTAATAAGTCATGATGCCGGTGACAACGAATACAAGTACTGCTCCGCCACCGCAGTATGTTTTCCAGATTGGGATTCTCTCACCGAATTCACCAAGGATGATTCCCACCAAAAACATAATCGCAATGGCACCGATCATTTCTACAGGCAATGCTTCCAGATAGGCTGCTGCCAGAATGATCACTGTGAAAAACAGAAAGATCGGTAGTTCGATATTATAGATTTTGAATTTTTTTGCCTTCTCCATAGGTAACCCCTCATACTTTGATATCCAACATTTTTGCCGGATTATGCTTTGTCATTGTGTCGATTTCTTCTTTGGTAAATCCCTGGTCATAAAGATAATCAATAAATTCTGCTATAGACTCATACCAGTATGGATTCTGCATCTGACCGCTGTCTGTGGATACGATAAAGTGCTCGCATCCAATCTGGCGCATGGTCTCTACATTCTCCGGGAGGTTCTTCTTATATACACCGCCGCCGATCGGTTGTGCGTATTCCATTTCCAGAAGTACGTTGTAATCTTTTACAATCTGGATTCTTTCTTCTAATGTCATTCCTACGATGTGAAATTCTGGATGTGTGATCACGATCTTCTCCACCCCCGCATCTCTTGCTGCTTCTGTGACCACACGACATTCATAGGAAGAAATATGGCCGGTTGCCAGTACTTCGTTGTGTTCTTTTACAAGTTCAAAAACGCTCTTGAGTTCTTCGATCACTTTGCCGTCTTTTAATACTTCCACCCCGCCTGTTTTACCGCTTTTGGCAAAATGATTGGAAGAGGTATTGGTTGGAAGCCAGACGATCTTTGCTCCCAGTTTCAGTGCTGCTTCTGTTGCATAAGGGTTTACTCCGCCAACAGAACGGTTCAGTGCGATAGCTCCAAACATTTCCATATCTGAATCCGGATATTTCTCCTGTCTAATCTGATTGACAAGTGTTGCTCTGTCCATAGTCGGTACCAGGTGGGATTTGATCACCAGTGCTCTGGCTCCAAGTCTGACGCCTGCTTCCATCAGTTCGATGTCGTTCATTTTTCTCTGACGTACATCCGGAGCTGAATGGATATGCAGATCGATGATTCCTTTTGTCCGTTCACTGCTCATATGGTTCTCCTTATTTCTTTGATCATTTTTTATGGTTTTTGTATCACATTTGTTTTGTAAAGCAACTTTTGTTTTCTGATGAGCTTATTATAACACTGCAACATATGTTATTCAATTCAACATATGTTAGAATATCATTCCTTTTTTTTATGGACATTTCACAAAAAATCATGATCAGGTATTCAAAATTGTTATAATGTAGCTTACTAAAGAAAAATCTCCCTCCTTTGTCTGGTGTTCTTTGTAAATTAATTATTAGTTAAGGAATTCATTATTGTATTTAGATACTTGAAATTGAGCAGATAAAAAAGCCCCTGTTCACTGCTGGTTGCTTTAAGCAATTGAAACAGTGAATAAGGACTTTTCCGAGTCAAGTGGATAAAATCATCCGCTTCGCGATTTGATTAATTTGGTTAAAGTGAAAGATAAATATGAGGATTAAGGAATGAAGTTGGGTGAGATTATCAAAGATTTTCCATCAGGTGGAGTGCGGTGTCACTGTCAATGATCAGTTCATTGAACAGATTCTGTTCCAGGGCTTTACTGATGCATTCGGATTTATGTCTGCCGTTTGCAATCACGATCCTGTGCGGAACCTTCATGATATCTTCTAATGATGCACCGATACGTTTCTGATTCAGTTCGATATCTGCAGGAGCTCCGGAGCTGTTCAGGACGTATCCGTACAGACTTCCAATGCAGTCTTTTTCTGCAAGCCTGTCTTCGCCCGTAAGATATTCCTTAAAGATTGGATTAGTAAGAGGAAGACTGGATCTGCTTCCGATCCCGCTGAGTATCACATCCATCTTCTTCATCTGATCCATGGTATCTTCAATCGTAGGCTCCTCATATAATATCGAAAGAATTTTCTGATTTCGGATGTATATCGGAGCATCGAGATAATAGTAATTGCCATTGTAGACAGATGCGATGGCACGTACCAGCTCACGGGAATCTACTGCAGGGTTTGTACTCTTCATGTATCCGGTAAGCTGTACTGCAGTGACAGGATTATGAACTGCTGAAACGAGCTGGTTTACGGCACTGTGAACAGTTTTTCCCCAGGTGATGCCTATGACAGTTTCCGGTTTCAGGAGCTTCTGCAGATATGTAGCACCTGCTTTTCCGAGCTGGATCATGCTGTCTATATAGGAGGCATACCGGGTGTTTACTACAACGGCTTTCTGCAGAGCAGGAAAGTGTTTCTTTAATTCATTTTCCAGGATCGTGTCCCGTTCATTGGAGTGATTGACTTTGATCTCTACGATCTGTTCTGTACGTGCATCCTGGAGAAGTTTCGCCACACGGAAGCGGTTTGTCTCAAAATGCTGGGCAATCTCAGACTGTGTTTTTCCCTGATTGTAGTAAAGTTCTGCCATTTCTGCAAGCATATCGTAACGTTCTTTTTCTGTTAAATGATCTATATCCATTGCTTTTGCACCTCGTTTCCTGTCTTAATGATTATTCTGCATAAAGAGTTTCTGTTATTTTGACAATAGCCAGTTTTTAATATGTCATAGACTAGAGCGTGTTTGAAAAATCATTCCCGCAAGCAGGATTTTTTTATGTAAATTGTATCTCTGCAAATATTGTAACCGAATCGAAATTGTATATCAATACAAAAGTTAGAAGATGGTCTGTTGTTAAAATAAACGGATAAAGAAATGAAACTGCCACCCGCAGGAGTTTTTGTGAAAATTCCTGCAAAGCGGCAGTTTCGTTACGCAATATGAGCTTATACTTTTATGTTTAAGTGATTCTGATTATTTGTTTCTGCTTCTGTTGTAGTTGATCAGGCATCCTGCTTTTACGATCTTCTTCTCATCTTCTGTCATATCTGCGATGTACAGAGAGAGTTCTTTTGGCTCTTTGCCGACTACATATGCTTTGATATCTTTCATATCACCGTCCAGAGCAGCTTTGATTCCTGGGATGTAGATGTAATCGCCTACTTCGAAGTCCGGCTCACCTTTCATCTGGAATGGGAGCATACCCCAGTTCATAACGTTTGAACGATAACGTTTGGTAGCGTATTCTTTTGTGATGTTTGCAAGACCACCGATTACTCTCTGACAGCTTGCTGCCTGCTCTCTGGCGGAACCATCACCTGGTTTTACGGCATAGATCATGCTTCCGATCTCTGTTTCTTCCGGCTTTACATCTGCCTGTCCCGGAAGTTTGCTGATCTGCTCGAATACTTCTTTCAGAGATCGGAAGAGCACAC